>Ga0209810_1001600_pt1 | contig 32886 bp, 30 predicted proteins | sample Coa_R1_7_FD_187159 | JGI IMG/M metagenome (GOLD analysis project Ga0209810, IMG submission 187159) | Surface soil microbial communities from Centralia Pennsylvania, which are recovering from an underground coalmine fire - Coalmine... | ecosystem: Environmental > Terrestrial > Soil > Unclassified... | reverse complement strand
CTGTACGTGGTGGAGAGCACGCCTACCATTACCGGCGCCATGGCCGACCACCGGGAGCCGGTGCGCGCCAGCGAGGTCGAAGGCTTTGCCAGGGCGCTGGCTTCACGGCTGGGCGTGGCCGGAGTGACCGGCACCGCCGCCGTTCCCTGGCTGGAGGCTTTAGTGGCCGACCTCAACGCCAACCGGGGCCGGTGCGTGATTGTGGCCGGGGACCACCAGCCGCCAGCGGTGCATGCCCTGGCGCACGCGATGAACGCGGCGTTGGGAGCGGTGGGCAACACCGTCGTCTACACCGAGCCGGTTGTGGGAGAGGCTGTGGACCAGATGGCCTCGCTCAAGGATCTGGTGAGCGCGATGCAGGCCGGACAGGTGCAGTTCCTGCTCATTATCGGGGGCAACCCGGTCTATAATGCGCCCGCCGACCTTAATTTTGCCGACCAGCTCTCGAAAGTGGCCTTCACCGCCCATCTGGGCCTCCACAACGACGAGACCTCGGCGCTGTGCAAGTGGCACCTGCCGGAGACGCACTATCTGGAGGCGTGGAGCGACGCCCGCACGTTTGACGGCACTGCCGCCATCGTCCAGCCGCTCATCCAGCCGCTGTACGATAACAAGTCCGCGCACGAGGTCATCGCGCTGCTGCTGGGCGACCCGCGCTCCGGCTACGACATCGTCCGCGACTACTGGCGCCGCCAGAACCCCACCGCCAATTTCGATCTGTTCTGGGAGAAGACGCTCAACGACGGCGTGATCGCCGGGACGGCTTTTGCGACCACGACGGTGACGCCCAACGCCAACCTGGCGGCGGCGCTGCCGGCGCCCACGCCCGTTCCCGGCCCGCAGGAAATGGAGCTGATCTTCCAGCCGGACCCGACGCTCTGGGATGGGCGCTTTGCCAACAACGGCTGGCTGCAAGAGCTGCCCAAGCCCCTGACCAAGCTGGTCTGGGATAACGCCGCCTTCATCAGCCCGAAGACCGCCGAGACGCTGGGGATTTTCCATAAAAGCGAGATCGAGCAGAATATGCAGGACCAGCAGCCGGTGCTGAAGCTGACCTATCGCGGGCGCGAGCTCAACGTTCCCGCCTTCGTGCTTCCCGGCCACCCCGATAACGCCATCACGCTCACCCTGGGCTATGGCCGGACGCGCGCGGGCCGTGTCGGCAATGAGACCGGCTTCAACGCCTACGCGCTGCGCACCTCCGATGCGCCCTGGTTCGGCGGGGGCCTGACGGTGGGTCGAACCGGGGACTCCTACCTGCTGGTCGCCACGCACCATCACAACAGCGTGGATATGCAGGGCCGCGACCCGGTGCGGCTGATGACGCTGGAGGAGTTTCAGCATCCCGGACCGGAACAGGAGGCCGAGGAGCGCGAGAACCATCCCGCGGTCACCCTCTACAACCAGACGGACGTGGAGGAGCGGGCCATGCAGCGCCAGTATGGCGGCTTCGGGGCCTACGCCTGGGGCATGTCCATTGACAACACCACCTGCATCGGCTGCAACGCCTGCGTCATCGCCTGCCAGGCCGAGAACAACATCCCGGTCGTGGGCAAGGATCAGGTCTTCGCGGGGCGCGAGATGCAGTGGCTGCGCATTGACCGCTACTTTGTGGGCACGGACCTGGAGCGCCCGCGCATGGTCTTCCAGCCGATACCCTGTATGCACTGCGAGCTAGCGCCCTGTGAGCCGGTCTGCCCGGTGGGGGCCACCACGCATAGCCACGAGGGCCTCAACCAGATGGTCTATAACCGCTGCGTCGGCACGCGCTACTGCTCCAACAACTGCCCGTATAAGGTGCGCCGCTTTAACTTCCTCAACTACGCCAACGACTTCTCGATCCCCGTCATTCAACTGGTCCACAATCCGGACGTGACGGTGCGGAGTCGAGGCGTGATGGAGAAGTGCAGCTACTGCGTGCAGCGGATCAATGCCGCGCGCATCGAGGCCAAGAAAGCCAATCGCGAGATCCGGGACGGCGAGATCCAGACGGCCTGCCAGCAGGCCTGCCCGACCCGCACGATCACTTTCGGCAACATCTATGATCAAAACAGCCAGGTGGCAAAGCTGAAGAGCGAGCCGCAGGACTATAGCCTGCTGGGCGATTTGAACACGCGGCCCAGAACGACGTATCTCAAGAAGTTTGAAAATCCGAATCCGGACATCAAGACCGTGGAGTAGGGTATAGGGTGTTGGGTATAGGGAAAAGCCTGTTTTCGACACCCGACACCCTACACCCCATACCCTCTGAGGGAGTACTGAGGTGCAGACCGAACGCGCGAGAACACGGGTAGTCGTCACGCCCGATAGGGACCTGGCGGCAGGGCATCTTATCGAAGGGGAGCAAACCTTTAATTCCATTACCGATAAGATAAGCTCGATCACCCTGGCCCAGAAGCACCCGCTGGCCTGGTATGCCGTTTTTGGCATTGCCTTCCTCTTCGTCAATATCCTGATGGCGGCGCTGACCTATCTGGTAGCCAAAGGCGTGGGGATCTGGGGCGTCAACTGGCCTGTCGGGTGGGGCTTCGCCATTATCAACTTCGTCTGGTGGATCGGTATCGGCCACGCGGGAACCCTGATCTCGGCCATTCTGCTGCTATTGCGGCAGCGATGGCGCAACTCGATCAACCGCTTCGCCGAGGCCATGACCCTCTTCGCCGTCATGTGCGCCGGCCTCTTCCCGCTCTTCCATACCGGGCGGCCCTGGGTGGCCTACTGGCTGTTCCCCTATCCCAACATCCTGGATCAGTGGCCGCAGTTCCGCAGCCCGCTGGTCTGGGACGTGTTCGCCGTCTCGACCTACATGACGGTGTCGCTTCTGTTCTGGTATATCGGGCTGTTCCCGGACCTGGCGACGCTGCGCGACCGAACGCGCAACAAGTTCGTGCGTATTCTCTGCGGAATCTTTGCGTTGGGCTGGCGCAACTCGGCCAAGCACTGGCAGCGCTACGAAACGGCCTATCTCATCCTGGCCGGCCTGTCCACGCCGCTGGTACTCTCGGTTCACTCCATTGTGAGTCTCGACTTTGCGGTTTCCATTGTTCCCGGCTGGCACGCGACCATCTTCCCGCCCTACTTCGTCGCTGGCGCCGTCTACGCCGGATTCGCCATGGTGCTGACGCTGGCTATCCCGATCCGCGCCTGGTACGGCCTGCAAGACTACATCACGATGAAGCACCTGGACTGGTGCGCCAAGATCATGCTGACGACCGGACTGGTCGTCTTCTACGGCTACTGCATGGAGGCCTACTATTCCTTCTACAGCGGCAACAAGTATGAGATGTTCATGATCCTCAACCGTGCCCTGGGGCCTTACGCCTTCTTCTACTGGCTGCTAATCACCTGTAACGGCCTCATACCGCAGCTGCTCTGGTACAACAAGATACGCTACAACCTGTACTGGCTCTTCTTCCTGTCGCTGGTGGTGGGCCTGGGCATGTGGCTGGAGCGCTTCGTGATCGTCGTCGTCAGCCTGCATCGCGACTATCTGCCGTCGCAGTGGGGCATCTACAAAGGCACGATCTGGGACTGGGCCGTCTATCTGGGCACCCTCGGCTTCTTCACCTTCATGATGTTCCTGTTCGTGCGGTTTGTCCCCATGATCAACATCTTCGAGATGAAGGAGTTGCTGCACAGCATCAGCCATAGGAATGGCCGTGACGGCCATAGGGCGGAAGCCCCCGCCTCGGAGATCGTGGGCGTCGGCATGGTGCGGGATGAGACGTAAGTTGGATGACCTAACCCCCCGGTCCCCACTGGACGGGTCGGGGCTACAATGGACTGCAAGGGACGCCGCTCAACAATTCGCGGCTCTGCCTTGCGACACCCCTCCGCCTTGCGGCCCTGATTCGCCGCTAACGCGGCAGGGAAGGGGGGGACCCGGCTTCTCCTCTTATAAGGAGAGGGGGAGGGGTGAGGTTGTCTCCACCCGCGAGAATTAAGAATCTAACGAGGTCGCACAAACCTGGGTCACCCCCTTCCCTCGTAGGGTCACTAGGCGGAGGGCTGCTGCAAGGGACGCCGCTCAACAATTCGCGGCTCTGCCTTGCAGTCCATTGTAGCCCCGACCCTTGCAGTGGGGACCGGGGGGTTAGGTGCAAACGTGATGAGAAGAACAAAGCCATCCATCTTTGGCCTGGTGGCCGAATTCCGTGAGCCAGAGGAGATCGTCGAGGCGGCAAAGCACGCCCGCGAGGCCGGTTATCGTCAGATGGACGCCTATACGCCGTTTCCGGTCCATGGACTGAGCGAGGCCCTGGATTTTGAAGACAACCGGGTTCCCTGGATCATCTTCCTGAGCGGCCTATCGGGAGCGATCCTGGGCTACCTGATGCAGGTTTTTATCTCGGTGGTGGACTTTCCCCTGAACGTCGGCGGGCGACCCTACCATAGCTGGCCGGCCTTTGTCCCGGTCACCTTCGAGTGTACGATCCTGCTGGCCTCCTTCGGCGCGACCATCGGGATGCTGGCCCTCAACGGCCTGCCGCGGCCCTACCACCCGATCTTCAACGCGCCCCGCTTTGAGCTGGCATCCCAGGATCGGTTCTTCCTCTGCATCGAAGCCACCGATCCCAAGTTTGACCGCGAGCGCACGGAGCAGTTCCTGGAGGGCCTGCATCCGGTATCGGTCTCGGAAGTGGAGAATTGAGAATGATGGGGAAGGAGAAACCTGTTTCTCGCCTGCGTATAGGGAGGCCGCTGCGGGCCGGGCTGATGCTCGGATCGGCGCTCAGCCTGGTCTTGCTGGCGGGCTGCCACTGGGACATGTGGATTCAGCCCAAAGCCCTGCCGCTGCAGCGGAGCGCGTTCTTCCCCAATCAGATGGCGTCCCGCCCGCCGGTGCCCAACACCGTGGAGCACACCTTCGGGCAGGCCATCCTCCATACGGACAATCCTTACTTTACCGGGATGGCCAACGGCAAGCTGGTGACGCAGATACCGGCGGAGGCATTCCTGCACTTCCCAGGGAATACCCCGCAGGAGAGGCTGCGCGCCATGCTTGAACGCGGGCAGGACCGCTTCACCATCTTCTGCACGCCCTGCCACGGCGCGCTGGGCGACGGCAACGGCATGATCGCGCAGCGTGGGTTCGCGCTGCGCCGCCAGCCGGGAAACTATCATACGGACAGGCTGCGCAATATGCCCGACGGCCATTTCTTTGATGTCATTACCAACGGCTACGGCGTCATGTTTAGCTACGCCAGCCGTGTACAGGATCCGGCAGACCGCTGGGCGATTGTGGCCTACATCCGCGCCCTGCAGCTAAGCCAACACGCTACCACAAACGACGTGCCGCCGGCGGAGATGCAGCGGCTTCAAGCGGAGGGCGCTGCCCAGCCAGGCGGCACGCCGATAGGGAGATAATTGTGGAATCCTGGTCATTCTGGCAATCCTATATCTTCGCCTGGACCTTCTGGACCAGCCTGACGGTGGGCTGCATCGGCCTGATGCTGATGCAGAACATCGTCCGGGCCGTCTGGGGATACCCGGTGGTTCGGATGTGTGAGGCAGGCGCCAAGCTGCTGCCGCTGATGTTTGTGCTGTACCTGATACTCTTTGCTTTTGGTCGGAGCGAGCTCTATCCCTGGGCGCAGCCGGCCCTGGTCGCCAAAGATCCGGTGCTCCAGTACAAGATGCGCTTCATGAGCGGCTGGCAGGTCATGTTGCGGGTCTTCCTCATTATGGTCTTCTGGGGGATACTGATCCTGATCAATCTGCGCTCCTCGCGCCGCCAGGATGAGACCGGCGACGAGAACGAGGCGCGGCTGCGCACCAACGTCAGCTCGCCTGGATTGGTCTTCTTTATCCTGACGCTCACCTTTGTCTTTACCGATACCGTGATGTCGCTGGAGCCGCACTGGTACTCCACGATCTACGGCTTGCTGTTCATGGCCGACTCCGGGCTGGTGGGCTTCTCCTTCGTGACCATCCTGCTGATGCTGTTCAGGAACCGGGAGCCGTACCGGGGCGTCGTCAATCGCGTGGTGATGCGCGACCTGGGCAACCTGCTTCTGACCTTCACGATGGTCTGGGCCTACTTCAACATCTCCCAGTTTTTGATCCAGTGGTCGGGCAACCTGCCGGAAGAGGTCAGCTACTACTTTGTGCGCGATAACGATCCCTGGCGGTGGCTGGGCATCCTGACGATGATCGGACAGTTCTTCCTGCCCTTCCTGCTCCTGCTTTCCAACCGGGCCAAGCGTGAGCCGCAGAAACTGCTCGCGGTCGCCGCGCTGATCTTTATCGTGCGCGCCGCCGACATCTACTGGATCATCATCCCGACCTTCCGCACGCAAGGCCCCGGCCTGGGAGGGCTGGTGGACCTGGGTATCTGGCTCGTGATGGGCGCGATCTGGCTGGCCGGCTTCTTTGCGCTGCTGAAGACCCGCCCGCTCCTGCCGCGCTACATCACGGAATCGCAGATGGAGGCATTGGAACATGCGTAGCGCCCAACATCCCACGCCCGCCCCGGAGCAAGAGGAGCACGCCCACGGCATTACCACCTTTGAGTCGCGAGATCTCTCGCTGAGCGCTCTGATCAAGTGGGCCGTCTTTCTGTTCGCCTTTATCGGCTTCTGCTCGGCCGTGACCTACGGGATCTATCGCTTCCTGGTCGCGCAAACTCCGGAGCCGCCCGGGCCGGTAGCGGGGGTCTCCGCGCAGCGGCCTCCGGAGCCGCGCTTGCAGACCGAGCCGCGGGCGGATATGCGGCGCTATCGTCAAGATGAAGAGAGATCGCTCAACAGCTATGGCTGGGTGGATCGGAGTGCGGGCGTGGTCCATATCCCCATCCAGCAGGCGATGAATCTGCTGGTACAAAGAGGGCTGCCGACGCCCACCGGCGCGGCGGCCAACCCGCCCAACTTCCCGGGGCATCCGCCGACGTCAACGGAGCAGCCGACGCCGGGCGAAATCGGCGCGCCAAATCAGGCCGCTACGGGCACCATGCCGGGCCCCGGAGGGAAGGCCGCCCCGCCGAGCGGCGCCGAGCCGATCAACGGCGTGCCGCCGCCGCCCTTGCAGCAGCCGACAACGCCCAACGCCCAACCCGCCCCGGGCCAGCCTAGCCAGCCTAGTAGGTAAGTAGGTAGGCCCGCCTGGTCTCTCTATGATGGGCGGTTGGCAAGCGGCAGGCTAAACCCTGCCGCTGTGGGGCCTACGGCCCGCTCTGCTAGGGTCGGGCCTACAATGGACTGCCAGGGGCGGCGCTGCAATGGTTCGCGCCTCCGCCTCGCGACAGCGCTCTGCCTTGCGACAGCCCTCCGCCTAGCGGCACCTACGCGGGCACCAAATAGCCTACCGAAAGGCTGTGTCCGCGTAGGTGGACACTAGGCCGTAGGCTACCCAGCGAAGGGCTTTAGCCCGTCGCATAGAATAGGCCGACACTGAGCGGAACGCCGCAGAGGAGGGAATTCATTTCCTTGGGATAGAGGGACCGAACGGGTATACTTAACCTTTCTGAAGGGAACATGAGGGAGAGGGCGTATCCGTGGTAAGAAAGTGCAGGTAAGAATGATAGCTCGATGGTTCACGCGACGCTTTGTCGCTTATAGCAGTCTCTTGATGCTCCTGGGCCTGGGCGCGCTGCCCGCCGCCGCGCAGACAGGTGGGGGCGGGCTCCGGTACGATCCCGGCGCGAGCCCGGCGCAGGATATGATCAAGCAAACCGGCCTCGAACAGAAGCTCGATTCCCAGGTGCCGGTGGATGCGCTCCAGTTCCGAGAGGAGACCGGCAATGTCACGCCGCTGAGCGCCTATTTTGGCAAGAAGCCGGTACTGCTGATGATGCCCTTCTATCAATGCACCGGCATCTGCACGACGGAGCTTAACGGATTGGTCAAGGCGCTGCAGAAGATACGCTACAAGCCGGGCAGCGAGTTCAACGTGGTGATCGTAAGCATCAACCCGAAAGAGGGCCCGCTGCTGGCGAAGGGGAAGAAGGAAGACTACCTGCAGCTCTACGGTCACCCGGAAACCGCAGACGGCTGGCACTTTCTCACCGGCGACGAGGCCAACATCCGGCGCCTGGCCGATGCCGTCGGCTATCACTACGTCTATGACGCGCGCACGGATCGCTACTCCCATCCGGCAGGCCTGATGGTGCTGACGCCCCAGGGCAAGGTGTCCCGCTATTTCTATGGGGCCGAATACAACCCGCGCGACCTGCGCTTCGCCCTGATGGATGCCTCCGAGAACAAGATCGGCTCGCTGGTCGAGGAGATTCAGCTCTTCTGCTTCCATTACGATCCGGCCACAGGCAAATACGGACTGGTCATCATGCGGGTGCTGCAACTGGCCGGAGCGCTGACCGTGCTATGCCTGGGCGGTTTCCTGACCCTGATGTTCCGCTATGAGCGACGGCGGGGGCAGCTTCTGCCCCCCGAGGCGCCGGAGCAGATGCGCGCCGATCTGAAGTAGGCGCGCGACGCAGGAGGAGTTTTCATGCCTGAGGAGGCATCTACTTATGCAGGGCCTTACGATCTGCTCTTCCTGGCCCTGACAATATTAACGGTGGTCTTCACCTTCCTGGTGCTGGGATTTCTCATCTTCCTGGCCATACGCTACCGGCGCGGCGCGCGGGTGGACCGCTCCCGGCCCATCAGCCACGACATCCGGCTGGAGCTGACCTGGTCGATCATCCCGCTGCTGCTGGGATTGGGCGTGTTCGCCTGGGCGGCGGTGCTGTTTCCCTCCGTGTATCGGCCCCCGGCCAACGCCGAGGAGATCTTCGTCATCGGCAAGCAGTGGATGTGGCATATCCAGCACCCCAACGGGATACGCGAGAACAACGAGTTGCACGTGCCGACCGGCAGGCCGTTCAAGCTGACGATGATCTCCCAGGACGTGATCCACAGCTTCTTTATTCCGGCGTTCCGCGTCAAGCGCGATGTGATTCCGGGCCGCTACACGACCGCGTGGTTCCAGGCGACCAAGCCGGGCAAATACCATATCTTCTGCGCCGAGTATTGCGGCACCAACCACTCGGAGATGACGGGCTATGTCTACGTCCTGACGCCGGAGGATTACCAGCGCTGGGTAGAGAACAATGGCCCCAGCGGAGAAGCCCCGGGCAGCACGGCGGTGCTGACAATGGCGGAGGCCGGCCACCAGCTCTACACCCAGCTAGCCTGCGGCACCTGCCACGACCCGGATGCGCTTAATCGCGGCCCCCTGCTCGAAGGCATCTATGGCACGCAGGGCAAGCTGCCCAACGGCCAGCCCGCGCCGGTAGATAACACCTATATTCGCGAATGGCTTCTGAATCCGAGCGAGCGGCTCTCGCAGAAATATCAGCAGAGCATGCCTTCCTATAAGGGGCAGCTAACCGAATTTCAGATATTACAGCTTGCGGCCTACATTCAATCGCTGCGTCCGGGCGGCGCACAGCCCCCGCCGACGGCCCCCAGCACGCCGCAACGCCGGCGGCGCGGCGGAAATGCGGCCCCAATAGCGGCGGGCGGCAGCCAGCCGGCGGCAGCCCAGAGCCCGCAGACGACCCTTACCGGCGCTGCCGGCGCCACCACGCCCGCCGGAGCGCAAGCAACCAATACGGGGAATCAAAATGGCAGCAACAACCGTTGAACCGGGCGCCCTGCGCGAAAGGCGCACTGCGCTCCACGAGAACTACCTGAACGTCAAGCATACCGTGGCCTCGTGGCTGTTGACCATAGACCACAAGCGCATTGCTGTGCTCTATCTGGTTTCCATCAGCTTCTTCTTTGTCATTGGGGCCGCTGCCGCCGGAATGGTGCGCGCGGAGCTGACCAGCCACAATGGGCTCTTCCTGACCAACGAGGGCTACAACAAGGCGTTCACCATCCACGGGATCATCATGGTCTTCTTCTTCCTGGTGCCCGCTATTCCGGCGACACTGGGCAACTTCCTGATCCCGCTGATGATCGGCGCCAAAGACCTGGCCTTCCCTCGGCTCAACCTGTTGAGCTGGTATCTGTATATCTCCGGCGGCGTGCTCGCACTGTCCGCGCTGTTCTTGGGCGGCGTGGATACGGGCTGGACCTTCTACACCCCCTATAGCAGCATCTACAGCAACACCAACGTCGTCATCATGATCCTGGGCATCTTCCTGGCCGGCTTCTCCTCCATTGCCACCGGCATGAACTTCATCGTGACGATACACAAGATGCGCGCGCCGGGGATGACCTGGTTCCGGCTGCCCCTGTTCGTGTGGGCGCACTACGCGACCAGCCTGATCATGATACTTGGCACGCCGGTCGTCGCCATTACGCTGCTTTTGGTGGTGGTGGAGCGCACGCTGCATCTGGGCATCTTCGACCCGGCGTTGGGCGGCGACCCTGTCCTGTTCCAGCATCTGTTCTGGTTCTACTCGCATCCGGCGGTCTATATTATGATCGTGCCGGGCATGGGCGTCGTCAGCGAGATCATGGCCTGCTTCTCGCGCAAGCGGGTGTTCGGCTATACCTTTGTGGCCTTCTCCAGTATCGCCATTGCGGTGCTTGGCTTCTTCGTCTGGGGGCACCATCTGTTTGTTACCAGCCAGTCCATGTATTCGAGCATGGTGTTCTCCATCCTGAGCTTCCTGGTGGCGATCCCCTCGGCGATCAAGGTCTTTAACTGGACGGCCACCGTCTATAAGGGCCGCATCTGGTTTACCGCCCCGATGCTCTACGCGATGGGCTTCATCGGCCTGTTCACTATCGGAGGTCTGACCGGGCTGTACCTGGCCTCACTGGCCATTGACGTCCACCTGACGGACACCTATTTCGTCATTGCCCACTTCCACTACGTTATGGTGGGCGGCCAGATCATGGCCTACCTGGGTGGGGTGCATTTCTGGTGGCCCAAGATCTCGGGGCGCACGTATCCCGAGGGAATAGCGATGCTGGCGGCGGTCGTGACCTTCATCGGCTTCAACCTGACCTTCTTCCCGCAGTTTGTCATGGGCTACCAGGGTATGCCGCGCCGCTACCACATCTACGCCGAGGAGTTCCAGTTCTATCATATCCTCTCTACGGCGGGTGCGACCGTTCTTGGCGTTGGCTATGCGATGCCGGCCTTCTACCTGCTCTGGTCGCTACGGTATGGCAAGCTAGCCACGGCCAACCCCTGGGGAGCCGTCGGGTTGGAATGGATGACCCCCTCGCCGCCGCCAACGCATAACTTCGAGGATACCCCGACAGTGACCTGGGAAGCCTATGCCTATCGGTCGGATGTGGAGGAAGAGGCGCAGGCGGATCGCGAGAGCATGCCGGGCCTGGGCGAAGCGGTTGAAGAAGAGGCGGAACTGGACCGCCGGGAAGGGCGCACGCCACCGGAGTTCGGGGGCGCGCCCGCAGGAGATTGATGCATGAGCGCGGAAGCAGTCCACGCAGAACACGGCCTGGAACAGCACGTAGGGGTGCAATATAGCACGATTGAGCAGCAGAACGAGTCCTACATCGTCGGGATGTGGACGTTCCTGGTCACGGAGATCATGTTCTTCGGCGCGCTGTTCTTGGCGCTGACGATCTACCGGTCCCTCTATCCGGCGGAATTCAGCGAGGCGCATCACCGGCTGGATAAGTTCCTGGGCACCGTCAACACGTTCATTCTGCTGTCAAGCAGCTTCTCGATGGCGCTGGCGGTGCGCTATGCGCAGCTGGGCCAGCGGAAGGGCCTCATCGCCATGCTGCTGGTGACGGTGCTGTTTGCGGCCGGCTTCCTGGGCGTGAAGTCGATAGAATATGGCACCAAGTTCGAGCACCACCTTTTCCCCGGCCCTAGCTTCGACTTCAACTATGAAGAGAGGGAGAAGCAGGGGATTGCGGAGGGCGGCATGGCGGCGCGCGGGGAGGAGCAGGCCGCCGTCGCGGGTCCCATAGGACTCGAGACCAACCGGACGACGGGGCCGGTCCTCGAGGACCGGAAGCAGATGTTCTTCGTGCTCTATTTCGCCATGACGGGCCTGCACGCCATTCACGTCTTGATCGGCATGGTGGTGATGCTGGTAATCATCCTCCTCGCGGCCATAGATCACCCCGCCGTGCGGGACTATATCCCTATTGAGATGGCCGGCCTCTACTGGCACTTTGTGGATATTGTCTGGATCTTTCTGTTTCCGCTACTCTACTTGATAGGACATTAAGGATGGAACATCACGTCTTGTCTGTGAAGACCTACGCCAGCGTATATGCGGCGCTGCTGGTGCTGCTGGTGCTGACCGTCGTCGCGGCCAATTTCAATTTCGGGACGTTCAATATTGTGGTGGCCCTGATCATCGGCGTGACCAAGGCCGTGCTGGTCATTCTCTACTTTATGGGCGTCAAGTTCGGCACGCGATTGATCTGGCTGTGGGCCAGCATCGGGTTTGTCTGGTTCGTGCTTTTGTTCCTGACCCTGGGCGACTATATCACGCGCGGCTCGGTGATCGGCTGGTAGCGCCTGCGTTCGCAGTCAGAGCTTATTCTAGCAAAGCGCCCTGTCCCGTTCGGTCGGGGGCAGGGCGCTTTTTTGTTACCTAAACCCCCGGCCCCTTCCCTAGCCGCTCGTCCCTCGCTAGGGAAGGGGGGGACCCGGCTTCTCGGTTTCCCCTCTCCCGCAGCGTGGATCGCAAGGCGGAGGGCTGTCGCAAGGCAGAGCCGCGAACCGTTGAGCGGCGTCCCTTGCAGTCCGTTGAGGCCCGACCCTGGCAGTAGGGGCCGGGGTGAGGGCGCCCCTACACCCTATACCCTACTCCCTACACCCTGCATGAGGGGCCGGGGGTGAGGGCAGAACACGTTCTACCGGCGGTTGGATAGGCCGAAGCGTCTCGGCCCGGTGCCGTCGCCCGTGTCCCCTTCGAGCAGCGCTTCGTAGTTGGCGGCTACCTTGCGGAAGGCGTTGGCGTACTCTGCAATCAGCGCAGGCCGATACTTCTTGAACCAGGGGATGCTGTAGGCGATGCGGTGGATGCTCTCGCTCACCGGCAGGCTGCCGTGCGGCTGGCGCACATCGCAGGCGGCGTTGGCAATGCGGGTTGGCTTGCCGTGCCCGTAGACGTCGCACGTATTCAACAGGGGATGCAGGTGCATCGGCGGATTGCCTCCCGGAGAACACGGGCAGCCTTCGGCACGGACCGCCTCGGCAAAGCGGGCCAGGGAGAGACCGCCCAACTCCTCCGCGCGATAGAGGCCGTGCGCGGCATACCAGCCCGCCATGTTGCTGCCGGTCTTCTCGTCCACCCGATGCGCCCGGATGCCCGGCACGCCTTCGAGTAAGTCCCAGAAATAGTTCATGGCCTTGCGGATTTCCGCACACCGAGCGTCATAGTACTTCAGCTGCACCCGCCCGACCGCCGAGCTGAGCTGGTGCATCCGGTACTTGTAGCCCCCCAGCGGCAGGCCCAGGAAGGGCTTGAGTTCCTCCGTCTGGATGGCGGCGGCGTTAAAGCGCTCATAGTGCCCGAGGGCAATCGCGCGCTCGTAGATTTCGCGGTCGTTCGTGACTAGCATCCCGGCCTCGCCGATGGCAAACGATTTGCCGCTCATCAACGACATCGCCGCCACATCGCCGAACGTGCCCAGCTTCCTACCTTTGTACAGCCCGCCCTGCGCGTGCGAGACATCCTCGATCACTTTGACGCCGTGCCGCTGCGCGATCTCCAGAATGGGGTCCATGTCGGCGGGGTGACCGACGTAGTGGACGACGACGATAGCCTTCGTGCGCTCGGTGATGCGATGCTCGATGTCGGCGGGGTCAAGGCAGAGGGTATTGGAGTCAATGTCGGCGAACACCACCGTCGCGCCCAGCGAGAAGCAGGGCAGGGCGGAGGCCCAGTAAGTCATGCTCGGACAGATAATCTCGTCGCCCACGCCTACCTTACAGCCGAACAGGGCGGCATGGAGGGCTGCCGTGCCGGTGTTGAAGCCGAGCGCGTACTGTGCGCCCTGCCAGGCGGCGAACTCCTGCTCGAACTGCTTGGTGACGTCCGTGTCGGACATGCCGCCCCGGCGCAGCACCTCCAGTACCGCCTGCTCGTCCTCCTCCGTGATAAGGGGCCAGGTGAACAGGTCGCCGGGATCGGACTGCACAGCCTTCGTGCCGCCCAGGAGGGCTAATTCGCTGGTAAGCGTTTGCATTCGCGTTATCCTCCAATTTAGAGAGCTAGACTTCCCTTGTCCGTCAATTCGTGCCCGCCGAAGGCCAGGCGGGAACCGTCCAGCAGCATCAGAGAGCGGTCGCCGGGACGGTCCCGCACGACGGCCAAACGTCCCGAAAACGCGAGACCGTCGGCGTGGTAGCTCACCGGGACGGGCGAGGCGAAAACGGATGCCAGTTGGCAGAGGGCATGTCGTAGATGTCGCGTTGGTCGGCAATGGCCCATTCGACAATGCGGGCGTGGGGCCTGCGGACGCCAGGGACACGCGCGATCCTATCTGCCGGGGCGCTCCAGGCCCACTCCACCGCAACTCGAATAGGCGGCTTCAGACGCCACGCCTGTGATCTATCCGCATTAGCCAGCGCCGCCGCAATGTCCCGGCGGATATTCGCCCGAACTTCCTCCGGTGGGTAGAGCTCGCAGGTTTCCCAGCCGGTGCCGCGTTTGGTGGGTGTGGCGTGGGCATGCGGGAACAGGCGGCGGGCCTCCGCGCATAACGCCTCATCCCCGGAGACGTAGATGAGGGGCACGCTGTAACCGCCCGCATAGAGCGCCAACTGGCTCATCTCGCCGTGCTCTTCCCCGTTAATCAGGAAACGGCAGATCTGTTTTGGCGACTGCGTATGATCCAGAAATCCGTTGATCGTTCCGGCCATCGCGTGTTGGCCGATCATGGCGACGGCATAGACGGACTCCTCCAGCCCTTCCCAGCGCAGCGGGTTCCGGCTGGCGATCCACATGCGTCTGGCCCTCGGATCGAGCTTCTCCAGAAGGAAGCCCTTATTCCGGTTGCGCCCGTGACCGTCCAATATGCGGACCTCGGTGGCGCCGGCATCAAAGCAGCCGGATATCGCCGCGTTCGCCTCCGTCGTAAGCTGCTCGCAGCCATAGCGGTAATGCGGGGAGTTGTCGTCCGGGTCGTAACATTGATCCCACTGATCGATCCCGGCCAGCCCCTCCATGTCGGTGCAGATCCAGACAATCATGGCAACCTCGCTAGCCTTCTAAACACGTCCTCATAGTAACTTGGTAGAGTTTCAATCTCGGAGAACTACGAGTTTACTCTGTGTGGGTGTGTAAAGGCATATTATCAGACGCCCTCGGCCCTCTTGATAACTACGAGTTTACTCTGTGTGGGTGTGTAGTTCCCAACCGCTGCTGTGGACGCGCAGGGCCGTCGCGCCCTTGTGGGCATCGAACGTTTGCTCTATATCGGCCATATCCTCAAAGTAGCCGATCAGATGCACCGCACCGAATGTCTCTCCCGCACGCACAGCCCGTCCGCCGATCTCCTGGATCAGGCAGACGTAGCCGCGCTGATGGCACCAGGCTTCGTAGACCGCCGAGGGCTCCAGCGCCATGCCCGCCAGCCAGGCATCATTGGAAAGCTGGCAAGCGCGGATAAAGCGCTGCGGCGGACTGCCCTCCTCCCTCCGATAAAAATAGCGCGCATCGGGCGGGAAATCCTCCGCAAAAACCTCTGCCGGAAGACAACCACGATAGCTCAGGTAGATCTGCTGGAAGGTGTCGCCGCGCTGGTGCTTGATATGTCCGGGCATATCCATGCGCAGCAGGAGGCAGTCCACGTCGTTGGCGCTGGTGACCTGATCCCAGGCCAGAAACCAGCGGACGCCGTCCGGGAAGACGAGCCACTGCTCCCAGAGCGAGCCGGGCTGATAGGGCGGACGCGCGATTGTCCAGCGGAACCACTGCCGTACAGCAACGAAATTCCGGCCTTCGACGATCTCAAACGGCAGCTTCCCGGCCTGCGTGCAGATCTGGGGCAGCTCCACGAACCGCTTCGGGATGTTGCCGTGCAGCAGCAGCGCCTCGCCCCAGGCGTAGCGCAGATCGGCAGGCGTCGCCGCATCGTCGGCTCCCGGCTCCAGCAGGAAATCCACGATAGCCAGCCCATAGCCGGGATCGCGCGCCCCCGTGCGCTTATCCACAAAGCTGCCAGGCATCACGCCGCTAACGTAGCCTTCCGTTGCTACGGCTGCCTGGTAGCCGGTGGTCTCTATGTGTAAAGTTGTCCCTTCTTGCCGGATTGAGGCCATCTCTGTTTCCTCCTCTGTGGCCGGTCCCCGTTCTCTAGAAGCACTTGCCTGCCCCAAATGCGGAGAAGGCCATTCGCCACGCGGCAGGGCAATGCCTGAAAACGCCGTTTGCATATTAAGAAGCCCCCGGCGATTTACCGGAGGCTTTCTTGCTGGCAAGTGTGTCAGGAACTCAGGGAGATGGTTTCCTGAGGCCGCTTATCGGGTCATAAGAAGGAGATCCCGTTAGCGTCCGGCTCCCGTCTCCGCTTTGACATTGACGGTACTTTCGGCGATCTGGGTCAGCTTCTTGTCGGTTTCGCCCTCTTCATCCAGCGTCTGCTGGAGTAGCTGCATCGACTCCTGGTCGCCCATCTCCTGGGCATACGTGCGGACGGTTCCGTAGCCTGCGATCTCATAGTGCTCCACGCGCTGCGCGGCGGTAATCAGGCCGGCATCCCTGACGGAAGGTCGCGCGTTCTCTTTCATCAGCTCCTCGCCTTCGGCGATCAGGCCCCGCATCCCCTTGCAGGTCTGTCCCTGCGGCGATTTGCCCAGCCGCTGGAAGATCTGCTCCAGGCGCTGGACGTGGGTGCGGGTCTGCTGCTCATGCGTATCGAAGGCCTGCTTTAGCTGGGGTGAGGTAGCCGCCTGACTCATCTTGGGCAGCGCCTTGAGAATCTGCTGCTCCGCGTCATACAGGTCTTGCAGTTGCTCCACAAAGAGGTCTTGCAGCGTGGCAAGTTCCATGGTAACTCTCCTTTCCACCGACGCTATGTCGCATCGTAATGCCGTAGCCTATTACGGTTGGAAGGAGAGAAAGTTCGGGCCGAGAGAGGCAAAAATCAATCCCTATCCAGCCTTCGAGAGTCCTTAACGCCGAGGCTGGCGTAGATCTCGCGCGTGGCCGTGGAGCGATTGAGCGTATAGAAATGGATGCCGCGCACATGGTTGTCCAGCAGGTCGCGGCACTGCTCGGTGGCCCAGTGAATGCCGACACGCCGGACATAATCCTCATCGCCGTCGCACCGGGAGATGGCGCGCAGCAGCCTGGCCGGGTAGCGCGAGCCCAGCGCCATCTCCGCCATGCGCCGCAAGCCCTTGCTGGAGGTGATGGGCATGATGCCGGCGATAATCGGGACTTTGATCCCTGCCAGCTCGCACCGCTCACGGAAATCGTAGAAGTCGTGGTTATCGAAGAAGAGTTGGGTGACAATGTAATCGGCACCCGCATCTACTTTGGCCTTGAGATAGTCCATCTCCAGGAGGCGATTGGGCGTGGCCGCGTGACCCTCCGGATAGCCCGCCACGCCGATGCCGAAGCCGCGCGGATCGGGATGGATGCCGCTCTCATTGAACTTCTGTATGTAGTGGACGAGATCGGTCGCATGCCGGAAGGCGTCGCCGGAACGGTCGTAGTTGGGTTTATCGCGCGGTGGGTCGCCGCCGAGCGCATGGACATTGGAAATGCCGTGCTCGGCGTACCGCAACAGAATGCTGCGTATCTCCTCCTCTGTATGGCACACGCAGGTCAGGTGCGGCACGGGGTCTAAGGTTGTCGTCTCCTTGATGCGCACGACCAGGTCATGCGTGCGCTCCCGCGTTGAGCCGCCCGCGCCGTAGGTCACGGAGACAAAGGAGGGCCGCAGCGGCTCCAGTTCCGCGATCGTCTGGTAGAGTTGTTCCGAGGCCTCATCGGTCTTGGGCGGAAAGAACTCGAAGCTGAACGTTGTGCGGTGTTTGGCAAAGATGTCCTGGATGTGCATGGCTTTTCTGGTCTGACCGGGTCGCGTTGACAGGCGGCCCGATGGCATGTCATACTAAACGGCAGGGCTGTCCTGTGGAAGCCTGCCGACTCAAACGCGCCCATGAGCCGTCTGCTGTGGACGCCCATTCTAATTCGTGTCCCTGCCGGGTTTTTCCTTTTTTCTTTTCTATGAAACGTTCGCCGTTAATTATACTCTCTATTACCCTGTTTATCGATCTGCTGGGCTTTGGGCTGATCTTGCCGCTCTTGCCGGTCTATATCGAGCACTATGGCGGCACGCCGATCATCGGCGGCTTTCTGACGGCCAGCTTCTCCACGATGCAGTTTATCTTCTCGCCCATCTGGGGACGCGCCTCCGACCGCTATGGCCGCCGCCCGCTGATCTTGATGAGCCTGATCGGCTCGGCCATCTCGTATTTCTTTTTCGGAGCCGCGCCGACGCTGGCTATCCTGTTCGCGGCACGGGTCGCCTCCGGCATCCTGACTGCCGCCAGCATCCCGACCGCTCAGGCCTATATCGCCGACGTGACCCCGCCGGAGAAGCGCGCCAGCGGCATGGCGATGCTGGGAGCGGCCTTCGGCCTCGGATTCGCCTTCGGACCCTGGATCGGCGGGGAACTCAGCAAGCACCCGATCTGGCATATTCCGCCGCTGGCGATGCCCGCCTATTTCGCCGCGCTCCTGGCGCTGTGCAACTTTGTATGGGCGCTCTTCATGCTGCCGGAGAGCCACACCGACCGCAGCGCCACGCACCATGAGTTGGGCGGGCTGGATCTCTTCCGGGCGGTGGGCCGTTCCCTGCATCATCCGACCGTCGGCGCGCAGTTGACCGTATTTGCCTTCGCCACCTTTGCCTTCGCTGCCGTCGAGTCGTCGTTCTCCTGGCTGGTAGTACTGCGCTTCCAGAGGCTGCTGACGCAGGCCGCGATCACCGCCTGGCAACATACGAACAGCATTCCCTTTGCGGCGCTGGCTCCCGCCCTGCAACAGCGATTAATCGAGAAGGAGGCGGCAGGGGTCACCGGCAGTATCTTTGGTATTGTCGGCGTCACCATCCTGTTCACGCAGGGCGCGGTGATGGGCGGCCTGGCCCGGCGCATCGGCGAAAATCGCCTGGTCATGTTCGGCTCCTTACTGCTGACGGTCAGTCTGGTCGGCACCGCCCTGGCGCCGACCCTGCTCCTCATTAAAATCTTGAGCATGCTGATTGCTGTCGGCAGCGGCGTGATGAATCCCTCTTTGAGCGCGATGATCACCCACGCCGCCGGGCCGCGTGATCGGGGCACGCTCAGCGGCGCGCAGCAGGGACTTGGGAGCCTCTCGCGCATCGTCGCGCCGCCCATCAACAACTATCTGGTGGGCATCAACACGGCCTATCCGTTCTTAAGCTCCACCGTCCTGATGGGCATTGCGTTCCTGCTGAGCCTGCGCCTGCATCCCATCCCCAAAGCGCCCTCCCCGGAAACTATTCCCTCCGCGCCGATGGCTTCGGAGGAGGAGCCGGCCCACACTTCCACCTAACCCCCTCGTCGCCCTTCCCTACAAGGGTTCAGGAGCGCACAGATTCGGTTTAGCGACGGAATGGAATTGGGTAGTGTCCCTCTACAGAGTTGCTAAGGTCATCGGCGACGAAGTATCAACTCTCTATGGGTACACTACCTGGAATTGCGATGGGTTAGAAACCCTTCGCTTTAAAGCCGATGGCCAAAAGGTATCCGTCCCTGGCCCCTCATAGGAAAGGAGGACGGGGGGTTAGGTGCGTTTACGGTTGTGGGTTGCGCCGCCAATCGTTGTCTTCGTAGGAGCGCCAGGTCTGTTCCGGGCGCTTCCATTTCGCGTGCCCATCGGCATAGGCGATGTTGCCGCCGCCCTGATGACGCGCCAGGAACCGCGACTGCTGGAGATTATCCGGCAGGTTCGAGTCATCAAAGGCCCAGGGCTGGGGATACATCCCGCCGCGCGAGGGCAATCCGGAGGCGCGTCCGGCATCCCCAAGAAGGATAAACCGCGCCGGAAACGCGATGCTGGCAAGCGGCGTTGTCTCGTTGAAGCCGAAATCCGGGTTGGCCTGATACCACTCCTGCTGATTGGCGCCCGGTAGGTTCGCCTCATTGTGGTTGTTGCCGTAATCGGTCGTAAACCACTTGCGCGGGCCGGGGGCAGGCCAGGCAGGCGCGGAGGGGCATCGGAAAACCTGATCGTTCTTCACGTAGGGCTGTAGCTTCGTCTTATACGAGAACGGAGCGCGGGCTTCCGGCGTATCCGGCGTGCCCGGAGGCGCAGTGCGCTCGGTAACGTGCGGCGGAAACTTCTCATCGAAGTCCTGCAAGTACATCAGGTAGGCTTTGCTGAGCTGCTCCACGTTAGAAAGGCAGCTTGCGCCGCGCACCTTCTCGCGCGCCTGCGAGAAGACGGGGAACAAGATCGCCGCTAGGATGGCGATGATAGCGATTACCACAAGCAGTTCAATCAGCGTAAATCCCGTTTGAAAGTTCCGTTTCGAAGCCATTGTCTTCCTCCTTATGTTTGTGGAATTTGCACACATTAAGGCCCTGCGTCCGTTTCGGATGCAGGGCCTCTCGTTCACGAGTCAGCCGTCTCTATGCAATTAAAGTGGCCTATTTCACGCCGAGGAGGCCCCAGCGCTCGCGGACGCGCGCCTCCAGCACGCCGAAGAGGGCGCGGTCGGTCAGCAGGCCCAGCCCAATAATGACGAGCATGACCGCGATCACCTGGCTCATGTCCGCCAGTTCCCGTCCCATCGTCAGCATGTGCCCCAGGCCCGTGCTGACGAACAGCAACTCTCCGGCCATGAGGGAGCGCCACGCAAACGACCAGCCCAATTTCGCGCCGGTAAGGATGGAGGGCAGGGCGGCGGGCAGCAACACCTCCGTATAGAGAGCCAGCGGGCGCGTGCCCATCGTCTGCGCCGCGCGCAGGTAGACCGGCGGGACGTTCTTCACGCCGTCGTGAACAGCGACGGTGATCGCTAGCAGCGCGCCCATGACCACCACGAACAGGATCGCGCTATTGTTCAGGCCAAACCAGAGGATGGCCAGCGGCAGCCAGCAGATGCTCGGCAGCGTCTGCAATCCCAGCACCAGCGACCCGACCGTATCCTCCACCCACTTCACCCGCGCCAGCAGCACGCCCAGCGGCACGCCGATCAGCAAAGAGAGCGCATAGCCTTCCAGAAGGCGCCGGAGGCTGGCCCCGGTGGCGTAGAGCAGCGAACGGTCGGCCAGGGCATGCCCCAGCGTCTGAAGGACCTGCCAGGGGGAGGGGAACAGCGCCGCATCCCAGATGCCCAGCCTAAATAGAATCGCCCATAACGCCACCAGCAGCGCGAAAAACGCCGGCTTCCGCAGGCTGCCAATCCTCATCATACTCCTCCTGCCGCACGCGCGCGATGCCTTCCTTCAGGGCACAGGAGATCTGGTGCGCGATGCGGGCGACATCCACATCCTCAATAAAGCGCGGTCGGGATAATTGAATCGGAAACTCCGCCTGCACGCGACCGGGCCGCGCCGAGAGCAAGACGACCCGATCCGCCAGGCAGACGGCCTCCCGGACGTTATGCGTCACGAACACGATGGTCTTGCCGGTGCGCTGCCAGATCTCCTGCAGCACCACATAGAGGTCTTCCCGCGTCTGCGCGTCCAGCGCGGAGAACGGCTCGTCCATGAGGAGGACTTCCGGTTCCAGCGCCAGCGCGCGGGCGATGGCGACCCGCTGCCGCATGCCGCCGGAAAGCTCGTGCAGGTAGTTCTCGCGGAAGCGGGAGAGATGCACCAGATGCAGATAGTATGCGGCCCGTTCCGCCCGCTCCCTGGCGGATAGCCCCATCTGCTTGAGCGGGAATTCGACGTTTTTCTGCGCGGTCAGCCAGGGAAACAGTGCCCCGTCCTGGAACACCACGCTCCGGTCGCGTCCCGGCTTCCAGACCGGGCGGCCATCTTCCCGCACCTCGCCCGCATCCGCCGGGTCCAGGCCCGCGATGATGTTGAGCAGCGTGGATTTGCCGCACCCGGAGGGGCCGATCAAGACCAGGAACTCGCCCTCCTGCACCTCCAGGCAGATATTCTCCAGCGCGCAGACCGTGCCGTTGCGCCCCTGGAACCGCTTGCTCACGCCGCATATCGCCAGTTTAGCCACTCTCTAGCTCCTATCGCGCCGCCGCAGAAGCGCTGCGCTGAACGCTCTCCAGCGGTCCCGTATCCAGCAGCTCGGCCACACGGACGGCCCTCGGCGGAAGATAGCCGGCGTCCGCTGCCGCCGCAATAAACGCCTCGATATTGGCGCGGTTGGGGTCGGCGCTGAAGGCGACGCGGCCCCATGCCTCACTCAGCACCTCGTTCTTGAGCGGTTTGCCGGTAAGCCGCTTCAGCTCCGCATTGACCGCCGCCTGCCCCTCTGCGGGATGTTGACTCAGCCAGGCGACGGCCTGCAGGTGCGCCTGGAGGAACGCCTGCACCTGTTCGGGATGCTGCTCCAGATAGGCTTTGCGCACGATCACCACCGTCGTCGTGAACCGCTTCTCCGGCCAGAGGTCGCGCTCATCCACGACCAACTGCGCGCCGCCCTCGTGCAGCAGGCGAGTCGTCCAGGGTTCCGGAACCCAGGCCGCGTCCAATTGCCCCTTACGAAAGAGCGTCAGAATGTCGGGGTTCTTGATGGGAAGGATCTGGACGCTGCCACCTTTCTCCTGCGGCTGCAACCCCTCCGCCGCCAGGAAATGGCGCAGCGAGATATCCTGCGTTCCTCCCAACTGCGGCACGGCCACGCGCTTGCCCGCCAGATCGCGAATGCTGCCGATATGCGCGTCCGGTCGAGCTACCAGCGCCGCGCCGCCCTCGCAGGCGCCCGCCAGTATCTTGAGCGCGCGTCCCTTTGACTTCAGAAAGGTATTGATGGCCGGGCCGGGACCGACGTAGCCGATATCTATCGCGCCCGCCAGCAGCGCCTCCATCTCCTCCGGTCCGGCGTTAAAGACCTTCGCTTCCACAGCGACTTTCCTGCCCAATGCCTTTTGGAAGGCCCCGCGCGCTATCCCGACCATCGCTGGCGCGTGCGTTACGTTGGGGAAATAGCCCAACCGCACGCTCTCTGACGCCGTCGGCTGGCTCGTAGGTGGCCCGCCACCGTAGAGAACCGCCAGTCCAATCAATACCGTCATTGCCATCGCCGGAGGCGCGTTTCGCGCCCAGAGGGATACGCTTCCCATAGTCTCCTCGCTTCCAGGCTCGCCAGATGTAGCGTTTGATCTGCAACGCAAAAGGCCAGGAAATGCCTGCTGTATTGCCTTCAGAACCCTCAGAAACCTAGTAATCCATCCAGGTAGAACGCTGGCATAGCCTTGAGATAGAGGTAGACACTCCCAGCCGTGTGGATCAATCTCACGCAGCCTGCTGCTGAGGAGATACGTCCACACCGTTGGGAGCGATTACCGAGATAGACGGAATGCTAGGCTTATCTCATGACCCATACAAACTTTCTACCTTGAAGGAGTACTAGAAACCTTAGCACCTTAAATCTACTGCAACGCAAAAGGCCAGGAAATGCCTGCTGTATTGGGCATCTCCTGGCCTCCAGTCGTCTGGTCAGCCGTGCCGGATGTTCCGCGCTCATATGAGCCGTATTTTTTCGGTCTTATCAATTTGAATCACGCGCCCATCCTGAATGATCAACTGCACGATGCCATACCGGATGCTTTCTACGGCCTCTTGAATGGCCTCGGCAGGAAACGCGGGCAGTGGAGGCTTGGGTGGGCGAACCGGCGGCGGGGTCTTTTCGCTCATGACGTGCTCCTCAGATCACATAGTCCAGCACTTCGCTCTGCTGTTCCCGCAGGCGCAGATGCCGGTCGCGGATGTCGGCGAAGGTCGTGCTATCCAGTACGGCCGCCAGGGCATCGCGCGCCTCCTTCCAGGCCGCACGCAGCCCGCAGACAGCTGGGTCGGGGCAGCCGCACTCCATATAACCCGATACACTCACACAGCTAATCGGCGCCAGCGGGCCATCCATCGCGCGCACGACTGCCCCCAGCGTGATCGTTTCCGGTGGCTTGGCCAGCGAATAACCGCCTCCAGGCCCCTTGCGACTCTGGACGAAACCGAACCGCTTGAGCGCAAGCAGAATCTGCTCCAGAAATTTAACGGGAATCACCTGCCGTTCCGCAATATCCTGGATCTGAATCGGCCCCTGCTCGTAATGCAGGGTCAAATCCAGCAGGGCACGGGTGGCATATTTTCCTCGGTTCGACAGCATAGTCGTAAACCATTATTAGTCTATCGGAAAAGTAGGGTAATTCTAGCATAGCTCATCCGTCCCTGTCAATAGGCTGGCAGAAAAAATTAGTGACAGGGGACCGAATTTTGGAAATGGTAGTGGGTTGGTGTTTTGCGGCAGCGCCGCACTGCGCGGCTCCAGGCCAGGCTGCCTGTGCCAGAGCGCAGAACTGGCCGATAATGGGAAGTATTCTCGGCGTGGGCCACAGGGAGACGGCTGGCGAGGATGGGGCACGACACAGGAACGGCGGGCCAGAGAGGGAAACGGATGAACCTGGGAATGGCAGCGGGCACCGGAGCGGATAAGAGGCCGACGAGCGCCGGCAAAGAGTTTGCCCGGCGCTTCCATAATCTGCTATATGAGTTGCGCCTGCAGGTCGGAATCCAGCAGCGCATTGAACGCATACTCAATGAGTTCGCGGAGGTACATCCCAACCTGCGCGGCTCCTACCTATCCCGTTCGGTGGATGAGAGCTATTTCAGCGACGGCTCCTGCGGATGGGAGGCGGCAGCGCGCCCGAAATTGCAGGGCCTGGCTATTGAGGGCGACAAGCTTTTTGAGTTCCTGGCCTTCGCGCACGGCATCCGTATCCACACCACGCCGCTGGAGACGATCATGAATGTCGAGGAGATCTGGCTGGAGACGGCGCCGGAACAGCCCTTCCTGCTGCGCGTCTGCCTGTATCACAGCTTCCCGGCGACCACCATTCTCTATGCCCCGGACGGGGAAAGCCAGGAAGCGGCGCTGGCCTTCCTGGAACGCCTGAAATACTTACGAGGATTTTAGCGATGCCCAGGCCGCATTTCCCAGCGCGTGGAGGACCCTTCTCGCCTGCCTGGGCGCACGACCCACAGACGGACGCGCCCCGCTCTGCCTCCAGGAACGGCTCCCCGCATTCCGAGGCTGAGGAGCCGAAGAGCGCAAGCTACCAGGCTTTGGAAGCCGAGATCCAGCGGCTCCGTCAGGAACTGGCGCGCGTTCAAAGTCGCAGCCGTCTCACAGGTGAGGGGACAGGCGCAGCGCCGCGAGGTCCAACTGCGCCCGCGATGCTCTGGGTCGCGCTGGCCGTCTCCGGTGCCGGGCTGCTGTTTGCGTTGCTGGCTATTCTCTATCATGGCTGAGACGGGCCATAAAATAGCCGCCGGGCACGAGGAAAACGTCGTAGCCCTGCGGCAAGGCGCAGAAAAATAGAAGAATTGCGAGCCTGAAGCGCACGGTTCACCCCCACCTGCGTGGGGAATACTTATGTCCCTATTGACAAGGGAATGGGGAACCGACGGGTTCACCCCCACATGTGTGGGGAATACTTCCGACTCGGCAGCTTAAGGACAGAGTGTCTAATTGGTGACGGCTACGTTGGCTGCCTGGCGTCCCTTCGGGGTTTCGATGGACTCATAGTTGACCACCTGGCCCTCGCGCAGGGACTTGAAGCCGTTCATCAGGATGGCGGAGTAATGCACAAACACATCCACGCCGTCCTCGGCCTCAATGAAGCCATAGCCTTTGGCGTCATTGAACCATTTCACTTTTCCTGTTGCCATGTTCACTGCTCCTTTGCCTGCTCTCCCCATGTTAGGGAAGACACACTACTCCGCAAACGCTGTTGCGAAGGGGAAACGGATACGCCCCGGTGGCTACGGACGCGGATAAGGGGGAGTACGCCATCGCCAGGGGGGTATAGGGATAATCACACGAACTACCAGTTGCAATAACTGTGCCAGAAATTCAAGTTGATAGCGCAAAGAATTGTAAATTCCCAAATTTTCTTTCCGGGCTCACGAGGGCTTATTCTGCCTACATGCAGGCTGTCAGTTACCGTCAATTCCCTCGTTCTTTCTGCCTTTCAGACGGACGGAGCCGCGAACCTACCGGCCTGACGCGGGAGAAATCTATAAGCGCTTGCAATTCATGGTAGGATCCAGTATAATTTAGCACAGTGAAAAGAAGGCGATCTGTTTTTGGCATGCCGCCTCTTCGCATGCCGTGCAGGCGCCTGGAAAGTTCTCGACCAGGCCAGGTCTGCGTTGGCGAGAAGTCTTCCGGGCGGCAACCGCTTTTTGAGCGCCTTTCCCGCGCTCATCGGCGCTAACGCGAAGTGAACAGCGCTATCCAAGAGAAGAGATCATCAAAGGAGCGTACCAAAACATGTCTACTATTGATATCGCGCAGAACAACGGCGTCATTCTTAGCGAGCGCGCTGCCGAGGAGATCCGGGGTCTGATGGAGCGACAGGGCAAGGCGGATGCCGCGCTGCGCGTCTTCGTTGCCGGCGGCGGCTGCTCTGGCCTCAACTATGGCATGGCGATTGATGATACTGTGGAAGAGGGCGATTTCATCTTCGATTGCCATGGGGTCAAGGTCGTCGTGGACCCGCTGAGCATCAACTATATCAGGGGCTCTTCGGTGGATTACGTTGAGGACATCATGGGCGGCGGCTTTAAGATTGATAATCCTAACGCGGTTCGCACCTGCGGCTGCGGCAGCTCGTTCTCGACGGAGGAGGGGCCGGAGGCTGAGGAGGGTGGCTGCTGCCACTAAGCCGGGCACAGCCAGGACAGCAATAAAAAAGCAGCGCGGAAGCGGATTGCCTCCACGCTGCTTTTTGCTTTGCTATACGGTCCTATTTCTACTTGGAAAGAGATACGGTGGCTCCGAGCCGGGTTATCCGGCTTCGTCCGATTTGCCGATGGGCTGCCGGAGGCGCGTAGCCTGTCTGGGGACGCAACTGCTTGAGGGGCATCCGGTCAATGAGGGCAGGGTCGGGCTTGAGCTCTACCCGAAGCATCAGGTGCAGGAAGGCGCCGCCGCGCTGCACTTCCAGACGCAGCGTTTGCCCGGCGTGCGTGTTGCCGGCCATCTGGCGCAGTTGGCCCGCCTCCTGAATCGGGCTGCCATCCACCGCCAGGACGATATCGCCCGGCAGCAGGCCCGCCCGGTCGGCAGGGCCACCTTCATAGACGGCTTCGATGAGCGCGCCTTTCAGCGGCGCCTTGCTATCCAACTCCCCGATCTGCACCCCTAGCCAGCCGTTGGGCGTGGGCAGTTTCTCCCCTTTGATCAGCGCCGTTGTGGTGTGCTGTAACTCGTTGGAGGGCAGGGCAAACCCCGTATTCGCGATGGTGTTGAACAGGAAGACCCGGTGCCTCGGAAAGGCGCGGGCCGCGCGATTCCCGCTGGCGTCGCCCTGCGGCACGCCTGCCTTCTGGGCCGCGTCCGCCTGCTCCTTAGACCATGACCCTGCTTTGCGCTCGGTATCCTCTGCCGATGCAGCCGACACGCGGTATTCCTGCCGGTTCTGGGCCACGCCCCGGTAATGGTCGCTCTCGGCGCCGGGCTGCCAGGCCCGCGGGAGAACGCCTCCGGCGGGCATCGCGACGATCATGCCGATGACCTCGCCGCGCGCATTGAAAACCGGCCCGCCGCTGCTGCCCATGCCGACCGCTCCCTGAAATTGCAGCAGATGTTGATAGCGACGCGCGCCGGACTGTCCGCTGCGGTTTACGCCCGCGATCAGGCCCAGGGAGACCGAGTTCGGGAAGCCGGCCTGATTGCCGATGGTGATGGCAAAACAGCCGGGCTGCACCTGATCGGAGTCGCCCCAGCGCAGGCCCAGCGTCGGCGGCGCGCCGACGACCTTGAGCACGGCGATATTGGCAAAGGCGTTCGCGTTGACCGATTCCACCTTGAGCCGCTGTCCATTGGTCAGAACTACCGTCGGCTCGCGCATGCCCTCGGTGACTTCCGCCGTGGTCACGACGTAGCCGCCTTGCAGCAGGAAGCCGGTGCCGGTGGTCGCGGGGCCGAGCAGCATGCGCAGCGTATCCCCGGATTTTTTGAGGGCTTTGCTCTGGGCCTCCTGCGCCTCGCGCAGCGCCTTTTCGTATTCGGTGCGCTTTTCGGGCGCCAGCTTCTCCAGGGCGTTCGGATCGGCAACCCGCAAATCAAAATTCACGTTCGGGGCCGGAAAAGCGACGACGAGCGGGCGGCCCTCGATGGTGACGACCGATGGGCTGACCTCCTGCACAATGGCGATGACGGCCCCCTCTATCTGCTCCAGGATGTTGCCGCTGGCGGCGCGGGGCCGGGATACCTGCGCTGCCGGCGGCCTCTCCGGGGGAGCGGTTTGCGCCGGGAGCGCGCACGGGGCGAGCAGGCAGAAGAAGCTGGCCAGGAGTAGGCTCGGCACTTTGAGCCTATTACCTGATGGGCGCGGCGCACTCCACACGGAGGCCGCGCCCGATTTCTGTATTGCTGGCATCATATCAATAAGGGGAGTCATCGTGATAGCGCATCGGCGTCAGGGCGCCCATCACAAAGCGCTCTGAGGTATCGCCTCCCTGGCTGACCGGCGTGATCGAATCGAGCAGGTTCTCGTTCTGGTTCTCCTCCACGCGCGGCGGCGCGCTCTCTGTTGGCTGCGGCTTATGCGAGACGAAATGCAGCTTGCCCTCATCACGCGCCGCGCTCTCGGCTCGGTGCGCAGCCAAACGTTCGGGTTGGCGCGCGGCGATCCGGCCCTGCCAGCGCGGCAGGGAACTTCTAGAGCGTTTCTTTACCTTCGGACTGGTCATTTCCTGCTCAGAATCGGGCCTATCCGATTGACTTGCCGTTATCAGATAGGGATTGGCCTCGCTGCCACTCGCGGTTGAATAATCATCCAGGTCGTTCCCGGCATCGGTTGCCTCTGGAGCCGGAGCGACCGGGTGCATGTTCCGGGTCGGCGCCGACGGTCTGGCGGAAGCGTTGCCGGAAAGTGAAGCGGGGGGACCGGATCGCGCCCTCACGCTCAGGGAAGGGGCTGCCGATTTCTCGGCAGCGCGGCGCGGCAGCAGCAGCCGGTATCCTAGGGCCGCCACGACCAGGAGGGCCGCGATGCCGCCCGAATAGGCTACGCTCGGCAGCCAGCCGCCGATGCCCGAAGAGCGCGAATATCGGCGCGCTCCGCCTACCGAGACGACGGCTACCGTCGGTTCCTGGCGATGCGCTTCCCTGGCAGCCGGTGCAGGCACCTCTTCTATCAGGCGCTTGCGCAGCGCTTCCCAGTCCGAGCGCGGGGGTGGCGGAGGCTGCTCCCGATAGGCGGCGAGCAGCGCCTGGGTGCGGCGCACCGATTCCAATTCGCTCCGGCAGGCCGCACACGTTGGCAGATGCCGCTCCACCATTTCCAGCGGCCCCTCGGAGAGGCGATTATAGGCATAATCCCAGAGCGCGCGCTGCACTGCGCGGCATGCTGAGAACGGAAATCCTGACATAGCTCTCACCTGACTTTCAAAAGCGATTCTATGCGATCACGAAATCCACGCCTGGCGCGAAACAGGCGCAGCTTCACGCTCGAAACCGAGCAGCCCAGCACGTCGGCGATCTGCTGGTAGTTAAGCCCTTCAATGTCGCGCAATACGATCAGCAGCCGCTGCGGCTCCGGCAGGCCGCCCAGCACCCGATGCACCGTATCGTGCAGATCTTTACGTTCCAGCGTAGCTGCCGGATCCACCCCGAGCGTGCGGGTATCGTGCAGGCTGTCGGCGATCTCGGGGATCAACGCCAGCTCACTGCGCCGCGCGCGGGATTTCAGCCGGTCGCGGCAGAGGTTGCCGGCGATTTTGATCAGCCAGGTTTGCAGGCTGCACTCCCCGCGAAAACCGGGCATGGCCTGATACGCCTTGAGAAAGGTGTCTTGCTTGACATCGTCGGCATCATCGGCATCGCCCAGCATATGATAGCTGAAGCGGTAGACCTGGCGCGCATAGCGCGCGTAGAGCCAGCCAAACGCCTCCAGGTCTCCTGCCCGACAGCGCGCGATGACCTCTTCATCCGAATGCTGCGCTAGCACTTTGCGCCGTTCCCTTTCCTTATATCACGCTATCAGGTAGTGTACCCATAGAGAGTTGATACTTCGTCGCCGATGACCTTATCAACTCTGTAGAGGGACACTACCCGCTATCACGCAAACGGCTATTCCGCCCGGCCCGCCAGGCAGCGGGCTGGCAATGGTTTATCAATTTCTGGAGCGCTGGGTTGCGCGCTCTCCGGCAGGATCATCCAGGGAGAGAACAAGGGCTTCGTTGCGCGGCCAGGTGAGCGCGAACCGCGCGCCGCTGCCCAGATGGCGGCCCTTGCGCTCGTCGCGGACATTGCGGACGGGTTGGGCGAACTTCAGCGTGACCGCGATGGCGTCGGTCTTCAGCCCAACCGCATTGCCGCCGCCCAATTCGGAGCCGACCGTCTCCGGGTTGGAGCAGAGAAACAGCAGCCTCCTGCCATCGGGCCTGCGCCAGTAGGTGATCTCGTAGCCGAACTCCGCCTCGCCCGCACCTTCGATTTCCACCCAGCGCCGTGCCTTGCCCGCGCCCACATGCCGCAGAAACGTATCCCGCCGTTTTGCGGCCTCAAACCCCGTCATCCGGTACGCATTGTACCACTGGGGAGAAAGGTTCATCAGAACCGCCGTGCCGCTGCCGTAGCGGTTCACGTTGCCAACCGGCATATTTCGTACGGCTTTGTTAAATCCGCTTGTGTCCTGGATACAGGTATTGCCGTTTGTCAGAAACTCGTGGTACGTCTTCCAGCCGTAATTGGCGTCCTGATCCACCTCGCACCACAGCTTGCCGCCGAACACATCCTTCGCCGTCAGGGCCGGATCGTGTCGGACACCGAACATCCTGTCGAGCGCGCCGCCCGCTGCCCGTCCCCGGCCGTGCTGGTCCCAGACGCCGGGCAGGTAGTCTGCAATCACCGTGCCGCCCGCCTTGCAGAACGCCTCGATGGCCCCCGCTTCCGCCTCCGACAGGCACAGGCAGGTGGGTAGGATCAGGGTGTGGTACACGGCGGGGACGCCGTTCTGGATCACATCCACGTAACTGATCCAGTTGTATTGCAGCCCCGAATCACGCAGCATGTTTTCCCACGCCTGGCGGACCAGATGCGACGCGCCCAGCCGGTGATCGCTCTCCCGGTTTACCCAGGTTGTGCCGTGCGCCTGCGCGTCCAGTATCCAGCCCAACTGAAGAGAAGGGTGGTTGTATAAAAGGGCGATGCCGTCGTGCATCCATTCCGCACCCAGCATCAGCGGTCCGATCTTTTTACCAGCCTCTAGATAATGCGGCGCGACCTGCTCGTGCCAGGGCCGGGGCGTCTGCCCGTCGAACCAATTCTCGACCCAGCCGATGTGCCCCCGATTGCCGTGCGCCAGGTAGTACCAGGTCTGCCAGATGTCGTCTGCGGCGGATCGGTGGAACATGCTGGTCACGGCAGGGACGGCATTGCCCGGATTAAACGAGCGAACGATGGCCTGCGAGGAGGCCAAGTTGTAGGCTTCGATGTACTGAAGCTTGCGCATCAGACGGGCGTAATCGTAGCCGCCGAACGCATTCGGGGCCTGCCCGCCGACGATGCCGCAGGGCGTCTCCGGGTCCACGGAATTGGCGAATTCCACCAGGTCGCCCAAAAGGTTGCACCAGATCGAATCGTTGAACGTCCACTGATCCATCAGCGGGCTGGCGTCGAACTCCCGCACCGACCATTCGGCAAGATGCGGTCGAATATCCTCATACGTGAACCATCGCTCGCGCTGGGGCGCGGCCTCTGCGCCGTAGATTTCCCGCAGCCAGCGGGGATAAGCCGTCTCATCATCGGTGACGCGCCACGTAGTCGGATGCACGAAATGGCCCCACGACGTCTCATCGTCCAGCGCGTATGCGGCCCGGTACGGCGAAGACTTGACCTGCGCGATGTTGTCCCGGATGAACCCGCGCAGCTTTTCCCTCAGCGCGTCGTTAATGGGCACAGGACGAACGCCCGTGCCGTGCAGTTCTGCCAGGTGCGCCTGCTGCTTATCGCCGTCCCAAAGGTGCAGGTAGCCTTTGCGGGCGGTGTGATCCAGGTAAAAGCGCAGTCCAAAGCGATTGATCCAGGCCAGCTTGCCTTCCGGAGAATCCGGCTGGCCGCCGTTGCCGTCCAGAAACGCGCCGTTGTAGCCGTGCGCCAGGCTCCACTTGCCGGAGGCTTCCGTATAGCCAATCGTCCATTGATACGTCCAGGGCATATAAATCCAGCCGGGAAAGGCTTTATCCAGCCAGGTCTTATCCTGCTTGACGCGCCGGAAATCCCGGGAAGTGCGAATATAGCGCGCGTAGGGATCGGTGTCGGCTTCGGACGGAGGCGGGGCCGGTTGTGCGGACGCGCTGTCCCTCCGCAGCACCGTGTTTGCCGCCAGGGCCACAGCGGATAAGTAAGCGAGAAACGCACGCCGGGGTATCGCCGTCCGCGACGGCTCCATTGGCTCATTCATGATGCTTGTTCCTTGCAGTAACGCCGTTCTGACCAGGATTGCGTACTGCATGGAAGATTCAAGAAATCAGACGCCATCCCTGCCGGAAAGTTATCCTCTGCTGTTCGCAACGGGAGAAATCGGGAAGCGGTGGACGCGCCGCGCCGGGAAGGAAGCCCTCTGCCGTCCGCAGAATTATAATAGGCAGGGCCATTCCGGTAGCGGGCGAATGAATTCGCGGCAACAAAAGCACAAAGTCGCCCTGCGGCGACTACAGACCTCCCCCCCGGCCCCTCTCCTTGGGAAGGAGAGGGGAGAAAGGAGTCCGCGAAGGCGGACTTGGTGCCTTTGTTGCTGCGGCTGATGACCTTGGATTGTCTAAGGGGGCAGTTTTTCTAACTCAACACTATCCGGTTAGATTGTCAAAGGT
>Ga0209810_1001597_pt1 | contig 32966 bp, 27 predicted proteins | sample Coa_R1_7_FD_187159 | JGI IMG/M metagenome (GOLD analysis project Ga0209810, IMG submission 187159) | Surface soil microbial communities from Centralia Pennsylvania, which are recovering from an underground coalmine fire - Coalmine... | ecosystem: Environmental > Terrestrial > Soil > Unclassified... | reverse complement strand
ATGTGCTTGCCTTTCTGCTGTTCATCGTCATGATTTTCGTGCGGCCGCAGGGGATTTTCGGACGATGACGATGCCGACCCGCATCGCCGCCGCCGCGGCGCTGGTGGCGCTCGCGGTGGTGCCGTTCTTCGCGGCCGATTACGTGCTGCACATCGCAATCCAGATTCTGATCTGGGGTTTCATCTACACCGCCTGGGCGATGATGGGCCGCTTCGGCCTGACCTCGTTCGGCCACGGCGCCTTTCTCGGCATCGGCGCCTACGTCCCGGCGCTGTTGTGGAACTATTTCGGACTGACGCCATGGCTCGGCATCCCGATCGCGATGGCGCTGACGATCCTGCTGGCGGTGCTGATCGGCTACCCGTCGTTCCGGCTGCGCGTCGTCGGCCATTACTTCGCGCTGGTCACCCTGGCGCTGAGCCAGGTCGTGCTGTTGTCGCTGGTGGCGGCGCGCGAGGTCACCGGCGGCTCGCTCGGCATGACGCTGAAGGTCGTGCACTCGTGGTTCGCGCTCCAGTTCGACCACAAGAGCGCCTTCTACGGCATCGCCCTCGTCGTGTGGCTCGCCGGCCTCGCGGTGTGGCGCTGGATCGATGTCGGCATCGGCCGCATCGCGCTCGAGGCAATCTCCGAAGATGAGATCGCGGCTGCCTCCAGCGGCATCAACGTCATGCGCGAGAAGATGCGGGTGACGATGCTCAGCGCGGCGCTGACTGCCCTCGGCGGCGCGCTGTTGACGCAATACATCCAGTACGTAAACCCCGAGGTCGTGTCGGGGGTGGCGGTGTCGCTGCAGATCGTCTTCGCGGCGATCGCCGGCGGCATGGCTACAATGTTGGGGCCGACGGTCGGCGCGCTGTTTACGATCGTGCTGAACGAGGCCTTGCGGGTGGCGTTCGGCATCCACTTCATCGGCGCCGCCAACACGATCTACGGCATCCTGCTGATCCTGTTTATCATCTTCATGCCGCAGGGCATTGTCGGGCTGATCGAAGGCATTTCCGCCCGCTCCGTCCGCAGCGCCGGCGCCGCCGCCGGTACTGTCGCCCGCGCCTCGTCCGAACCTTGACGCATTTGTGAACGGCGGACGTCCACCCGGTTTCTTGCCGGGCAGATGAACCGTTGCAGGCGCCGCCGGTGACAGCCTAATTTCCGATCGAGATTCTGCGGATCAGCCGTTTGTCGGCGAGACATCGTTGCCGGCCGTCAGGCCGCGGCCGGGAGGTAGGCTTGCTCGAAAACATCCTGAACGCGGTGGCGGCCGGGCTGATCATCGGCTGCCTCTACGGCCTCATGTGCATCGGCCTTGGACTGATCTTCGGGATCATGAAGGTCGTCAACTTTGCCCAGGGCGAACTCCTGATGCTGGGCATGTACGTCAGCGTCTATCTCGTCGGCGGTTTCGCGGCGGTTGGCTTCCTCGGCCCCTACGCCGCGCCGTTCGTCGCGGCGCTGATCGCCGGGCCGGTTCTATTTGGCGGTGGCGCGCTGCTGCACCGGTTTCTGCTGACCCACGTTTCGGGGCTCTCGACCGCGGCGAGGCTCGACCAGGGCGGGTTCGGTCAGCTTATCGTCACGTTGGGGATATCGCTGATCCTGCAGAACGCCGGCCTGATCGTGTTCGGCTCGCAGCCGAAGAGCGTCTTGACCCCGCTGTCGGCCAAGGCCTTCGTGCTCGGGCCGCTGCCCGGCGACACCTTGGTGTTCCTGAACGAGGCGCGGGTCTGCGCCTGCGTCGTCGCGATCTTGGTGGCGGTGGCGCTGTGGCTCGTCATGGAGCGGACGACGCTGGGCAAGGCGCTCAGGGCGGCGGCCGACAACCCGGTGGCGGCGACTTACATGGGCGTCGACGTCGACCGCGCCTATCGCATCGCCTTCGGCCTCGGGGCGGGCGTCACCGCGATCGCCGGCGGCCTGATGGCGACGTACCTCTCGTTCACCCCGTTCGTCGGCCTCGACTACGTCATCATCATGTATTCCGGGGTCGTGCTCGGCGGCATGGGAAGCATCCTCGGGGCGTTTTGGGGCGGGCTGCTGGTCGGCTTCGTGCAGCAGGTATCCTCCCTGGTGCTGTCGCCGCAATTGCAGAACGCGGCGATTTTCGTCGTTTTCCTGCTGATCGTCGGGCTGCGCCCGGAAGGCCTGTTCGGCCGCTCGGCGGAACGGGCATGAGGGTCGGCAGCGGCCCGCGGCTGCGGCGGCACGGCATCGCGCTCGCGGTCGTCGTTGCGCTCTACCTCGCCCTCGCGCTCGCCGTTCACAACAGCTACTACCAGCTGATCCTGACCTTGGTGCCGATCTGGGCGGTGCTCGGGCTCGGCTGGAACCTGCTGTCCGGCATGAGCGGCCTCGTGTCTTTCGGGCATGCCTCGTTTTTCGGCATCGGCGCCTATACGGTTACCTTGGCCCTCGTCTATTGGGGCCTGACGCCGTGGCTCGGCATCCCGCTCGGCATGGCGATCGGCGTCATCGCGGCGGTGCTGATCGGGCTGCCGACCTTCCGGCTGCGCGGCCATTACTTCGCGCTGTCGATGCTCGCCTATCCGCTCGCGATCCTCTACGTGCTCGAATATCTCGGCTACCAGGAAGTGCCGCTGCCGATGCACCGGGACCACCCGGCGCTGTTTTTTCAGTTTACCGACCCGTTCTATTCGACCCTGGTGGCGGTGGCGCTGTTCGCCGCCGCGATGATCGCCGGCCTCCTCGTCGAGAACAGCCGCTTCGGCTTGGCGCTGTTGGCGATCCGCCAGAACGAGCTGGCGGCGGAGGCGGCGGGGCTGAACACCTGGCGCTGGAAGATGCGCGCGATCGTCGCGAGCGGCGCGATCTCCGCCGCCGCCGGCGGGTTGTACGCCTGTGTCTTGCTCGTCGTCACGCCGGACTCCGTGTTCGGCGTCATCGTATCGGCGCAGGCGCTGGTCGTGACCCTGTTCGGGGGCGTCGCGACGGTCTGGGGACCGGCGATCGGCGCGGCGATCCTGATCCCGCTGGCCGAGACCCTGAACGCCAAGCTCGGCAACATCCTCCCCGGCATCCAGGGGGTCGTGTACGGCGTCGCGATCATCGCGATCATGCTGGCGGCCCCGGAAGGATTGTTCTGGACGATCCGCGACCGGTTCTTCCGCCGGCCTGCGGTCGCGCCGGCACTGCCGCCGGCCATCGAGATCGCACCCGCGCCCACCGCCACAGCAACGGCGCGGGCTACATTGCTGGAGGTGCGCGGTCTATCGAAATCCTTTGGTGGTCTGCGGGCGGTGCAGGATGTCGGCTTTACCGTCGCCGTAGGGGAGATCCTCGGCATCATCGGCCCCAACGGCGCCGGCAAGACGACGTTGTTCAACCTCCTCAACGGCGTCCTGCCGGCGGATGCCGGCAGCGCATTGTTCGACGGCCGGCAATTGCGCGGCCGCAAGGTGCACCAGATCGCGCGGCTCGGCGTCGGCCGTACCTTCCAGGTCGTGCGCAGCTTTCCGCGCCTGCCGCTGCTCGACAACGTCATCGTCGGCGGCTACGGCGCCGGTCTCCTCGACCGCGACGCCGCCGGCGCTGCCGAGGCCGCGCTCGAGGCGGTGGGGCTGGCCGACCGCGCGGCGCGCCCGGCGGGCGAATTGACCAACAAGGAACTGCGCCTGATGGAACTGGCGCGGGCGCTGGCCGGCCGGCCCCGCCTGCTGCTGCTCGACGAGACGCTGGCGGGGCTCGGGCGCGAGGAATGCGACGATCTCCTCGCCGTATTGCGCCGGCTGCGCCAGCGCGGCATGACCATCGTCATCATCGAGCACACGATGCACGCAATGCTGCGCCTCGCCGACCGCTTCCTCGTGCTCGACCACGGGGCGGTATTGGCCGAGGGGCCGCCGCAGGACGTCGTCGAGGATCCCGCGGTTATCGAGGCCTATCTTGGCTCGAAATTTCTGTCGCGACAGCACGCATAGGTGGGCGCCAGCGGCATTTGTGGGGTTGAGAAGCACCGGAATGATCGATGTCTCTGGTTATTCAAGACCAGCGCGCGAATACTGTTAATGATGCGACCGTGTAAATAGATCTGGCCATTATAGAAGCGTTCGCAGGAACGTCGCGACGATCCGGCTCGTTCTTCTCATGAATACGAGAATTGGAGCCGGATAATGGCCAACGTAAATGTTACCCGTCGGAAGAGCACGCGGCCTGGACAAAGGCCGGGCCGGTCATTTCGCATCTGCCCGACAACGAGATTGAAGTTCTCGAAGAACAAGCGATGGCCACCGTCGGCGATCCGGTGCCGCTTGGTCTTTGGGGGTTTGCCACCGGGACGTGGATTGCCGGGACGGTCATCGGCGGCATTTTTCCGAGTGGAACGACGGCCGATCTCGCGCCGGTCCTGATCGTCTTCGCCGGCATCGCGCAGTTCATTGCCGGCCTGTTCGCGTACCGGCGGGCGCAGGCGCTGCCGGCAACGGCGTTCTGCTGTTTCGGTGCATTCAATACGACAGCGGGGCTTCTCTTCCTGATGCAGGCGGCGAAGCTCCTGGCGGTCGATGCGCCCGACCTGGTTCTCTTCGGCTTTCTCCTGGAGTCGTTCTGCTTCATCGCCCTGGCGCTGACCATCGCGGCGATGGAAGCGAACATGGCGATCGTCGCGGTGTTGGGGCTGCTCGCGATCGGCTATGGCTGCGCCGGGCTTCCGTACCTGGCGAACTCCGTCAACGCAGGAGGTTGGGGCATCGTCGGCAACATCGGCGGCTGGTTTCTCTGCGCCTCGGCGTTCGTCGCCTACTACACCGGCATGGCAATGATCGTGAACAGCACGCGCAAGCGGGTGGTGCTGCCGATCTGGGGGCGCCCCTAATACCCATCCTCTGCGGCGACGAGAGGCCGGCGGCATCTGCCGCCGGCCTTGTCGCGTCCGGGAGGCGCTAGGAGCGGTACAAGCCGCCATGGGGCTTGACCAGGCTCGAGCCGGCCCTCTCCGGGCGAGGAAAGACCTTCGCACCTGATCGGGAACCGCTCTGACATCAGGCTTTTCCGGCACCTCCGGTTCCGATAAGGCTGAGCCGGAGCTAAGCGACGGCGGCAAGGGCATGCTTGAGGTGAGTGACCTATCGGTGTCCTACGGCGGGTTGCGCGCTCTTCAGGGGGTATCCCTAAGCGTCGCCGCGGGGCAATTCGTAACCGTCGTTGGCCCCAATGGCGCCGGCAAGACGACGCTGTTCAAGGCGATCTGCGGCATAGTGCCGCCCGCGGCGGGCCGGGTGACGTGGGAGGGAAAGCCGCTGCTGTCCCGGCCGGCGGCGGCGCGCGCGCATCTCGGCATCGCGCATGTGCCGGAAGGGCGGCAGGTGTTCCGCACCCTGACGGTGCTGGAGAACCTCGAAATGGGCGCCTATCCGAAGGCGGGCCGCGAGCGCTGGGCGCACACGCTCGACCGCATCCATACGCTGTTCCCGATCCTCGCGGAGCGCGCCGGCCAGCTGGCCGGCACTCTTTCCGGCGGCGAGCAGCAGATGCTGGCGATCGGCCGCGGCCTCGCCTCGGCGCCGCGCCTCTTGATGCTCGACGAGCCGTCGATGGGCCTCGCGCCGGCGGTTGCCGAGACGATCTTCGACCGCATCGCCCAGATCCACCGTGAGGACGGGCTGGCGATCCTGCTGGTCGAGCAGCGCGTCGCCGAAGCATTGGAGCTTTCCGACCACGGCTACGTTCTCGAAACCGGACGGGTCGTGCTCGACGGCCCCTATCAGACCTTGCTTGCGGACGATCGCGTGAGACGGTCATATCTCGGGCTTGGCGAAACTTGAACGAACAGCGGGGAACCGGCGGATGAGCAGAAAAATCGGACGGCGCACGGTCATGGCCCTGGCCGGCGCGGCGGCGCTGGCGCGGCCCGCGCGGGCGGCCGACCCGCAAGAGGTCGAGATCGCGATGCTGGTGCCGCTGTCGGGGCCGTGGGCGGAGCAGGGCATCCTCGAACGCGCCGGCGCCGAGATGGCGGTCGAGGACGTCAATCAGGCGGGCGGCATCAAGTCGCTCGGCGGCGCGAAGCTGAAGCTCCTCGTGCTCGACACCGGCTCGACCGCGGAAACGGCGAAGAACGCGGCGCAGCGGATGATCTCGGAGAACCCCAACCTGGCCGGCGGTTTCGGCTGCTGGCTCTCGACGTTCACATTGGCCGCGACCGAGGTGACCGAGCGCGCCGACCTGCCGTGGCTGACCCTATCCTATTCCGACGCGATCACCGACCGCGGCTTCCACTACGTGTTCCAGACCGCGCCGACCGCCAACACCCAGGCCGAACAGATCGTGCCGTTCCTCTTGAAGCTGGCGCAGAGTGCGACCGGCAAGCGGCCGACCAAGGTCGCGATCATCGGCGACAACACCGCCGCCTCGGTCAGCTTCCGCAAGCCGATTACCGAACATGTGCTGGCCGACCAGAAGCTGACCGCGGTGGTGAACCAGGTCTATACGCCGCCCCTATCGGACGCGACGACCCTGGTGCAGCCGGTGCGCGCCGCGCGGCCCGATTTCGTCATGCTGCTCTCGACCAATGACGGCGACGACAAGCTGCTGATCGACACCTTCGCGCAATACGGCATGCCCGCGTCGAAGCTTGCCATCGTCGGCAACGGCGGCCACTGGGCGGTGCCCGAACTGCTCAAGACGACCGGCGCAGAGATCCTCAACGACGTGCTGATCGGCCTTGCCAATTGGCCCGGCAAAGACCTGGCCGACCTGTCGGCCCGCTACGTCAAGAAGACGGGCAACCCGTGGTTCGGCCACAACGAGGTGTTCGCCTATGCCCACGTGCAGATGTTCGCCTGGGCCTTGAACAAGGCCGGCGCCGCCGACCGCAAGAAGGTCGCCGAAGCGATCCGCACGATGAACATCACCGACGGTCCCGCGATTTATTTCCCCGGCCACCACCTGCAGTTCGACAGCAAGGGCCGGCGCGTCGATGCGCAGCTCGTCATCGTGCAGTGGCAGGGCGGCAAGCCGATCACGGTCTTCCCCGAGGACATGGCCGTATCGAAGGCTGTGTGGCCGAGCTAGGGCAGAATCCGACCAGATCCGAACATCTTTCTTGTCATCGCCGGGCTTGACCCGGCGATCTCGTGCGTCCCTGCAGATGGCCGGGTCAAGCCCGGCCATGACCACGTGTATGAAGAGTGACTTGGGCTGGACGGGATATCGCTTCTAACTTCGTCCAACGTCAAGCGGCGAGGGTGAAGATCAGGACGCCGAGCGGCGGGAGGTGGAGGCGGAGGGAGTAGCCGTGGCCGTGCATCGGCGCCGGCTCGGCCTCGACCGCGCCGAGGTTGCCGACGCCGCTGCCGCCGTAGATGTCGGCGTCGGTGTTGACGCGTTCGAGATAGCGGCCGGGACGCGGCACGCCGATGCGGTAGTCGTGACGCACAATCGGGGTGAAATTGCAGACGACAACGCACAATTCGTGCGGGTTGCGGCTGCGCCGCAGATAGGAGACGACGCTCTCGGCGCCGTTGGCGGCGTCGATCCAGGCAAACCCCTCGGGCTCGCAATCGAGCATGTAAAGGGCGGGGGTGTCGCGGTAGAGCCGGTTGAGGTCGCGCACGAGGCTCTGCACCCCGGCGTGCATCGGGTCGCCGAGCAGGTGCCAGTCGAGCCCGATGTCGTGGTTCCACTCGCGCTCCTGCGCGAACTCGCCGCCCATGAACAGGAGCTTCTTGCCCGGGTGGGTCCACATGAACGCCAGATAGGCGCGCAGGTTGGCGAATTTCTGCCAGCGGTCGCCCGGCATCTTTCCGATCAGCGACCCCTTGCCGTAGACGACCTCGTCGTGGCTCAACGGCAGGATGAAGTTCTCGTGGTAGGCGTAGAGGAGGCCGAAGGTCAGGTCGTTGTGGTGGTACTTGCGGTGGATCGGGTCGCGCGAGATGTAGCCGAGCGTGTCGTGCATCCACCCCATGTTCCATTTGAAGCCGAAGCCGAGCCCGCCGACATAGGCCGGCCGCGACACCATCGGCCAGGCCGTCGACTCCTCCGCCGCCGTCGTGGCGCCGCTGCCGTCGCCGAAGATCAGCTCGTTCATGCGGCGCAGGAAGGAAATCGCCTCGATGTTTTCCCGGCCGCCGTACTGGTTCGGGATCCACTCGCCCTCGCGCCGGCTGTAGTCGAGGTACAACATCGAGGCGACGGCATCGACGCGGATGCCGTCGATGTGGAACTCGCGCACCCAATAGAGCGCGCTCGACAGCAGGTAGTTGGCGACCTCGCGCCGGCCGAAATTGAACACGAGCGTGTTCCAATCGCGCTGGAACCCCTGACGCGGGTCGGCATGCTCGTAAAGCGCGGTCCCGTCGAAATGGCCGAGGCCATGGGCGTCGGTCGGGAAATGGCCGGGGACCCAGTCGAGCCAGAGCCCCAATCCGGCGGCGTGGCAGGCATCGACGAAGGCGCGGAAATCGTCGGGCGCGCCGTAGCGTGAGGTCGGCGCGAACAGCGCAATAGGCTGATAACCCCAGGAGCCGTCGAACGGGAATTCGGTGACCGGCAGCACCTCGATATGGGTGAAGCCCATATCGGCGACATAGGGCACGAGCTGCTCGGCGAGCTCGCGGTACGTCAGATAACGGCCGCCCTCCGCGAGGTTGCGCCGCCACGAGCCGAGATGCACCTCGTAGATCGAAATCGGGGCTTCGCGGTCGTTGCGGCGCCAGCGCTCCGCCATCCAGCCGGCATCCTGCCAGGCGTGCCGCGGCGGCGCCGCGACGACGGATGCGGTCCGCGGCGGCCGCTCCGCCTGCTCCGCATAGGGATCCGCCTTGAGCGGCAGCAGCGCTCCACCCGAGCCGAGGATCTCGTATTTGTAGCAACGGCCCGGCAGCAGCCCGGGCACGAAAATCTCCCAGATGCCGCTGCCGGGATGCTTGCGCATCGGATGGCGGCGGCCGTCCCACGCGTTGAAGTCGCCGACGACGCTGACGCGGAGCGCGTTCGGTGCCCAGACGGCGAAGCTGATCCCCTCCACGCCCTCGTGCGTAATCGCATGCGCACCGAGCTTCTGGTAAGCGCCGAGATGGTTGCCTTCGGCCAGCAAATAGACGTCGAGTTCGCCGAGGACGGGGCCGAAGCGATAGATATCGTCGAACTCGCGGCTGGCCCCGCCCGCGGTGACCCGCAGGCGGTAGGGAAAACGCTCGCGGTCGAGGACGCTGGCCGCGAAGAAGCCGGCGGGATGCAGCTGCTCGCCCTCGGCCACGACCTCGCCGGTTGCCGCGTCGATGACTTCCATCGTATCGGCGTCGGGCAGGAAGGCCCGCACGAAAACGCCGCCGGCGGCGGCGTGCATGCCGAGAAAGGCAAAGGGATCGCCGTGGCGCGCCTCGACGATCGCCTGGATTTGAGGATTAGGGGGGTGCGGCATCTTCCTCCGCCTCGCTCCTCGCCACCAGGCGCAGGATGCCGTTGAGTGGGATCGCAGCCCAGTCGGGACGGTTCGCAAGCTCGTAAATGACCTCGTGCACCGCCCTTTCGAGGGTGAAGAAATCGATCAGGGCGCGTGCCTGGAGGCTGCTCTGCGGATACGACGGGCAGCCGCGCATCGCCTTGCGATAGGCGGCGCGGAAGCTGTCGACGACGCGGCCGCGCCAGATGTCGGCGAGGACGCCGATGCGCAGCGCAGCGGCGGGGCGGGCGTCCGCGACGAGACGGACGGCGGCGGCAGCGACGTAATCGACCGACCGGATCAAACCCGCCACGTCGCGCAGCGGCGAGTTCTTGCGCCGCCGCGCCGCCAGCGGCAACAGCGGCTCGCCGGCAAAGCCGACGATGTAGAAATCGTTTTGAGCGGCAAGCACCTGCCCCAGGTGAAAGTCGCCGTGGTAGCGGGTCTTGGCCGCGCTGACCGAAGCCGGGCAGAGGCTGCGGATCGTACCGAGCAGCGCTTCGCGCCGGGCCAGCATCGTCTCGGCGAGGCTGCGGCTCGCCTCTGGCAGGCCCGATGCGGCACGCTGCAGTTGGCGCAGCATCGTATCGCTCGCCTCGGCCGCCTCCTCGCGCCACGCGTCGAGGTCCTGCCGGGTGATCGGTTCCGGCGTGAAGGCCGGGTCTCCAGCGGTTTTTTCCGCCAGAACCCGATGCAATTGGCCGGTTCGCAACCCGAGCTGACGTGCCAGCGCCAGAAAGTAGTAGTCCCGCTCCGGCAGGTCGGGGCTGCGGCCGGGCGGGGCGGCGCCGGGCGCCCCCTCGATCAACGCGGCGTCGAGATGGCGCCGCAAATAATCGAGCGCCAACGTCCAGCCGTCGCCCTGGTTGCGCACGAAGCCGAACAGCAAGCCGAGCAGCGTCGCCGCTCCTTCGCCGATCATCTCGATCGCGCCGAGCAACGGCGGCGTGTTGGTGAAGCCGGCGCGCTCGACGAGAAACGTCACCATTTCCTGTTCCGGATGAACGCCCGCATGAAGCCGCCGGTAAAGCTTCAGCGAGGCGTATTCCTCGAACAGGACCGAAGCATCCGACGGATCGCTTCCGGAGCGACGGACGACGAGGTTTTCCGGCGCCGACGCCTCGGCAAAACTGGGCCGCTGCAGGAAGCGCAACTCCGTGGCGCCCCCTTCGGTCGTCCGCATCGGCACGCTCGCTTCGTGCCGGACGCCGTCGAGCAGCGCGAGCGCAAAGCCGTCCTGGCTCATCGCATCGACGAGCGCCCCTTCGCGACGGCCCTGCCGCAACTCGGCGAGCGTCGCTGCGGCGAGCGATTGGCGCTCGCCGTCGGGGCCCCCCCAGACCGCCGCCAGCGGCAGCAGGTAGCGCTCGGGACCGCCGTCACCGCCGGTCTCGGCGACGCAGACGAGATAGCCGTCGCGTCCGCTCGGCAATTCGGCATACGCCGCCAGGCGCGCGCCGCGGAGACGCTGATCCGTAGCTGCAAACCATCGCTGCTGCGGCAGGAAATTGGGAACAACGTCGCGTTCGAGCTGCGTCAGGTTGTGGCGGTCGAAGAGGTCGCTCCAGCCGCGCGAAATGACCAGCGTCACCAATTCGGGGGCTGCCGCCTGTACCCAGGCGGCCTCGCTTTCCGGCGTCGGCGTCAGCTCGAACCACAGGAAACTGTGTTCCTGCAAGGTCAGCAGGTACGGCAGTTCGCCGATCGGCGGAAAGGCGCTGCGCCCCAGCAGCTCGACGACGCCGCGGCCGCGAAACTCCCCCAGTTCCAGCTCGACCGGCTGCGCCGAACGCGACAGGTTGGCGACGCACAAGATCGTCTCGCCCTGCCATTCGCGCAGATAGGCGATGACCTTGCGGTTGCTCGGATAGAGGAAGCGCAAGGCGCCGCGGCTGAGCGCGCGGCGCGAGCGGCGCGCATGCACGAGGCGCTTCGTCCAGTTGAGCAGCGACGACGGGGACCGGCTCTGCGCCTCGACGTTGACCGCCTCGAACCCGTAGACCGGATCCATGATCGGCGGCAGGTAAAGCCGCGCCGGGTCGGCGCGCGAGAAGCCGCCATTGCGGTCGAACGACCATTGCATCGGCGTGCGCACGCCGTCGCGGTCGCCCAGAAAGACGTTATCGCCCATGCCGATCTCGTCGCCGTAGTACAAGACTGGCGTCCCCGGCAGCGACAGCAGCAGCCCGTTCAAGAGCTCGATCTTGCGCCGGTCGTTTTCCATCAGCGGCGCGAGGCGGCGCCGGATGCCGAGATTGATGCGGGCACGGCGGTCGGCGGCGTAGTAGTTCCACAGGTAATCGCGCTCTCGGTCCGTCACCATTTCGAGCGTCAGTTCGTCGTGGTTACGCAGGAACACCGCCCACTGACACTTCTCGGGTATCTCCGGGGTCTGGCGCATGATGTCGGTGATCGGATGGCGGTCTTCCGTCGCCACCGCCATATAGATGCGCGGCATCAGCGGAAAGTGAAATGCCATGTGGCATTCGTCACCGTTGCCGAAATACGGCAGCACGTCCTCGGGCCATTGGTTCGCCTCCGCCAGCAGCATGCGGTCGCCGTAGCGGCGGTCCATCTCCGCGCGCAGCCGGCGCAGCACCTCGTGCGTCTCGGGCAGATTCTCGTTGATGGTGCCTTCGCGCTCGATCAGGTAGGGAACCGCGTCGAGGCGCATTCCGTCGACCCCGAGATCGAGCCAGAACCGCATCACGTGCGCGACGCTGCGGAACACCTGCGGGTTGTCGAAGTTGAGGTCGGGCTGGTGCGAATAGAACCGATGCCAGTAATAGGCTCCGGCAACGGGATCCCACGTCCAATTCGATTTCTCGGTGTCGAGGAAGATGACGCGGGTGTCCAGGAACTTTTGGTCGGTGTCGCTCCAGACGTAGTAGTCGCGATGCATCGAACCCGGCTTCGCGGTGCGGGCGCGCTGAAACCAGGGATGCTGGTCCGACGTGTGGTTCACCACCAGTTCGGTGATGACCCGCAGATTACGGCGATGCGCCTCGCGCACGAACTGCTTGAAGTCCGCCATGCGGCCGTAGGCGGGATGGATGTCGCGGTAATCGGCGATATCGTAGCCGTCGTCGCGCAGCGGCGACGGATAGAACGGAAGCAGCCACAGCGCGGTGACGCCGAGGTCGTGGAGATAGTCCAGCTTGCGGCAGAGCCCCTGAAAATCGCCGATGCCGTCGTCGTTGGCGTCGAAGAACGCCTTGACGTGCAGCTGATAGATCAGCGCGTCCTTGTACCAGAGCGGGTCGTCGGCGTCCGGAGCCGCAACCGCGGAGGGACCCGCAAGCGCGGCGGGAGCCTCGTCCGGCGGCGTCATCGCGGCATGTCCTCGATGCGGAACAAGACAGCGGGCGTCTGCGCCGGATCCAGCCAAATATAGCGTCGATCACCGCGCCACGTCTCGCGGCGGCCGGTCAGCAATTCTTCGACGGCGAAGTCGCGGTCATTCGGAATTTCCAGATCGACCAGCGGCAGAACGATGTTGCCGGCGTGGACCCCATGCGGGTCGAGGTTCACGGCGATAACCACGATGTTGGATCGATCGTCCGTTGCCTTGACGTAGGCGATGATGTTGGGGTCGTCGCAGAAGATGAAGCGCAGGGTCGTCAGCCTCTGCAACGCCGGATTCTCGCGGCGGACACGGTTTATCACCGCGATCTCGTGCTTGATGTTGCCTGGCCGGTCCCAGTCCCACACCTTATACTGGTACTTCTCGGAATCGAGATATTCCTCCCGGCCGGGAAGCGGCGTGTTCTCGCACAACTCGAAGCCGTTATAGATGCCGTAGGCGGGCGAAAGGGTCGCCGCCAGGACGAGCCGGATCAGGAACGCCGGCCGGCCGCCCTCCTGCAAAAACACCGGCAGGATGTCGGGCGTGTTGGTAAAGAAGTTGGGCCGCAGGTAATCTCGCGTCCGTCGCTGCGTCAGCTCGGTCAGGTATTCCGTCAATTCGTCTTTCGTGTTGCGCCAGGTGAAGTAGGTGTAGGACTGGGTGAAGCCAGCCTTGGCGAGAGCCCACATCATCTTCGGCCGCGTGAACGCCTCGGACAGGAAGATCGCCTCGGGGCAGCGCGCCTTCACCTCCCGGATCAGCCACTCCCAGAACGGCAGCGGCTTGGTGTGCGGGTTGTCGACGCGAAAGATCGTGACCCCTTGCTCGATCCAGAACAGAACCGCGTCGCGCAACTCGTTCCACAGCCCTTGCCGATCCGGGTTATAGAAATCGACGTTGACGATGTCCTCGTACTTCTTCGGCGGGTTCTCCGCGTATTTCAGCGTACCGTCGGGCCGGAAGCGGAACCACTCGCGGTGTTCCTTCACCCAAGGGTGGTCCGGCGCGCATTGGATCGCGAAATCGAGCGCCACTTCCATGCCAAGCGCGGCGGCCGCGGCGACGAAGCGGCGGAAATCGGCGAGCGTCCCCAGCTCCGGATGGACCGAGCAGTGGCCGCCCTCGTCCGAACCGATGGCATACGGGCTGCCGGGATCGTCGGGCGCGGCGACGGGATTGTTGTTGCGTCCCTTGCGGTTGACGCCGCCGATCGGGTGGATCGGCGGCAGGTAGACCACGTCGAACCCGAGCGCCGCGATCTCGTCGAGGCGCGCGATGCAGTCGTCGAAGGTGGCGCTGCGGTTCTGCTCGCGGCCCTGGCTGCGTGCGAACATCTCGTACCACGCCGAGAAGACCGCCTCGGGCCGGTCCACCGTGATCTCCAGCTCGCGCGCATAGCGTACCGCGTCGCCGCGCTCGTCCGCCTCGGCCATCAGCGCCGCCAGTTCTTCCGACAGCAGCAGTTCCATCTGGCCATCGGCGTCGGCTCGACCGAGGCTGCGAACAAATTGGCCCAGGCGCTCGTCGAGCGGGGCAGCAGCACCATGGAGGGCGTGCTCGATCAGTTGCCGACCTTCCATCAGTTCGAGATCGACCCGCTGGCCTGCTTCGCGCTTCTTTAAAAAATCGTCGCGCCAGCTGGCGAAGTGGTCGGTCCACGCCTCGAGGGTAAAGCGCCAGCGCCCGACCTGGTCGGGCGTGAAGCGGCCGACCCAGCGGTCGTTGTCGAAATAGGCGAGCGGGGTTTCCCGCCACTCGCCATCCTCGAAGGCGAATTTGAGGGCGCCGGCGATCTTGTCGTGCCCGTCGCGGAAGACGTCGGCGAATACGACGATCTCCTCCCCGACGATGCGCTTCGCGGGGTAGCGCCCGGCATCGATCTCGGGATCGATGTTCTCGATCACGATCCGGGCGTCGGCACGCCACGCAGGATGGTGCACCGGCTTGGCCGGGGCCGTACGAGGCCGCGTCGGAGACACCTGACGCACCGGCCGCATCCGCGCGCGCAGCACGCGCACATCGAGCGGCCCGATCGTCACCCGCGGCGCGCGCGCCGCCTCCTCGCCATCGGCGCAAATCTCGCTGAGTTGCAGCCTCTCGCCGAGATGACCGAGATTTGCGCCGTCGAGGAGGGCGCGGCAATCGACGGTGCGGACTTCGCGCTCGTGGGTGTTGACCAGTACGAAAGCGCGCTCCAGGGCGTTCTCGCTCTGCCGCAGCAGCGCGACGAGCGGATCGTCGGGCGGCGTCAGGCGGCGCTGCGGCCCCTCTTCATTGAGGGCCGGCACGGCCCGCTTCGCGCGGTTGATCGCGGCGATATCGGCGCTGATGTCGAAGCGCGGCGGCTCGCGGTCCTCCGGTTTCGTGCTGACGACGTTGAGGCGGCGCGCCCAGCCGAATTCGTATCCCATCGGCATCACGACTCCGGCCGAAAACGCCGCCGCGAAGGCATAGGCTTGGCGATATCGCGGCGCGATCTCGGCCTCGGGAAATCCCGCGGCCAGCAGTTCGGTCACCAGGCGCTCGGTGTCGTGGCTCTCGGGAAAGCCGATCGACGGCGCGATCCGGCGGTAGCGCTCGTATTGCTCGAGCAGCCACGGGCTCTCGTAGTCCCACCATTTGACGCTGTTGAAGAGGTAATCGAAGCCGGCCGGCCGAAGCGCCGTCACCGCCTCGGGGGGCGCGCCGAGGGTCTCGGCGAGGAACACCACGTCGGGCGAGATTTCCTTGGCGGCGCCGATCAGCCGCTGCCACACGTCGGCCGGCACCTTGTAGGCGGCGTCGCAGCGAAAGCCGCCGAAGCCGAGGCCGACGTAATGGCGCACGACGCGCTCGAAATAGGCGACGATCTCGCCCCGCTGCGGCCGCTCGTAGTCGATCTCGGCGAGGTCGCCCCAAACGGTCCGGCGCGTGTCGTCTTCCGGGTTGGGCGCATACGGCGAAACGAGCGCGCCTTTCTCGTCGCGCGCGAACCATTCCGGCCGCTCGGCCAACAGCTCGCTGTCCTTGGCCGTATGGTTGACGACGAGGTCCATGATCACGCGCAGGCCGAGCCTGCCGGCGGCCGACGTAAAATCGCGCAGCAGCGCCTCGTCGCTCGCCTTTGCAGATCCTCTCAGCCGAGGGTTCAGCCGGTAGTAGTCCTTGACGGCGTAGAGGCTGCCGGAGAAGCCGGGGTAGTGAAACGGGTTGAGGTAGACCGCGTTGAACGCCATCGCGGATATGCGAGGCAGATGCTCCGCCCAGCGCCTGATCGGCCCCGCGAGGGTCGGAAACAGATTGTAGATGCGCAGCCCCTCGGCCATCGCGTCAGCCTACCTGCCCGCTGCCCGGATATGATGTTTCTCGCGGCAAAATCCCGCCCCGCTCCCCGCCGCGTCCGGATGCGATCGCGGTAACGATCGCGCCGCCCGCTAGCATGCAACAATAGGCGTTGGCGTCGGTTCCCCGCCCTTCAAGGGCGCTTGCGGTCCGCGCGCCAGCCTTCGCTCTGCATCTCCATCAGCCGCGACACGGTGCGCTGGAACTCGAAGCTGCCGTCGCCCTTCGTGTAGATCTGCTGCGGCGGCACCTCGGCCGACGCAACCAGCAGCGTCCTCGCCTCGTACAGCGTGTCGATCAGGATGTGAAAGCGCTGCGCCTCGTTGCGGCGCTGCGGCGGCAGCCGCGGGATGCCCTCGACGATCAGGGCCGGAAAGCGCTCGGCGAGCGCCAGATAATCGGGGGCGGCGAGCGGTCTCGCGCACAATTCGTCGAAGCCGAACCACGCGACATCGCCGGCGGCGCGCGGCACCGACAATGTGCGGCCGAGTACGGTCAGGGTCTCCTCCCCGGCCGGGGCGCCGGCGGCCAGCGAGGCGAAGGCGTCGGCGAGGGCACGGTGCGCCCGCTCGTCGAGCGGCGTGTAGTACACCGGCTTCCCCAGCAGCCGCGCCAGCCGATAGTCGCGCTCGCCCTCGACCGCGAGCACGTCGAGGCGTTCCTCGATGAAGGCGATGAACGGCAGGAAGCGGTCACGCTGGAGGCCATGCTCGTACAGCTGCGCCGGCGCGCGGTTCGACGTGGCGACGACGACGACGCCGGCGTCGAGCAAGGCCCGGAATAGCCGCTCCAGGATCATCGCGTCCGCGATGTCGTTGACCTGGAACTCGTCGAAGCACAGCAGCCGAGCGGCGGTCGCGATGTCGGCGGCGGTCTTCAGGATCGGGCTGTCGGCGCCGGCGCGGCGCTCGTGCTCGATCCGGTTATGCACCTCAAGCATGAAGGCATGGAAATGCACGCGGCGCTTGCGCCGCATCGGCACCGCGGCGAAGAACATGTCCATCAGCTGCGACTTGCCGCGGCCAACCGGACCATAGAGGTAGAGGCCGCGCGGCGGTTCGGCGGCGCTGCGCTCGCCGAGGCCGATGCGCGCGAGCCAGCGGCGGCCGCCGCTCTCGTGCCGATAGGTCAGCAGCTCTTCGTAAAGCTGCTGCAGCCGCTCCATCGCCCGCCGCTGCGCCGGGTCCGGCAGGATCACGCCGGCGGCGCGGCGGCGCTCGTACTCCGAAAGCGGCCCCGCCGACGCCGCGGCCGGCTGCGCCGCGCTCACGGCGCGTGTCCGAACGGAAGGTGCCAACGGTTCGACGGCAAACGGCCAGCTCGCGACACGGCAACAAAGAGCGGCCGAAACGGCCGCGACCCGCGATCTACTTCACTGCGCGCCGCCGCGCAATGCCGTCATGACGGCGCCCACAGCGCTTGCAGCACCGGCCGATGATGCGTCAGCACCGCAAACGCGCGCTCCGATCCGGCGAGGATCTCGACGAGGCGGATGGCGGCGACGAGGAGGAAGGCGCATCGGCGGGCGCTTTCGTCCCGCGCCTGTTGCGCCGAAGCGGCGAGATGCCGGGTTGCCTCGTGAACCTGGGACAGCGCGTCGGTCACGAGCAGGCCGATGCTGTATTCGGTGCCGATCAGCATGGCATCGCGGCCCAGCCGTGCGGCCGCCCGCGCGGCATCCTCCGCCGCCAGTATCCGTTCGTCCGGCGCCGCGTCGATCGTTGCCGGGTCCCAGGCCGAGACGATCCCGTCCCGCAATGCCGGAACGAGGCTCGCATCGAGCCGCTCCGCCAGCGCCTGCTGCATGCGCTCAACGTCGCGCAGCAGCGCCGCCTCGCCGACATGGTGTTCGAGGCCCGAGGCGGTCGCGAGAATCGCCGCCGCCGTCTCGGCGTGTTCTGTCGCGGCCGTGAGGGCCTCGCGGCCGGATATAGGCTCGTCGAGGGCGGCAAGCGCGGCCGCGACATGCGACAGGATCAGGGAATCACGCTCTTCGTCGAGCGCCTGGCCCAGCGCCGACAGCGGCCCGAGCTCGGCGCCGGCGAGCACGGCAAACAATTCCGCCGGGTTGCGCAGGCGATGCGCAGCGACATGGACCGCGATGCGGGCATCGCGGCGGCGGGCGAGCTGTTCGACGGCTTCGCGCAGCGCCTGGCGCTGCCCCCGGTCAAGACGACCCACCGGCGGCGTCCCCAGCAGCCGCTTCAGCCGTTGTATCCATCCTGCATCGTGTAGCGCGGCGGTGATCGTCTCGGCACGGCGGAACAGGTTCTTCGGCGTCCGCTCGGCGAGGGTGCGGCGGCGGCCGGCGCGGGTATCGGCGATCTCGGCCGCCAGCGCCTGCTCGCACTCCGGCCACAGCGCCGCCCCCAACGCATCGACATGGGCGCCGCCGCTTTCCTTGAGCTCTTCGGCGATGGCCGCGAGCCACACCGGGTTCAGCCGCTCGACGATGACCTGCCAACACAAATTGGCGACGGCGGGCACAATGCGCGTCGAATCGGGCGGCAGCGGTTCCTCGCCGAGCATGTCCTCGAACGGCACGCAGAACAGCCGGAACGGCGTCGGTTCGAACACGGTGACGCGCGGAGCCGGACCCGGTTCCGGATCGGCGGCGGCGGATTGCGCCGCCTCTCCCGGTGCCTCGGTCAACCGCAGCGCGCCCGCCAGCTTTTGCTGGACGTCCCGGCTCATCGCCGGGGCCTCGCCCGGGGCCAGGTCAGGCAAGTTCGGCACGGAGGTTTGCCAATTCCAGGCGGCGAATGAGATCGGGCGCGGCGGGAGTCGCCTCGTCGTCATCGAACAGCCGGGCGCAGCGCCGCACCAGCCGGCGATGCCGATGCGCCAAGTCGGCGCCGGCCTCGTCCGGCCCGTCCGCTTCGCTCGGCAGCAGCGGCAGGGCGCGAAAGATCGCGGCGAGCGCCGTGTGCTTGCGCGGCGGCGCCGTTTCCCACAGCACGACGGCGCGGCTCCAGCCGTCGAGCAGCCATGCCAGCTGCAATCGCATGCCGTCGAGCCGCTCCCGGTCGCGCGGCCAGGCCCTGAGGGTGGGGATCAGGGCGTCGAGGCGACGATCCACGGCCGCCAGGAGGCGGCTGCACTGGTCTACCGTCTGTCCGGCGACCTCGGCGCAGAGCGCCGCCACGGCGCCATAGTCGCCGCCTTCGCTGTCGGCCCAGGCCGCCATCGCCTGGCGCAACTCGGCGAGCCGCGCCGTCAGCCGCCGCAAGCGTCCGCCAGCGCCTGGCTCGCGCAACCCGACTGCGGCGAGGCTGGCGCTCAGGGCCGCGATGCGGTCGGGCAACGCGCGTGCATCGATTTCCAGCCGCGCCGCGATGCGGTCGAGGGCTCGGCGATACTCTTCGGCGGCGCGCCCCGCCGCGGCGGCTTCCTGCGCCTCGCCGGCGGTCAACCCGCCCATGTGGATCAGCCGCACGATCAGCGCGAGGTTGACGGCAGTGGCCGCATGGGCATCGCGCTCGATCGCCTGGGCGGCCGCAGCGGCGGCGTCGATGCCGGCGAAGCCGCGGGCGGCGGTGCGAAGCTGGGCGAGCCGGGCGCGCTCCGGGTCGAAACCGCTGTCCGACAGCTCATCGACCAGCAGGCGGTCGTGGAGCGTGGGTGCGAAAATTTCCGGCAGCGCCGGCCACGGCACCAGGTAGATTCCGGGGCCGGCGACATTGGGCATCGCGACCTCGAACCCACCGTCTGCGGCCGGCCGCAGCCGCGCCAAGGCGAGCCCCGGCGTTGTGAAACGCACGGCGACGCCGCGCGCGGCGAAGCTCGCCGGCCGCAGCGCATCGGGGATGCGCAGCCAGACCGCCTCCGCCGCGTTCGTCAGCGCCGCCTGCGCCATGCCGCAACCGCTCAGCCGATTTCGGCCAAGCCTCTGCCGGCGCGATGAAAGTTTGGTTAAGTCTTTCTATTCGGCGGCGACGGGCAGCGGCGCGGCGCGTCCGCTGGCGCGGGCGCCGCCGACGAACAGCAGGCTCACGACGAGCAGGGCCGAGACGACGACAAGCACGAGGTCCGGCCGGCCCGCGTCGATCAGCATGCCGTACGGCACCGGCATGATTGCCGTACCCAGCGACAAGCCCGCGCTGACAAAACCGAACACCTTGCCCATCTGGCCGGGCGGCGCCGCGTCCTTCACCATCACGTCGCGCGGAGTGCGGCTGGCGCCGACCATGATGCCGCCGAGAAACAGCGCCGCGAGCAGCGGCAGGTAGGGCAGCGCGAGAACCCCGACGAGGAGCAGCAGCACCGCCCCGACCAGGGTCAGGATCACGGCAAAGGCCAAGTGCCGGTCGGTGCGGTCGGCGACCCAGCCGCCGATCAGCACGCCGCTCATCATGCCGATCATGTAGAGGGTAAGACCGGAGGAGGCCGCCTCCAGCGCCAGCCCGTGCGCCTGGTGCAGCACCGTGATCAGCCACGACTGGATGCCCGCCGTCGCCATCGCCGACACCATGAAGAACGCGAAGAACAGCAGGATCGAGGGCGACAGTAGTAGCTTGGCGCCGAAGCCTTGCGCCGCCGCCTCTTTCGGCTTCGTGCGCTTCTGGTCGGTCAGGATGCGGCTTTGCCAGAGGATCGCGAGCACGACGGGGATGCCGAGGAGACCGACGAACAGCAAGGTACCGCGCCAGCCGAGCAGCAGCATCAGCGCCGCGGTGGCCGGCGGCGCCGCGGCGAATCCGACATGGCCGACGAAGGTGTGCAAGGCGAAGGAGCGGCCGATCTTGGCGCGGTCAATCGAGCCAGACAGGATCGCGTAATCCGCCGGGTGGATCACCGAGTTGCCGAGGCCCGACAGCATCGCGAGCGCCACGACCTGCCAATACGCCGTGGCGATGCCCATCGCGGAGATCGACAGCGTCATCAGCAGGGTGCCGCCGATCAGGAAACGCCGCGCGCCGTAACGGTCGACGAGGAAACCCACCGGCGTCTGCGCCAGCGCGCTGGTGCCGGACATCAGCGCGACCGACAAGCCTAGCTCGGCAAACGAGACGCCGAAGGCGTGCTGCCACGCGATGAACATCGGCGGCAGGCACAGGATGTAGAAATGAGACAGGAAATGGCCGCAGCCGAGCAGCGTGTTGACCCGCGCGTCGCGGCCAAACGATGGAACCCTCAACACCTGGCCCATCTCCCTCTGCGGAGCGTGGCCCCGCGTCCTTCGAGACGACCGCTTCGCGGTCTCCTCGGGACGAGGAATATTTATTGTCCAACCCACAGGTTACCTCATGGTGAGGAGCACCCGAAGGGTGCGTCTCGAACCATCTGCCGCTGCCATGTAGCCTCTTGGACTGAAGCAGGAATTTTCATCACAGCTCGCAAGTGGGAATCCAGGGCCAACGCTCCGTCATCCGCCCCTGGACCCCCGCTTTCGCGGGGGTGACAAGAGTTGTGCGACAGGTCTGTTCTACAGCCGCACCTCGATGACGTGCTGCGCGAAAATCATTTCCTCCTGTCCCACAATCGCCGGGTCCGACGGCGACGACAGATACCGCGCGAACAGCCAGACCCCGTCGTTGGGGTTGGCGACGATTTCCGCCTCGGCGCCGCCTTCGAGGACGACCCGGGTGCCGACGGCGAGGTCGCGGACGTTGATCGGCCCGCTCATTTCGCCGCCATCGCCGCCGCCGACTTCCGCCACGGCATCAACGCGTCCCAGCTATCGGCCTCCATGAACTCGGCCCAGCGGCGGTAGAGGTTCCGCATCGGCTCCTCGCTCGACTGGATTTTGGTGATGTCGATGACCCGGCCGGGCATGCGGTAGCCCTCGAACTCGAAATCCTCGACGACGTGGCCGAGGCCCATCTCGTAGGTATAGGGGTAGCGGCGGGCGATGACCCCGCGGCTCGCGGCATGGGCGTAGTTCCAGTTCTCCATGTCGTCCTGCTCGGTCATGCCGGCGGGCCCGGAATAGCGGATGTAGTAATCGCGCAGGAAATTCTTGACCGCCTGCGGCGCGTCGCGGTCGACGAAGAAGAAGCGCCAGACCTCGGTCTGGTGCGCGCTCTTGGGGTGCCATACCGCGAGCGTGCGCGGCTGGCGCGGCAAGAGCGCGACGTTGGGGAAGATTTCACCGGGCGCGCCGATCAGCCGCGCGTGCGGGCCAGGGCGCTTGCGGCGCTCCTCCTCGCAGTGCCGGAAATATTCCGCGACCTCGGGGTTGTTCTGGTAGGAGGGCTGCGGCGCATGATCCCGCGGCAGCAGGTAGGTGATCGTCTGGTGGCCGCGGTCGGGGATCGCGACGTGCAGTTTGCGGGCGACGTTGAGCTCGCCGTAGTCGCGCCGGCTCTGGCCGGACGGGCCGACCCCGACAAGGTCGACCGAGCGGTGCGAAATGTTGTGGTAGCTGTCGCCGCTGAAATTCTCCGCCGGGAATTTCCAGTTGCACGGAATCAGCCATTTCTGGACGCCGCCGAGCACTTCGGCCTGGCCCTCGCGGCCGTCCCAGCCGTCGAGGATGAGGTCGAGGAAGCGGCGGAATTCGCCAAGATATTCGAGGAAGGGCGGCGCCGATGCGTCCCAGTTGGCCCATACCGTGCCCTTGTAAGAGCAGAGCTGCGCCACCTCGACGAGGCCCCATTTCCCCTTGTCGAGCTCGGAATGATAGGCCTCGCGGAAAAACGGCACGCCGACGAGGGCGCCGTCGGTGCCGTAGCTCCACCCGTGATAGGGGCAGGTGAAGACGGTCGTGTTGCCGTCGTCGTAGCGGCAGACCTTCATGCCGCGATGGCGGCAGGAATTCAGAAACACATGCACCTTGCCGGCGCGGTCGCGGCACAGGATCACCGACTCCTCGCCCATGCGCGAGGCGAAGAAGTCGCCGGGGTTCGGGATCTGGCTCTCATGCCCGACGAACAGCCAAGCGCGGGCGAAGACGCGCTCCTGCTCCTCGGCGTAGATCTCCTCGTTGACGAAGATCTCGCGGCTGATCTGGCCGGTCGCGAGATCGACGAGGCCGGGGCGGTAGCCTGTGGTGCCTGCTCTCATCACGCAGCTCCAGCTGAAGCTCAGATACTTTAGCCTTTTGAAGACCGAGCCGTAAGCCCCGTCGCAGGGGATGCATGTCGTATTGATATCACATAATACGTATTGACATATTCCTTATACGTGTTATATCACCATCGCACGTTCCGAGGAGACCTCATAATGCAAACGCAGATCATGATAGCTGTCGCTAACCTTGAGGAAGCATCGATCGTCCTGAACGCGATCGCTGCCTTTAGGGAAAAGGATGTTCCCGCAAAAAATAAGGGGCAGGAGGCGTTATCGCCTCTGGCAGAGCGCATCTACGATGCGTTGAACACATCGACATTCACGAAGCCGAGCCAGGTCGCGACTAAGGTGCTCTTGGCAACTCCCCCGTCAGAGACCGTCCCGCTGGCGCGTCTCATTGAAGCTTTTATCGCCGAGGGCTTAGCCGGCAATCACGACGAAGCCTGGAATCGGGTGAGAGCGGCGTTTGCCAATTTGTCGTGGCTTATGGGGCAGCGTCTTCTTCCAGAGGATCTCTCCGGGGTTAGCAAGCCGGTTGATGTTTTTGCGCCGCGATCCCTCGACCAGAACGGAAAACGTCTTTACCGACTTTCCGACGCCGGACGCGCTGCCGCCGAAAAATTCTTTCAGTAATAATAGTGAAACTTGCCCCGAAGCGTGTGACCGCTTGGGGCAATTATTTTCTTAAAAGAAAAACGTCAGGTTCTTCGACATCAGCACGTTCTGGTCGAGCACGATCTTGCGGCGGGCAATGCGCCAGTCCTCGCCCGCGGGAGTATCGACGCGGCGCAGCGTGTCCTCGCGCTTGCCGACAAGCAGGTCGGTCTCGGTCTCGACCCGGTTGCGGTAGATCAGGAAGCGGCAGCCGACGGTGACCTCGCGCGCCGCAGCGGCGTCCGGGGTGGCCTCGATCAGCCGCACGTTCGACACGAGGTGCGTGATGCGCGACTGCGGCTCCTCCGCCCAATGGATGCCGGTCTGGATCTGGCGCACCCGCCGGGTCAGCGTCTCCTTGCCCTCGTCGAACCAGGCAATCTCCTGCGCCTCGCGCGTGAATTCGCGCTCGCTCTCGCCGAACTTGACGTTGCGCCGCATCGGCATCCAGTAGCGCATGTCGTCGGCGAGCAGCGTCAGCCACTCGTCGTAGCGCCGCTCGTCGAGCAGCTCGGCCTCGCGATAGAGAAAGTCGGCCACCTCCTGCGTCAGCAGCAGGCGGGCGTAAGACCCTAGGCCGCTATCCCCATTCGCCTTGTTCGCCACTTCGTCGCGCCCCTCCGCTGAGGTCGACATTCGCCATCAGCCCGACCAGGGATGTCAGGCGACGATTGACATTTGACAAGCGTCGCCTTACATCATCCGTCTATGATCGAGACGTTTTCGCATTCCGGTCTCGCAGAGTTATTCCAAACGGGGAAATCGGCCAAGCTGAACCAGAACCTCATCGCCCGAATAAAGCGGCGTCTCAGCGCCCTCGACGCTGCCACGGACCTGCGGTTCCTCAACCAGCCCGGTTTCGACTTGCACCAGTTGAACACCAAGCCGCTACGGTACTCGATACATGTCAACGGGCCGTGGTGCATCACCTTTGAGTGGGAGGAGGGCAGGGCGAGGCGTGTGGATCTCGAACAATATCACTGAGCAATGCAAGGTAGACGATGTCAGAATATGCAATAACTCGGCCGATCGACTGGCCGCCGACTCATCCTGGAGAACTGTTCAGGGAGATTCTGGAGGATCACGTCAAGCTCAGCGTTGCTGAGGCCGCCGCTCGCATGAAAATCTCCCGCCAGTCGCTCTACAGCGTGCTGAGCGGAGATAGTGCGGTGACGGCCGACATGGCGCTGCGCTTTGGCCGGCTCGTCGGCGGCGCACCGGAGCTCTATGTGGAGATGCAGGCGCGCCGGGATCTGTGGTTCGCTCAGCAGCGTCTCCAGCCGATTTTGGCGGACATAGAGCCGGCCGTCGCTTCCGAATAAGGTTCGGCATGCGGGGCGGTGGTCACGGCTTGGCACTGGTGCGCAGTTCGACGCCGGCCATCGCTTCGAGCACGCGGGCGACCACCGGAAAACCCTCGCCGCCCCAGCCCGCCGCCTGCGCCCGCCGATAGACGTCGGCGGCGAGCGCGCCCAGCGCGGCAGGCGCCGCCACGTCGCGCGCGAGCTGGCAGGCGAGGTCCACGTCCTTCGCGACGATGTCGAGCGTGCCGCCGGCGCGGAAGCTGCCGTCGAAGACGCCGCGCGGGATGTTGTCGAAGGTGCGGCTCTGCCCGGCGCTGACGGGCACGATCTGCGCAAGGATGTCGAGGTCGATGCCCGCCTTGGCGGCGATCAGCATGCCCTCCAGCGCCGCGATAAAGCCGGTGTAGCCGAGATATTGCGTGACCAGCTTGGCGGCGGCACCGGCGCCGCTCGGGCCGACATGAAAGACGTTGGCGGCGATCGCCTCGAACAGCGGCCGGTATATGACGAACGCCGCCTCGCTGCCGCCGACCATGACCGTCATCGTCGGCGGGCGGCCGCTGACCGGCGCGTCGATCAATTCGACGCCGCGCGCGCGGCAATGTTCGGCGACGCGGGCGATCGTCTTCGGCGCGTTGGTGGTGAGGTCGATATGCGCGGCACCCGAGGCGAGGCCGGCGAGGATGCCCGTCTGCGGCTCCAGCATCGCCGCCTCGAATTCGGCCGGGCCGGGCAGCGAGGTGAACACGACCTCCGCCTCGCGCGCCGCGGCGAAGCCGCTGTCAGCGCGGACAGCGCCCTGCGCGCAGAGCGCCGCCGTGGCTTCGGAACGGCGGTCGTAGACGGTCAGGGCATGGCCGGCGGCAATGAGGCGGCCGGCGATCGGCGTCCCCATCGTCCCGGTGCCGACAAATCCGATGCGCATCGGCCGAGCCTTCTCCGTGCGCCGCCATCATCCGCCGCAGCGCCGCGGAGGACAAGCGGCAGCGGTCGTTTCTCCAACGCCCATTGCTTCAGCGTCACGGCCGCGCTTGACGCGGCCATCTGCGGAACCCCAAGATTTGCGGGTCAAGCCCGCGAATGACGCCGCTTTTGCGGTACTGTCAGTGCGCGAGGGCGGGGGCGGTGTTGACGCCCATGTAGACGCGCTGCACCTCCGGGTTGTCGGCGAGGCTCTTGGCGGCGCCTTCGAGGACGGTGCGGCCGGTCTGCAGGACGTAGCCGTAATCGGCGATCTCCAGGGCCAGCGACACCGACTGCTCGGCGATCAGCAACGTCGTGCCTTGCGCGTGCAGGCGCGCCAGCGTCTCGTAGAGGGTCTCGACGATGGCGGGCGCGAGGCCGAGGCTCGGCTCGTCGAGCATCAACAGCCGCGGCTCGCTCATCAGGGCGCGGCCCATCGCCAGCATCTGCCGCTCGCCGCCCGACAACGTGCCGGCCCGCTGGCGGCGGCGCTCCTTGAGCCGCGGGAACACGTCGAAGACCATGTCGAGCCGGGCGGCGACCCGCCGCTTGTCGCCGACGACCGTCGCGCCGAGCCGCAGGTTCTGTTCGACGCTCTGTCCGACGAAAAGCCGCCATCCCTCCGGCGACAGCGCGAGGCCGCGCCGTACCACGGCAAAGGCCGGCAGATGCCCGATCTCGGCGCCGTCCCACTCGACCTGTCCGGTGCTCTTCGGCGCGAGGCCGGCGATCGCGTTGAGCGTCGTCGTCTTGCCGGCGCCGTTCGAGCCGAGCAGCGCGACGACCTTGCCCGCCGGCACCTCCAGCGAGACGTCGGCAACGCCGACAAGGCCGCCGTAGCGGACTTCGAGATGACGAACCAGCAGATCGCTCATCGCGGCGGCCGCCGCTTCAGGCTGTGCCCGAGATAGGCCTCGACGACCGCCGGTTCCTCGACGACGTCGGCGGGCTTGCCGCTGGCGATGATGCGGCCCTGGTTGAAGACGATCACGCGCTGCGCCAGCGACAGGATCACCTCCATGATGTGCTCGACGATGACGATCGTGATGCCGCCGGCGTGGATCTGCCGCACCAGCTCGATGGCGCGGACGATCTCGGCCGGGTTGAGGCCGGCGAGCGCCTCGTCGAGCAGCAGCAGCTTCGGCTCCGTCGCCAGCACCCGCGCGATCTCCAGCCGCTTGCGGCCGGGCGTGCCGAGGCCGCGGGCGCGGGCATGGCGGATATCGGCCATGCCGACCCGCTCGACGACCGCTTCGGCGGCCTCGCGCGCGGCGCGGCGGCCGGGGTGGCGCAGGAAAGCGCCGACCATGACGTTTTCGAGCACGCTCATGTCCTCGAACGTCGCCGGCACCTGGAAGGTGCGGCCCATGCCGAGCCGGGCATGCGCCTCCGGCGCCGCGCGCGTCACGTCGCGGCCGGCGAAATGAACGCTGCCGGAGGTCGGCGCGAGATCGCCGGCGAGGCAGTTGAAGAAGGTCGATTTGCCGGCGCCGTTCGGGCCGATCAGCCCGATCATCTCGCCTTCCGCGACCGTCAGATCGGCCTCGGCGAGGGCGCGGAAGGCGCCGAAATCACGGGTGACCCGGCGCGCCTCAAGCAGCACGGCGGCGCACCTCGCGCCTCGGTGCGCGCGGCAGGAGCGCGGCGAGGCGGCGGCCGATCTCCATCAGCCCGCCCGGCTCGAAGCGCGCGATCAGCATGATGATGCCGCCGAACAGGATGTAGGTCAGGCCGGAATTGCCGCCGCCGAATATGGAATTGGTGTACTCGCGCAGCGGCACGAGGATCGCCGCGCCGACCAACGGCCCGGCCAACGTCCCCGCGCCGCCGAGAGCCGCGACGATGATCATGTCCACCGACACGAGCAGGCTGAACACGCTATCAGGGTCGGCGAAGCCGATCATCAAGGCGTAGAGCGAACCGGCGACGGCGGTGAAGGCGGCGCTCAGCAGCAACGCGAACAATTTGTAGCGCCGCACCGGCACGCCGAGGCTGCGCGCCGCCCGCTCCCCGGCCTTGATCGCGCGCAGGTAGTAGCCCATGCGGCTGCGTTCGAGCTGCCAGGTCACCCCGAGCACGACGGCGAGCACCCCGAGGAACAGGTAGTAGTAAGGCACCGAGCTCTTGAACGAGAGGTCGAACCATCGGACTGACGTGGCCGGCCCCATCAGTCCGATGGCGCCGCCGACAAAGTCCCAATTGCTGACGACGATGCGGATCAATTCGGCGACGGCGATGGTCGCCATCGAGAAGTAATGGCCGACGAGCCGGAACGTCGGAAAGCCGATCAGCGTCGCCAGCACGAGGCTGAGGACGATTGCCGCCGGCACTCCCGCCAGCGGCGGCAGCTCCCACAACCGGTACGCAAGCAGCGGGACGTAGGCGCCGATCCCGTAGAACATCGCGTGCCCGACCGAGATCTGCCCGGCATAGCCGCCGAGAATGTTCCAGGCCGAGGCGCCGATCGCCGCGAGCAGCACGAGCGCGCCGATGCGCTCGGCGAAGGCGCCGGAGAAGACGAGCGGATAGACGACGAGGACGATGGCGGCGCCAAGGTAGAGGAGGCCGCGCCCCTTCATGCGGTGCCCAACAGCCCCTGCGGGCGCACCCACAGCATCAGCACAAACAGCGCGTAAACGGCGACATCGCGATAGATCGGGCCGAACCAGAAGGCCGAGAGCGCCTGAACCACGCCGATCATGAGGCCCGCGAGCAGCGCGCCAGGGACACTGCCGAAACCGCCGAACGTGACCACCACGAACGCCGTCAGCACCAATGTCTCGCCGATCGTCGGGGAGATCGGATAGATCGCCGCCATCAGCGCGCCGGCGATGCCCGCCGCGGCGGAGGCGAGCCCCCAGGCAAGCGCCTGCATGCGATCGGGCCGGATGCCCATCAGCATCGCGGCGTTACGGTCTTCCGACACGGCGAGGAGTTGGCTGCCGATGGCGGTGCGGGTCAGCAGCAGGTACATGCCGACGGTCAAGGCGACCGCGACCCCGCCGGCGATCAGCTGCGGCACCGCCAGGTAGATGCCGCCGAGGTTGACGGTGCCGCCGAGCGCTCCTTCGGGCAAGGTTACGAAATTCGCCGAGAACGCCCAGAACGCGGCGTAGCGGATGAACAGCGCGAGGCCGAACGTCGAGAGGACCTGCGCCAGCATCGGCCCACGCATGACCGGCCGGATCAGCGCGTAATAGACGATGACGCCGATCGCGAAGAGCAGCAGCGCCGCCGCCGGTCCGGTCCAGCCCGCGCCGCCGTGCAGCCACACCACGATGACGAAGGCGGTATACATCCCGATCATAACGAAATCGCCGTGGCCGAAATTGATGACGTTCATCATCCCCCAGATCAGGGTCAGGCCGCTCGAGAACAGCGCGTAGACGGCGCCGATCAGGAGGCCGCTCACCACGACCTGAAGGAGGGTCATGGTCATACGGCGGCGACGCTATCCGGCATCATTCCCAGCCCTTGTACGGCAGCATCAGCTTTGCGCTCGCGTGAGCCGTCGGCCAGACCGAGACGTACTCCTTGCCCTGGAGCTGGATCAGATAAGACGAGGCCAGGATGTTCTGACCGGTCTTGTCGAACTTGACTCCGTTGTAGCCCATCATCAGCTGGTCGGGCTTGATGTCCGTCTCCTGCAGCGCCTTCTGGATCGCCGCCGGCTCGGTCGAGCCGGCGCGGTTGATCGCGTCGGCGAGCACGAAGAAGCCCTGCATGATGCGACCGCTGGTGTCGTCGAGGTTCTGGCCGCTCCGCTTCTTGTAGAGGTCGTTGATGATCGCCGTCGGGCTACCCGGCGGCCCCATGCTCCAGGCGCTGCGGTTGATGACGCCCTGCGCAAGATCGCCGACCGCGGTCACGAAGGCGGGATCGGAAAAGCCGGAATCGTCGGCGATCTCGACCGGCGGCTTATAGCCCAGATTCTTCATCGTCTTGGTGTAGAGGATCGCATCGGCCGTGTAGCTGATGAAGATCACGACATCCGGCTTCTTGTCGCGCAATTGCAAGACCTGCGGCGAGACATCGGTCGAATTGGCCGAATAGCTGACATCGGCGACGACGTTGAAGCCGGCCGCCTTGGCGGCGTCACGCACCACGCCCGACACCGACGTGCCGTAATCGGTGTTCTCGAAGACGAGGGCGATGGTATCGACCTTGGTGCCGGCCTTCTTCAGCTCGCTCAGGAACTCGACGTAGATCTTCGCGAAATCGGTGCCGATCGGAGTCGTCCGGAAGGTCCACTTGAAGCCGCGGCCGGTGATGTTCGGCGCGGAGGAATCCGCCACCAGGAAGGGGATGCCGTAGCGCTCGGCCACGGCCGTCGCCGCAAAGCTGACCGAGGACTGGTAGGCGCCGAGCATCGCGACGACCTTGTCCTGGGTGATGAGGCGCAGGGTCTGGCTCTGTCCGACCGAGGGGTTGCCCTGGTGGTCGGCGAAATCGACCTCGATCTTGGCGCCCTTCAGATTGGGCAGGCCCTGCCCGGCGCCCAGCAGCAGCTTTTCGAGCCCGGGATGCGGGTTGTTGACGATATCGACGCCGGTCTCGATCGCCATCTTGGCGTAGTTGCCGGCGCTGGCGGCAACCCCGGTCAGCGGATAGATGACGCCGATCTTGACGCTATCGGCCGCCTGCGCACCCGCCGCGGCCGCGATGAGCGCGAAGGCCATCGCGGCGGCTCTGCATAACCCCAGCATCTCTCCTCCCGATTCTTCTTATCCCGGCAGCACCGTTCCCTTCTACCGCATGTCCCGGCGGAGTCATCGCCGGAAAATGCCGCGCCGCCTCAACCGCGGGCGGTACCGCCCGATCCGAGCCGCCGCCCCGCCGCCGAGAGGGTGCGGAAGGTGATCGACCAGCGCGTCGTCGCCATCGGGGCGATGCTGTGTTCCCACTGGTGGCGCGCCGGTCCGGCGAGATGATAGGCCGAGCGTGGCGCCAGAAAAGCCGAAGCGCGCTCGAAGCCGCCCGCACGGCGGCGGCGGAAACGCATCGTCGCCGCCGCGCCGAGCGAGACGCCGACGACGTGCTGGAACACCGAGCGGTCGCGGTGCCAGCCGATGCCGGCGCCGGGATCGTAGCGGATCAGCAGCGTCTGCACGAACTCCCCAGGCGTGACGCGTGCCAGCCGCGCCGCCCGCTCGCGCAGCGGCAGAAGCCAGTCGGGGATCGGCTCGGTCGGGGCGAAGCTCGCATCGTCGAAATCGTAGTGCCACCCATAGGAGACGGTGAGCCGCCGGCCTTCCCAGCCGTGGAAGCAGAACGGCGTCAGCGGCGCCGTGTCGATCGCGGCGATCAGCGCCGCTTCCTCGGCCGGCGCGACGATGTCGCAGGCCTGCGACAGCCCTGCGATCGCAGGTTCGGCGAACAGATCGGGCTCGTCGGGGGCGGCAGGCATTCGATAGGCCGGGCGTGGCCATCCTCTAAGTCGCTATGGATCGCGAGTGCACAACATTTTTATTTGGTCCGTGAGCGAGCAATCCGGAAGCTGGCAGCCGGCACGGGCATTTGGCGTTCGGTGGCGGCGCCGGTTATGATCGTCGTGGCAGCTATCGTCGGAGTTCCGAGCAAGAACCGCCGGCGTGCTCTGAACCATTCCCACAGTTTTGGGTTCACTGCGCAGCATGAGCGAGCGATGGATGATGTGCCGCTAAGTCAGGCCTCGAGGAAGGTCGGCCCCCCGATCGCAGCTGCCGAGGCAACAGGGGCGGCGGCGCCGCGGATCGCCGTCGGTATCGCCACGGCCGGCCGTCCGCAATTGCTGCGCCTCGCGCTGACGGAGCTCGGCAAGCAAACGCGGGCCCCCGAGGGGATCATCGTCAGCGCCCCCTCCGAGGCGGATGTCGAGCTGGGCGAGCATCTCGACGAGGTTCGGATCATCCTCGGCGCGCGGGGGCTGACCCGGCAGCGCAACGCGATCCTGCGGCAGGCGCAGGACTTCGATGTCGTCGTGTTCTTCGACGACGACTTCTTCCCCGAAGCAAACTATCTCGCCGTCGTCGAGGAGGTGTTTCGGCATCACCCGGATGTCGCGATGATGACCGGGAGCCTGATCGCCGACGGGATCATCGGCCCCGGCATCCCCGTCGCTGGCGCGCTCGACCGATTGCACGACGATGCGCCGCCACAGAATGTTGCCGCGGTTGCCGACGTGATCAACGCCTACGGCTGCAACATGGCGGTCCGGCTGGCCCCGGCGCGGGTGCACGACTGCCGCTTTGACGAGACGCTGCCGCTTTACGGCTGGCTTGAGGACGTCGATTTCAGCCGGCAGCTGGCGGCGCATGGCCGCATCGTAAAGGCCGAAGCGGCGCGCGGCGTGCATCTCGGCATCAAGCAGGGCCGGCAATCCGGCCTGCGCCTGGGCTATTCGCAGATCGCCAACCCGGTCTATCTGATGCGAAAGGGCACCTGTCCGTGGCGCCTCGGTCTGGCCCTGATGGGCCGCAACCTCCTCGCCAATTGCTGCAAGGCGCTGCGGCCGGAACCTTATGTCGACCGCCTCGGCCGCGCCCGCGGTAACTTCATCGGCTTCTTCGATCTGTTGAGGGGCAGGCTCGATCCGCAACGCATCACCGAGTTCTGAGGTCGGATGTATCGCTTATTCGGTTCGGATCGTGTTTTGGTAGTGACGCTGCGGTAGTGACTTCCGATAAAGGTCACCCCTTCACCCTTGCCGGAAGCGGCGCAAAATCGTAACTCAATCGAGCCGCCGTTGCCGGTTCACGTTCGCCCGCGCGGTCAAAATGAAAGACGGCGCGGCGCGTTTGTCATTTAATCAGGGATTGCTCGCCGGATGAGGTCCAACGTTCTGGCCGTGGCGCCGTGAATATCCTGATCGCCTCGGCCATTCCTTATCTGCCGCAAATCTATGGCGGCGTGAATACCAATACGCGCGAACTCATCGCGGAGTTCGCCGCGCGCGGCCATCGGGCGTCGGTGCTGACCCGGCTTGGCT
>Ga0209810_1001596_pt1 | contig 32968 bp, 33 predicted proteins | sample Coa_R1_7_FD_187159 | JGI IMG/M metagenome (GOLD analysis project Ga0209810, IMG submission 187159) | Surface soil microbial communities from Centralia Pennsylvania, which are recovering from an underground coalmine fire - Coalmine... | ecosystem: Environmental > Terrestrial > Soil > Unclassified... | reverse complement strand
GGCGCGCGAGCCGGGGCCCGCGCGCCTCTGTTTTCTTATGCTACCGATGGTTCTTGAGGAAGCGTTCCATACGCACCAGAGCCTCTTCAAGCCGCTCGTAGGCCGTGCAGTACGCGGCGCGCACGTAACCGGTGCCAGCAGCGCCGAACGCGCTGCCCGGCACAACAGCGACCTGTTCCTCAAAGAGCAGCTTTTCGGCGAACTCTTCGTCGCTCATACCGGTGCCAGCGATGGAGGGGAAGGCATAGAAGGCCCCATGCGGCTCGCAGCAGGGCAGGCCAATGCGATTGAGGCCCGCGACGAACATGGCGCGGCGGCGTGCATAGTCATCGTGCATTCTCTGCACATCGTCTTCACCGTGGCGCAGCGCCTCCAGAGCCGCCTCCTGCGCCGCCGTTCCCGCGCACATGATCGCGTACTGGTGGATCTTGAGCATGGCCTCCAGAATATGAGCGGGCGCCGCGACATAGCCCACGCGCCAGCCGGTCATGGCATACGCTTTAGAAAAGCCATCCAGCAGGATCGTGCGTTCCTGCATGCCTGGCATGGCCGCGATGCTCACATGCTCGGTATCGTAGACCAGGCGGCTGTACACCTCGTCCACGGCAACCGCCAGGTCGTGCTGAACGGCCAGTTGCGCGATGCCCTCTAACTCGGCGCGCGGAATAACCGCCCCGGTAGGATTATTGGGATTGCCGAGCAGAATCATCTTGGTGCGCGGCGTGATGGCGGCGGCGATTTCGGCGGCGCGCACGCCAAAATTGTACTGCGCGTAGGTCGGGACGGGGACGGGAACGCCTCCGGCGAAAACTATATCCGCCTCGTAGGCAACGTAGCCGGGGTCGGGCGAGATTACCTCATCGCCAGGATCGATAATGGCGCGCATCGCCAGATCCACCCCCTCGCTCACGCCTACCGTCACCAGGATCTGCGTGCGCGGATCGTATTTCAGCCCATAGCGCCGCTGCAACATCGCCGCGATTTCCTGCCGCAGTTCGAGGATGCCGTAATTGGACGTGTATTGCGTATGCCCCTGCTGAATAGAGGCGATGCCAGCCTGGCGAATATGCTCGGGCGTGACAAAATCAGGCTCGCCCACGCCGAGCGAGATTACCTGCGGCATGGTATTGATAATATCAAAGAACTTGCGAATTCCCGATGGCTTCACCAGGCGCACGCGTCCTGACAGCATCTCGCGTTTGACCGTATCCATCCTTGTTTATTTCCTCTCTTTTCCCTACTTCTTTTTTAATGCTTTCCGGCGCATTTCGGTTTTCTGCTCTACGCACGGAGGCCGCGCACCTTTTCGATCACGCCGGGGAGTACCGAAAGTACTGTCTCCACATCCTCCCCGGTGTTCTCGCGGCCCAGCGTCAGGCGCAGGCTGCCACGCGACCACTCGTCCGGCAGCCCCATCGCCACCAGCACATGCGACGGCTCAACCGCGCCGGATGTGCACGCGGAGCCGCTGGAGGCCGCGATGCCCAGCATATCCAGGTTGAGCAGGATCGACTCGCCCTCCACGCCCTTGAAGCAGAAGCTGGCATTGTTGGGCAGGCGCTCGCCGGGATGCCCCGTCAGCCGGCTATCTGGTATAGTTAACACTCCAGCAATCAGGCGGTCTCGCAGCGCCGTGACGCGCGGGGTGAATTCTGGCATCGCCTCGTAGGCCAGGCGCAGCGCCGCAGCCGCCCCTACGATACCGGCCACGTTCTCGGTCCCGGCCCGCCGCCCGCGCTCCTGCGATCCGCCCTGGATCTGCGGCAGGATGCGTATTCCCTGGCGCACGTAGAGGATGCCCAGGCCCTTTGGACCGTAGAACTTGTGCGCTGAAAGCGAGAGCAGGTCAACGTTCAATTCCTGCACATCGATTGGCAGCGCGCCGCCGGCCTGCACCGCATCGACGTGAAAGGGGACCTTTTTCGCGCGGCAGATGCGCCCGATCTCCGCTACCGGCTCGATGGTCCCGACCTCGTTATTGGCATACATGATCGAAACCAGTACCGTCTGATCGGTGATGGCGCGGCCCACGTCGTCGGGATCGACGCGCCCGTACTCGTCGACGGGCAGGTAAGTTGTCGTGAAGCCGAACCGTTCAAGGTAGTGGCAGGTATGCAGCACGGCGTGATGCTCAATGGACGATGTGATCAGGTGATTGCCCTTCTTTTGCGTAGCAAAGGCAACGCCTTTGATCGCAAGATTGTCGCTCTCCGAGCCGCAGCCGGTAAAAGCGATCTCCGCCGGGCGACAATGCAGCAGGTCTGCTACCTGTTCGCGCGCGCTGTCAAGCGCCTGCATAGCATGACGGCCCAGCGTATAGATGCTGCTGGCATTGCCATATTCGGTGGTAAGGTATGGTAGCATCGCGTCCAGCACGCGCGGATCGAGCGCGGTGGTCGCGGCGTGATCAAGATAAATTGTGCGCTCTGCCATTCTCTTTTGACTTCTTTCTGAACACCTCATTCATGCTGCCGCTGCGAAAACCGAGCAGATCGACAGTGACATATGTGTAGCCTATTTTGCGCAGCCCATCGGTCACAATACGACTCATCTCTTCTTCAACCAGGCGCGGTATCTCCGAGCGCTCGACTTCGATGCGCGCGATTTTATCATGATGGCGCACGCGAAGTTGATGGAATCCCAGTTCGTGCAGCAATTTCTCCGCCCTGTAGACCATTTGCAGCGAGGCCACATCGACCTTCGTACCATAGGCGATGCGCGAAGAGAAGCAGGCCATCGCCGGCTTGTCCCACACCGGCACGTTGAGCATACGCGCCACGGCGCGGATCTCGCGCTTGCCCATCCCGGCCTCTTTGAGCGGACCCCGGACGTTGAATTCACGCGCCGCGCGCTGGCCGGGCCGGAAGTCGCCCTCGTCGTCTTTGTTGATACCATAAGCAATGTAGCGCAGATTGTGCTGCTCGGCCAGAGGTTGCAGTTCCGTAAATAGCTCAGTTTTACAGAAGTAACAGCGATTGAAGTTATTGGCGGTGTAGCGTTCATCTTCCAGCTCATGCGTTTCGAGCGTCAGCAGCGGCACGCCCATCTGTTTAGCCACGGCAATCGCCTGCTCCGTCTCCTCGGGCGCGTAGGCAGGAGAAGATGCAATGGCGCCCATCGCCCTGTCTCCAAGCACGTCATGCGCGACCTTGAGCAGCAGCGCGCTGTCCACGCCGCCGGAGTAGGCCACCAGCACCGATTCCATCTCGCGCAGAATCGCCTGCAACCGTTCGTACTTTGCCTGCGTCTCGGTGTCCAATACTTCAACGTTATTACTATTGACCTGAGTGATATCTGGCATTATATTAGTCTCCAATGTAAAACCAGTTAACTTTTTCCTGGTCCATCATAGATGTTGTTATTATATCATTGCATCGCCAGCACTGAGCACAGGAGTTAACTCGTCAATATGCCATCATCTCCCTCCACCGCCGCGATCATTCTGGCCGCGGGCAGCTCTAGCCGTATGGGCGCCGGGCGGCACAAACTGATGCTGCCCCTCGGAGATCGCCCGGTGCTGGCCCATGTGATCGCCGCGACGCTCGCCTCGCGGGCCGCACCCATCATCATCGTGCTGGGCCACCAGGCCGAGGAGGTACACGCTCGTATCACACCATATACCGCTCATCGCTCCATCACCGTCATCAAGAATGATGACTATATGAAAGGCATGAGCACGTCCATACATGCCGGCGTGCGCGCGCTGCTGCGCCGCGATGATATGCCCGATAGCGCGCTGATTATCCTCGGCGACCAGCCGTTGATGACCGCTCAGATCATCGATACGCTGATCGCGGCACGGCGGGCGACGGGGCGGCGCATCGTTGTCCCGCTCTACAATGGTCAGCGCGGCAATCCGGTATTGTTCGCTGCCAGCCTTTTTGCGGAGTTGATGGAGATCACGGGCGACGAGGGTGCGCGCAGCGTGGTGCAGCGCCACCGGCAGGAGATTGCGACGGTGGAACTGGGCGACGCGATGGCAAGCTACGATGTTGACACCTGGGAGGCGTACCAGCAGATTGTGGTCGAGTGGCAGCGCCAGCATGAGGCGAACAGAGGAGTGCGTGATGGCGGCGGATGAGCAGGAGGCGCGCAAAAAACAGGCAGCGTTCTGGCTGGAATATAGCCAGCAATTATCGACGGCGATTCGCTACAACGAGGCGCTATCCGCCGCGCAGCGCGCCGTGTCGCTCGACGAAACGAACGTCGAGGCGTGGTACGTCAGGGGAACCTGCCTGGCTATGCTGCGGCGGCACGACGAGGCGCTGGCGGATTTCGAGCATGCTTTACAGCTCGATGCGCGCTACGTCCCGGCCTGGGATGGCAAAGCCTGGGTGCTCGGCATTTTAGGGCGTCGAGACGAAGCCCTTGCCGCCGTTAACCGCGCGCTGGAACTCGATCCCCATTACTACCAGGCGCAGAAGCGCAAAGAGCGCCTGGAGGCAGTTTAGGCATTACTTCGTTTCCAGCAAACCCTCTACCAGATTCACAACCTCCTGGTGGATCTGCCGGGGAGGTTGCGCGGCGTCGAGCGTTTTGATACGTTCGGGATGGGCGTGGGCAAGTGCCAGAAACGCCTCACGTAAACGCCGGTGAAACGCCTCGCTCTCCAGGTCGAAGCGGCTCTGCGGCTCGTGCAGCCCATCGTGAGCATCAACCCTGGTGGTCCGGGCATGCACCTGCGCCGGATCGAGATCGAGCAGGATGGTGAGATCGGGCGCGCGGCCCTGCGTCGCCAGCAGGGACAGGCGCTCGACCACTTCCATGCCAACGCCGCGCGCAGCGCCCTGGTAGGCGATGCTCGAATCGAAGCAGCGATCAGTGATAACGAGCGTGCCTTCCGCGAGCGCGGGCAGGATCAGCGTGGCGAAGTGCTGCGCGCGGTCAGCCTGAAAAAGAAACGCCTCGGCCAGCGGCGAGATCGCTATATCGGGATGATTGAGGAGCAGATCGCGTATGCCAGCGCCCAGCGGCGTCCCACCCGGTTCGCGCGTGCGCAGGTAGCGTATGCCGCGCGATTGTAGCCAGCACTCTAACAGATCCATCTGTGTTGTTTTGCCCGCACCATCCAGCCCCTCAAACGAAACGAGACGGCCCTTGCTCAAACCTATTTTCCTTTATCGGTACGATAGACATCATAATCCCAGTCGAATTGGGGCTTGGGCAGCATATCCTCCGGCGCCCACTGTTGATCGAGCTTGCCATACTTGCCACGATATTCCTTGAGCGTCTCACCCACATATTCAAAAGTAAGCTGGCAGATGCGGAATCCGACGGGAACGAAAATGGTCGTCTGCGTATGGTTGCTGATCTCCATTGTCCAGCGACCGATATAGCCCACGTCGCCGACACCGGCGCAGCGACAGACCGAGAGGCCGGAGCGCGCTACCGTGCTGCGCGAGTACATCTTCGCCAGGTAGCCGTTGTGCCCTCCGATAATCTCCTGGGTATGCGCAAGGATGGTCGTTCCGGGGCGAATGGCGATCTTGCCGTTCTGCGCCCTGCGCGCCTCGCCCCAGTAGGCGCGGATCTCTTCGGGGTTGTCCAGGTGCATCACCGCGACGTTGGCATCGCCCTGAAAATACCACTCGCCGAGCCGGCAATCATACGAATTCGTGCCCAGGTGGCGCTCGTCAAACGGCTCGATGACGATGTTGCCACGCTTCATCTCTTCTATGATACGTTTGTCAGATAATAACATGATCGCGAAGTCTCCAATGAATTTACTCTACGATAGGAAAGCCTGCTTTTTATTCTACAACGTTCAGTTTACCCCCGTTTACCGGGATGCGCCCCTCAAATCCCCTGGTTCTAGCCAATTGAGATATCTCATGACCAGATTCGAGCCAGAAAATGTCATTCACTTCCTCTTGAAATTCATTTCATCTCATGCTATATTTACGTCGTATGCGACACGTCGTATAGAACATAATTAGAGAGGCAGATCTATATCAGGAGGACGCTCATGTCTACAACCTTAAATCTAGGAACTCTGGCACTAATTGCTGCCGGAGTAATCTTCGTTATTGTACGACAATTTCGGGAAAAGCAGGCGAAACCGCTTATGCTAGCAATTGTTCCGCTATTAGTAGCCTACCACACTTATCTGAGCATTCAAGAACTCGCTTCCCCCATTATTAGCCCTTCCCTCATGGTCTCCTCTCTTGTCATAGGTGCGTTGCTGGGCGCTCTCCTCGGTTTCTTTCGCGGAAATGTAACTCGTATGCGCCTCGATAACGAGACGGGGACGATATACTACTGTCCAGGTGTAGCCAATGGACTCTTCTGGTTCGGGATGCTGGTGATCAAAGTGCTGGCTGGCGTTGGCTTATATTTGCGGCTGGATCGGGCCAGCACTTCAACTGCTGTTCTTCTGGCTATAGCGACAGGACTCTTCCTGGGCTATGTATGCATGACTTGCGCTACTTTATACTGGCGTATATCAAATATTTCATCTCACTACAAGAGTCTGGCCTCGAAGTAGATAATATCAGTCCTCGTCCTCCAGGCCAATAGGCAGGGCGCGCACGGTATTCACTTCAGACCAGATGCGCTCGGCGAGCAGTCGGACCTCACGCACATCGGAGAGCGCGTGCTGGAATGGGAAGAAGGCGCGATCATCGCTATGGCGGTGTATCCAGCGACTGATGATGTTGATTTGATCGACTTCGGCCCTGCCGACGATAGCTGGAGGCGCACCCAGTTCCGCCGCGACGGCCAGCAGTTCGACGATGGCCTGTTTCGTCGCCTCCTTCTCGTGCACCACACAGCGCTGGCGTACCAGGCGGCCATGACGGATCAGAAAAATCTCGTTGTGCCCTTCGCGCGCGGAGGGATAGACGATGAAGAGGTTGTTGGCCTCAACGGCTCCGGTAATCAGTCGCTGCCCGATCAGCACTTCGTCGGCGCAGCGAATGGCATCGCGCAGCCACGCAGCACGCTCAAAGTTCAACTGCTGCGCTGCCTCGAACATCTGGCGGCGCAGGCGCTCAAGCAGATCTTCGCGCTCGCCGCCCAGAAAGGCGCAGACCTCCTCGATGGTCTCACGATACCCGGCGGGATCAACGCCGCCGCGACACGGGCCAGGGCAGCGATTGAGGTGCAGGCGCAGACAGGGATCAGATGGTTTCCCCTGTGGCGGCAGCGGGCGCGTGCAGGTGCGGATGGGAAAGAGCTTCTCTACAAGCTCAATGGTGAGCGCGACGATGCGCCGGCTGCGGAAGGGGCCAAAATAGCGGGCGCCATCGGCGGCGACTTCGCGCGTGACGTAGACACGCGGAAAAGGATGCTGCACATCGATTTTGATAAAAGGGTACGCTTCATAATTGCGCAACTGCACATTATAGGTTGGTTGCAGCTCTTTTATCAAATGTGACTCGACGAGCAGCGCCTCCAGTTCGGATCCCAGGACACGCGTCTCGATCTCCCTGACATTTGTCAGCAGCCCGTCCATTTTATGCGTATGGCCCAGCGGTTGATTGTAGTAGGAGGCCAGTCGCTCCCTGAGATTCTTAGCTTTGCCAACATAGATGATTTGCCCATGCGCGTCTTTCATGAGATAGACGCCGGGCTTCGTCGGAAAATGCTGCCGCCAGACAGGATCAAGAAAGAGGCTGCCCGTCGGGCGCGCCACCGTGACCGCCGGGGCGAGGCTGTCATCCGCCGGCCACTGTACCTTGCTATCGGAGAGGGCGACGCTGTTGATATCGCCGCTCCACGCGACGGGCAACTGCAAACGCAGGTGCAAATGCCTGAGTGTGGAGATGCCCTGCTCGCGGGCACGTGCGAGGATATGCAGGAAGACGGCGGCTGTAACCTCCGCATCGCCGAGCGCGCGGTGGCGATTGGAAACCGGAATGTTCAGGTGCGCGGCCACCAGGTCGAGCTTGAAGCGCCTCAAACCGGGCAGGAAACGCCTGGCAAGCGGGATCGTGTCGAGGCCGTCGAGGGGAAAGCTCTGGTCGAGCAGCCGTGCCTCGTGGGAGAGGAAGCGGATATCGAAGCCGAGGTTATGCCCGACAAGGATCGCACCCTCGATGAAGCGCAGGAAATCTGGCAGGACCTCTTTCGCCTTTGGCGCGCCCATCACCATTGCCTGCGTAATACCGGTGAAACGCACAATAAACGGCGGAAGGCTGCGCTCAGGGTTGATGAGGCTGTGAAACGATGCGATGACCTCGCCTCCGCGCAGGCGCACAGCGGCAATCTCAATTACACGATCTGGCCCTGGACGCAGGCCCGTTGTCTCGGTATCCAGCACCACAAAATCGATGGCCTCCAGCGCGTCTATCTCCTCTTGCAGCATTGCCATGCGCTCCCCCGATTGAAATAGAAAGGGTGTCTGATGCGCAGGGCGTTCGCCCTCTCTCGCTGACCATTTGTGTGGCTCCGCCACACCATCATACACAAAGCGAGCGCCGCAGGCGCGAGAAAACGAATGCGCCAGAAATCAGACACACTCGGATTAGATCATATGTACGAGCATATCATGAGAGAAGCCGATTGACAAGCCACCAGGAGATATGGCAGGGCGATGTAATGCTCGCCAGGAGCGGGGGTCAAGGGGGCGGCGGCCCCCTTGCGGGGCGCGGGGTGTCCCCGCCCAGACTCTTCCTTTCGGGCGTGGGGTGGGGAGCATTACATAGCTCTGGAGATATGGGGTGAGCGTCAAATTTTTGCGGAGAGGTATACAGGGGAAAGAGAAAGCTGCCAGGATAGCTCTATCACGACGCAGAGAAGCGTATGGATGAAGACATAGATCGCACCTGGCAGAAGGTGAGTGAAGAAGTATTGAGCGACGTGAAACAGCGGCGTTTAGCCCATCCCCGGGCGAGTTTTCGTGAGATCGAGCAAGCCGTGGAAGAGCAGGTGAACCGGCTGAAAGCGCGCCCGCTTGAGGATGCAGCCCTCGCCAGCCAGGCGAGCGATTGGCGAGAGGCGCCCCAGGAGCACCGGCCCCGATGTCCGGTCTGTGGCATGGGCCTGCAAGCACGAGGGAAACGCTCTCGCCATCTGCAAACGGCTGGAGGCCATCCGATCCGCTTAACGCGAAGCTATGGGGTCTGCCCGACCTGTGGAACGGGGCTTTTTCCCCTGGATGAAGAATTAGCTCTGCCAAAGGGCACATGCTTAACGCCTGTCCAGCAAGAGCATCCGGTCCGCCTTGCCAGTCGAATGCCTTTTGCCCAGGCTGCCAGCCTGTTCGCCGACCTGGTGGGCATCCAGGTGAGCGAAGCCACGACACGCAGGTTCACCGAACAGGCAGGGGAAATAGCTCAGGCATGGCAAACCGCGCAAGTCTGCGCTCCCCAGAAGCCGAGCACGAGCCAGAGAGCCGAGCCGCGATTAGTTCTGAGCGCCGATGGGGCGATGGTCCCGCTGCTGGGCGGGCAATGGGCCGAGGTGCGCAAGGCGAGCGCCGCAGGCGCGAGCAAGCGTGAGCGCCAAAAATCAGAAAGGGCACCCTGTACGGGGTGCCCCTGTATCTTAAACCGCCACGGCTTGCCATCAATGCCCGAAGATAATACGGAGACCGATAGCGACCCCGGCGGAGAGCATCAAGGCCAGAAACTGGAGCAGGCGATAACGCGCGATCATTATTCGCTGGTCGAGCGCTATAGCCTTCGCGCCACTGGACCGACGATAATACTGCTGTCCCTGTTGCATGCTTTTTCCCCTTTTTCTAATCCCGTATTCGGGTTTGCCCGCGTCCTGACTCTATTTTAATATACGCCCTGTGATGGCATCTGGTTGCAGTATAACCGACACCGCACCACAAAGCTATAAAGCACATCACACGCGAAAAAAGCTGCGCTATACCGGCGGCTCCAGGTGTACCTCACTGTCGTTCGTCTGGTGCGCCTCCGCGCGCCTGCTCACCAGCGTCGAACTGACGCTCGAAGGATCGACCTCGCCTACAGCCGCGATCAGGTCACTATGCATCTCCAGCAGACGGCGCGCCTTGCTATAGTCCTTATCGAGCAGAATTCTGAACATCTGCTCGCAGGCTGCCAGCGCCTCGGCAGCGGCAGCACGCCTGGTAGCCGTCAACGGCCCCAGCAGATCATGGCGCTTGGCGGTGCGGAACAATACATGTACTTTCTCCAATACCTCGGAGAACTCGGCGTGGATCTGCTCGTTCCAGTTCTGCGCTTCGACCAGCGCCGTCGCCTTCGCCAGAAAGTGGCCGCATACCCTGACTATCGTGTTGTACTCATTGTTACGCGCCTCCAGTAACGTCTGGAGGATGCGCTGCTCGTCGGCCGCATCCAGCGCTTCAACCGAGAAGATACTGGCCTCTCCTCCCATCTCATGGATCTCGTGCGCAAGCTGGCGGAAGTGCTTCTCCACATCTTCGGAGAAAGGTAGCAGGTAGACCGAATTCTGGAGAGCGTAGGCGCCGAGATTCTGCAAGCGCCGCCACACCCATACCCGCTTCTGCGAAGGCTCACTGGGGACTTTGTATGTCAATTGCAACCAGCGCAAGGCATCACGCTCGTGCATCGATATTACTCCTGCTGCGAGGACTATCAGTAACATTCGTTACTGACCGCCTTCATGGTACTCCAACTGCACAGCAAAGTCAAGCCAGGCATATTTCGCACAGCGCTTTCCCCTTCTGAGGCCATTAATACACAAGGCGCGCTGACGCGCCTCTGTACTCCCCGGAGGGAATGATGGACGGGGCTGCACCCCGTCCATCATTCCCTCCGGGGAGCAACGCAGTCGCGAGATGTGCCCATCAAGAAGGGGAAAGCCCTGTATTGCGCACGAGTGTACATCCGCGAGCAGCAGGCGCAGCCAGCATATATCGCGACTGCGTGGCTCACTATCCCCCCTTGAAATGACGGCACATGCTTGCTATCTTTCTCCAGCAGGCCATATACTACATAAATCAAGACATACTCTATCATAAGGGAGAAGTTTAGCAATGCAATACAGAAGGCTGGGACGCGCGGGCGTGCGAGTGAGCACGATTGCCCTCGGCAGTTGGCTTACGTATGGCGGCGCTGTGGCAGAAGAAGCCGCCGTGCAGTGCATTCACAAAGCATACGACCTCGGCATCAATTTCTTTGATACGGCAAATGTATACAGTGCGGGCAGAGCCGAGGTGATCGTCGGGCGCGCCCTCAAAGATTTTCGGCGTGACTCCTTTGTGCTGGCAACGAAGGTCTTTTTCCCGATGGGTGAGGGACCGAATGATCGCGGGCTTTCGCGTAAGCATATTATGGAGCAGTGCCATGCCAGTCTGCGCCGCCTCGGCACCGACTATATCGATTTATATCAATGCCATCGCTACGATCCTGAAGTCCCGTTGGAAGAGGTGCTGCGCGCCCTGGACGATCTGGTGACGCAGGGCAAGGTGCTCTATGCCGGTGTCTCCGAGTGGTCGGCAACACAGATTGCCGATGCCGTCTACACGGCACGCGCGTTGAATCTGGACCGTATCGTCTCCAACCAGCCCATCTATAACATGCTCCAGCGCTATATCGAGTCGGAAATTCTGCCCCTGTGCGAGCGCGAGGGGATCGGCCAGATTGTCTTCTCGCCACTCTCTCAGGGTATTCTCACAGGCAAGTATAAGCCAGGGCAGCAGCCGGCCCAGGGTACACGCGCCGCTGATCCCGGGTCGAATATGTTCATGCAAGATCTGTTGAACGATAGCGTGCTGACGGCTGTACAACACTTACAAACGCTTGCTCAGGAGAATGGCTACTCGCTGGCGCAGATGGCGCTGGCCTGGGTACTGCGCCAGCCAATGGTCAGCGCGGCAATCATCGGCGCGACGCGCCCGCAGCAAGTAGAGGAAAACGCCAGGGCCAGCGATATTACGCTGACAGAGGATGTGTTGCGACGCATCGACGAGATCCTCGATGGCGTGGTAGAGTATAACCGATGAGAGACCATGCATCGATTACAACTGCTGTTTCAGGTCACGCGCGCCCGCACCCTGCCGGTGATGATGGCACCCGTGGTTATTGGCTCTGTGCTGGCGTGGCAACAGGGCACGCCGTTCCGCCCGGGCTTCTTTCTGCTGGCCCTTGCCGGCGCACTGGCCGCGCACCTGGCTGCTAACGTCACCAACGATGTCTTCGACTTTGGCGAGGGCGCCGATCAGGCTGCGCAGCGGATGATCTCAGAGGGCGCGACCTTCGTTACCGGCTCGCAGCCCTTGATGCGCGGGCAATTCTCGCTCAACGCCTATCGCGCGCTGGCTATCGCGCTCTTCGCGCTGGCCCTGTCGTGCGGCATAACGCTGGCCTTCTTTCGTCCCTGGGCCATCGCCTTTGGCATCGCTGGCTTCCTGCTGGCCTTCTTCTACGTCGCGCCGCCCCTGCGCCTGGCCTATGTCGGGCGCGGCGCGGGCGAACTCGATATCTTCATATCGTTCGGGGTTCTTCCGCTCATCGGCGCCTACTACGTCCAGACGGGAAATGTTACCCCCAGCGCACTGCTCGCCGCCCTGCCCATCGGACTCTACACGATGGCGGTGCTCTACTTCCACCACTTCCTGCACTGGCGCGCGGACCAGGTGGTAGGGAAGATGACGCCGGTGGTCGCGCTGGGCGAGCGGCGCGCGCGCATTACCGGGGCGATGCTGCTGGCGCTGATCGCCGCGACCATCCTGCTCGACGCGCTGCTCGGAGTCTTCCCCTGGTACAGCGCCGTCGCCGCGCTCACCGTTCTGCCGGTGCTCTTCGCGCTGCGGCGCGCCACCGGCGATCTTAAAAACTACCTGCAACTCATGGCGACCAATACGCGCTCCAACCTGCAAGCAGCGCTGCTCATCCTGATCGCCCTGCTCATTCGTGGTATGCTGCGTATTTAGGATATCTTCGTGGCTCTAAATAAAGCAGGCATAACACACCGGTAAAATCTCCAATCAAGCAATGCGTGAGTAACAATGAATATGCTCTTCTCTCAGATAGAGCAACCATATGTAGAGACGATCCTTGTGGTCGCCTGGTTTTCTTACAGGTGATCGCGCCAGGCGCGTATCTGCCCGGCATGCTCCTCAAAATGATGCCAGGTCGAACCCATCACCCAGGCCCGCACATAGCCGTCCCATTGCTCGGTACGCAGACCAGACAGGAGACCGAAGACATGGTAATGGGCGGTCTCAAATAGCTCGACGCTCTCCTGTAGCGAGAGCGCTCGCAATTCCGCTTCCCACCGCTCGTTAAAGGGGAGAGCATCGGCATAGTTTTCGGTGGGCTTGCGGCCATCCTGGATATATCCCCGTAGCACATCGTAGCAGACGCTTTCCCAGCGGCCAATGTGCGCCATGACCTCTTTCACGGACCATTTGCCTACCGCCCCCGGCATGGCAAGCTCCTCTTCGCTCAGACCATAAATGGCCGCTGTGAGGGTAACACGCGCTCGTGTGACATGATCGAGGATCTCCTGCGGCTCACGCGTATCTCTCGGCATGGTATGCTCCTCGTCTCGCTTGTTCTTTCCAGTGGGTAGCATAAGTATATCACAAAAGGTCGTCCGAAAGGTTGCAGCCTCTTTTTTTGGGGTGAGCTTCCCGGTCTTCTACCCGGGCACTATCTTGCCTATAGATTCCAGTTCATTGACCTGCCATTCCAGCGGAAGGTAGAATATGGGTCGGGTGGTAAAGATCTGGCGAAACTGAAACAAGAGGGCGAGGACGTGATGCGGGATCAACTCATTTTTCCCTCACCTGGCGAACCGGTACGCGGGATCTGTGCCACACTACAAGATGAAGGCGCGGTTGATCCGGCAAAGCATAGAAACAGAGACGACAGACGAGAGGTCAGCTATGGCACAATTTGAAGCGGTTTATATTCCTTATGGTGGGTACTGGTCAACGCCGTTTGTGCGCTGGCAGGGCAACTTTTCGCACCTGCACCCGATTCGCTTCGCAGCGGATGTCGCGAAGCGTGCCCTGCGCGAACGCGACATAGCGGCTGAGAGCTTCGACGCGCTGTTCCTCGGCATGACGGTGATTGCCGAGCATAGCTTTTATGGCGCACCCTGGCTCGCCGGGCTGATCGGCGCGGCTGGCATCTCTGGCCCGACCATCAACCAGGCGTGCGCGACCTCAGCGCGGGTGCTGGCGAGCGCTGCCTTCGAGGTCGAGACCGATGCCGAGCGCTGTATCCTGGCGCTGACCTGCGATAAGACCAGCAACGGGCCGCATATCTATTACCCCAACCCGCTCGCCCCCGGCGGAAGAGGCGAGGGCGAGGATTGGGTATGGGACAACTTCAACTGCGATCCCTACGCCCAGAATGCGATGATCGAGACCGCCGAACATGTCGCAGCAGAATCGGGCATCTCCTGGGAAGAACAGAACGCGCTCACCTTGCTGCGCTATCACCAGTACCAGGATGCACTCAAGGAGAATGCCGCCTTTCATCGCCGGTATATGGTAACACCTCTGGAGGTCACTGATCTTTCTGGTCATAAAGGCATAGCAACCGTGCTGGACGATGAGGGCATCTATCCCACCACGGCGGAGGGGCTGGCAAGACTGCGACCAGTGAGGCAGGGGGGCACGGTCAGCTATGGGACGCAGACGCATCCCGCCGATGGAAGCTGCGGGATGATTGTGACCTCGCGTGAGCGCGCCAGGGAACTCAGCCGTGACCGTGGCATCGAAATCCAGTTCCTGGGATTCGGTCAGGCGCGTGCGAAGAAAGGCTTCATGGCGCAGGCGACGGTTCCAGCCGCACGGATGCGCTCAAGGCCGCGGGTGTCGATCTGGCCGAGATCAAAGCGATCAAGACGCATAACCCTTTCGCCGTCAACGATATCTACTTTGCCCGCGAGATGGGTATGCCTCCTGAACGCTTCAATAACTACGGCTGCTCGCTCATCTTCGGTCATCCCCAGGGACCAACAGGGATGCGCCTGGTCATCGAGTTGATCGAGGAACTGGCCCTGCTTGGAGGCGGCTACGGCCTCTTCACCGGCTGCGCGGCGGGCGATACAGGCGCGGCCATCGTCCTGCGGGTGGATGTGCGGTAAGGCCGGGCCGGCCAGCGGCATGCCTCTTCTCACCCGCGATACCAGATATGATAAATGACATTGAAGGTATCATCACTGACAAACAGCGAACCGTCAGCAGCAACCGTGACATCAACCGGCCTTCCGGTGACTTTGCCATCGCTCTGCAACCACCCGGTCACAAAGTCCTGCGCAGGGCCGGCCACCTGTCCGTTCGCTAACGGGACGCGCACAATCTTATAGCCCGTCGGTGTGCTGCGATTCCAGGATCCATGAAACGCGATGTAGAGGCTATTCTGATACGACGCCGGAAATTGCTTATCGCCGGGGGGATAAAACGCTAAGCCCAGCGGGGCCGAGTGAGCTTGCATACGAACCAGTGGCTGCTGGACACCCTGGCAAGCATCGGCCATCTGCCCGAACTGGGGATCAGGGATGTTTCCGGCATGACAACGGGGCCAGCCATAGTCACCTTGATCGGTCAGGGCATAGACCGTTTCGGGAGGGCTATTATCACCCAGGTAATCGCGCCCGTTGTTGGTAATCCAGATCCGCTTGCTCCAGGGATTGATCTGCATGCCCACCGCATTGCGCAGCCCCTTAGCGTAAAGCCTTCCCCCTGATCCATCCAGGTTATAGACCCGGATAGCGGCGCGATGCGGATCTGACTCCTGGCACACATTGCAGTCAGACCCGATAGAAACGTAGATACGATTATCTGGCCCGATGAGAACGGTGCGCGTACTATGCTGCCCACCCACCGGCAGATCGGTGATAATCCGCTCCACCGGCCCCGGTTTGAGATCATTCCCCAGCTTTACACGGGCAATGCTGCCTGCCTCACCAATATAGAGATACCCTTCATGCATATCCAGACTGGTCGGGCTATTCAGCCCACTTATCAGCGTAAGCGACCTGGCTGCCTGCTCCGGCGATGCTCCAGGGAAGAGCGCAACGACTGCATTGCCGCCCCGGTTCGCCACCAGCAGGACGCCGCCCGGTCCTACCGTCATAAAACGAGGAGTATTCAGACCTCGGGCATAGACGCTGATCTGAAATCCTGCTGGTAGGTGAATACCCGGAATATCCGATGCCGGCAGTTGCGAGGTCGCTGGCGTCGGTGCTTGCGTCGCCGGCGCAGCAGGAGAGGACGTACATCCTGCTGCCAAAACGAGCAGTACAACGAGCAAGCAGAAAGATCGACGCATGACACTCCTCCTTCTGGTCGAGCAGAAGCAGTTCCGCTTTTCAAGATACCTTCTGTGGTTTGCTCTGTCCATTTTTGCATGCTCCGTGATATTCGTCAACACGGATACGTTTGCCCTGTCCGAGCAGTGACGACAATCGGTTCATATATTGCGGAAAGTCGGAGTTTACGAGTCTACATGTCAGTCGCCATCTCATACACAGAAAATCGTGGGATAGCCTCGCTCAAGCTGAAATCGCAGGGCCACGGGAACATCCGCACGCCATAGACGAAAGCCTGCTCTTCCCACGGCGTTCCCATCTATGATACTCTTTACTCTGAAGCTCCTTTCCCAGTCGGAAGCATAATATATCAGAAAAGCGTTAAAAGGTGTAATTACTGACAGCACCAGACTTTCCTCTCCTCTGGAATGCAGGGAGGAAGCGCTCTGGCACACATACAAGAGGAGAGTCACGTATGCAAGAACCAGGTAACAGGCAACGTCCCTCCAAAGTCCCTTCCCGTTTCACCAGGGGCTGGCGAGTTGTGCTGACGATTTGCCTTGTCGTCGGTGTGGTGCTTGCTGGCGTGGCTTATATCCAGCGCCACCAGATCCACCAGGTGATCCAGGGATGGCTGGAACCACCAGTTCAAGCTGTCCATCTGACCCCATTAACTCTTCCTCCCGCGACGACAACCGTCACTCCGGGCCAGGTCGCCGCGACGGATTGGACAACCTACCACAAGGACGCCACCCGCAGCGGCTTTGTCGCCAATCTGCCTGACCCTACGGCTCTGGCGCCCCGTTGGAAGCAGCCACTTGATGGGGCGGTCTATGCTGAACCATTAGTGGTCGGTGGACAGATCATCGTTGTGACAGAAAACGATACAGTCTATTCCCTTAACGCACAGACCGGCCAGATTGCCTGGCACACCCATGTAGGGAACCCTGTGCCCCTCTCAGACCTCCCATGCGGAAATATTAATCCACTCGGCATCACGGGCACACCGGTCTATGATCCACAAACCGGCCTGATCTTTGCGGTGGCAGAGATCCAGGGACCGGCGCATATTCTTCTGGGCATTGATGCCAGTACAGGGCAGATCAAAGTCCGTCGCGCGGTGGACCCTGCTGGCATCGATCCACGCGCCTATCAGCAGCGTGCTGCGCTTGCCCTCTCTGCCGGCAACGTCTACATAGCATATGGGGGCCTCTACGGTGACTGTAGCGACTACCGGGGGCTGGTGGTAGCCTCACGCACCACCGGCACAGGACCGCTCCTCACCTACCAGGTACCCACGACCCGCGAAGGCGGGATCTGGGAACCCGCCGGACCAACGCTGGACGCTCAGGGAAATCTCTATGTGTCGGTTGGCAATGGCGCGGCTACAGGAGGGACCTGGGATCATACCGATTCGATCCTCAAGCTCTCCCCGGACTTACAGTTGGAAGATGCCTTTGCTCCGCAGCAGTGGGCACAGGATAACGCCAATGATTTAGATCTCAGTTCACTGGGACCGGTCCTGCTGCCCGGTGGCTTCCTCTTTATCCAGGGCAAGTCGAATCGCGGGTATATGCTGCGAGCGAATCATCTGGGAGGAATAGGCGGGCAGGTACAGACGATCTCGGTGTGCTCCGCCGGGGCCTACGGGGGAGCTGCCGTGAAAGGCGCAGTGGCTTTCATCCCCTGTGCTGATGGGCTGCGCCAGATCCAGTCCGGGCCTGGAGGGGTGCTGCACCCCGGATGGCAGGCCCCCGGCCAGATCACCGGTTCGCCGGTCATTGGAGGCAACACCGTCTATAGCCTTGATCCTGGCGGTGGCATGCTCTATGCGCTCAACGCCGCAACCGGCTCCATACGAGCCACAGTCCCGGTTGGCACTACATCGCGCTTCGCCACCCCAACGCTTTCGCAGAATACGATCTTTGTTGGCACCTTGCAGGGGATCGTTGCTGTACAGCTACGCACGTAACCTCTCCTGGCCGGATGAATGCCGCACATAAACACATCATTCTACGCTCGCCGCAAGCAGTTAAACGCCTCGCCAGAAGCGGGGGTCAAGGGGGCGCTGCCCCCTTGCGGGGCGCGGGGTGTCCCCGCCCAGACTCTTCCTTTCGGGCGGGGCGTGGGGAGAATTCAATAGCCCTGGGGAGGAAGTCAGGGCTATGTAATGCTCGCCAGAAGCGGGGGTCAAGGGGGCGGCTGCCCCCTTGCGGGGCGTGGGGTGTCCCCGCCCAGACTCTTCCTTTCGGGCGGGGGGTGGGGAGAATTCAATAGCCCTGGGGAGGAAGTTGCCAGCGCTTGACCATAGATAAAAGCTACGTTATAGTATGGGGCAACCAATAGGATTGAAGAGAGGAATATGATGACCGTATTCAGCGAGGCATCGCACATGACCGAATCCGCGCCAAAGGACCTGCATGAATATCTCACCATTCTGATAAAACAGGCCGCAAAAGCTTACGTCGCGCAGGAACAGATAGCATTTGACGTTGAACGACTGCCCCTGAACCTGGAATTTTCGGCCCAGGCCAGCTTCGGCGACTACTCCATGCCCGTCATGGCGTGGGCATCTAAAAAGATGCTGGGACGCCCACCCATGCAAATCGCGGAAGCGCTGGCGAGCATGCTGCGCGATATGCCGATCTCCGCCATCGAGGAGATTACCGTTACGAAACCCGGCTACCTCAATTTCCGCCTCAACCATCCCCAGATGGGCAAAGCCATTATCGAGCGCGTACTGGACGAAGGTCCCGACTTCGGGCAGAACGATGTCGGAGTGGGCACAAAGGTTATCGTTGAGCATACCGCCGTCAACACCAACAAGGCCGCGCACGTCGGCCACCTGCGCAACTCGTGCATCGGCGATACGGTTGTTCGCATGCTGCGCTCGCAGGGTTATACCGTCGAGGCCCAGAACTATATCGACGATTCGGGCGTACAGGTAGCTGATGTCGTCGTCGGTCTCACGCTCTTGCGGAAAGGCGAGTTGCAGCTTCCTGACGGCAACGAGATGCTGCCCGGCGAGTCCTTCGACTACTACTGCTCGCGCGTCTATGTTGCCGTCGGCAAGCTGTATGAAGAGAAGCCTGAATACCTGGATCTGCGCAGGACGGTACTGCGCTCTATGGAACGCGGCGAAGAGCCGGAATCTGGCCCCGATTATCCAGCGATAGCCACCGATCTCTCGCACCAGATCGTGCAGGCGCACCTTAAAACGATGGCACGGCTCAATATCTCCTACGACCTGCTCACCTGGGAATCGGCGATCCTGCACGCCGGTCTGTGGCAACACACCTTCGAGAAGCTGCGCGACGAGGGTGCGCTGGAGAAGCCAGAGAGCGGCCCCGCCGCCGGCTGCTGGGTACTGCCATTCGGAAACGGCGAGGCCGGGGCCAGCGAAGAAAGCGAACGCATGCAGGACAAGATTCTCGTCAGGAGCGATGGCACGGCCACCTACACGGCCAAAGATATCGCCTATCACCTCTGGAAGTTTGGCCTGCTCGACGATGTGCAATTGCACTACGTCCTCTGGGGCACGCAGCACGACGGGCGCCCGCTCTGGACGATGCGCACTCCCCAGGATGCCGCCGCGCCGGGCGAAGAGGGCGATGCAAAACGCTTCGGCCATGCGCAGCGCGCCATCAACGTGATCGATGCGCGCCAGGCATACCCGCAGCAGATTGTACGCGAGAGCCTGCGCCGCCTGGGCTATGTAGAGCAGGCCGATAACCTGAAGCATATCAGCTACGAGGTCGTGACGCTCTCCAGAGCCACAGCGGCCAGCCTGGGCGTCGATACATCCGATGGCCGCGAATTCTACGCGATGTCTGGACGCAAAGGCATCGAGATCAAGGCCGACGACCTGATCAATGCCGCCATCGAACGCATGCGGGAGGCACGCAAGCAGGACGATAGCGAGCTGTCCGACAGAACGGCGGCCATCCTGGCGGCATCGGCGATCCGCTACTTTATGATCCGCTTCAGCCTGCAACAGATCATCGCCCTGGATATGGACGAGGCAATACGCCCCACCGGCGATACCGGCGTGTACCTCCAGTATGCGTATGCGCGGGCCAACAGTATTCAGCGCCGCCTGCAAGAGACGGGCTATATGATACCCGATCACCTGGAGCAGTTCCCACAACAGCTTGAGCAGAGCGAGTGGGAACTGCTGCGCCTCATCGACGCCTATCCGCGCCGGCTTGCCGAGGCCAGCGAGCAGACGAATCCCTCCTTACTTGCCTCCTACGCCTATGACCTGGCCGCGCACTTCAGTGACTTCTACGAGCACACGACGCCCATCGTCAAGGAGACGAACGAGCAGGTGAAAGCGTTCCGTGCGCTGCTTGTGCAGGCCACGGCTCAGACAATGAACAATGTGCTGCGCGTGCTCGGCTTCGAGCCGCTGGAGCGCATTTAAATCACGCTCCAGGCAGGCGGGAGGGTTGACAAACGCCTCTCCGCCTGCATACTCTTAAAAGTGTGTCATCAGTTCAATGTTTTCGCCCGCTCTCCCCGGGCCTTTGTGCGGCTTCGCCGCACCAGAAGCTATGTGGAAACATACGCTTCGCGCATGTTTCCACATAGCCAGCTAAATAAGGCAAGCGCCGAGGGCGCATGCTCGCGCCAGTGATGGAGGTATATCTATGAGCGTACCTATCTACTACGACCCCGACGCGGATCTCTCCCTCATTCAGCAGAAGCGCGTGGCCTTCATTGGCTTTGGCAACCAGGGAGCGGCGCAGGCAAACAATCTGCGCGATAGCGGTGTGCGAGAAATTATCATCGGCAACATCGATGACGCATACAAAGCGGCGGCGCTCGCGGACGGCTTTCGCGTCGTGCCTATCCCTGAGGCGGCGGCCTGGGCAGACGTGATATTTTTGCTGATCCCAGACGAGGTGCAGCCGGCAGTCTTCCATGAGCAGATCGCGCCCCACTTGCGCCCCGGCACAACGCTGGTCGTTGCTTCCGGCTACAATGTTGCCTTCCACCTGCTCAACGTACCCGACCAGGTTGATATCGTGATGGTCGCGCCGCGTATGGTCGGCGCCGCCGTGCGCAGCCTTTACATCCAGCAGAGAGCTTATCCCTGCTTCGTCTCGGTTGAACACGACGCCAGCGGCAGGGCGTTTCCGCTGGCCCTATCTATCGCCCGTGGCATCGGCGCTACACGCGGCGGCGCCATCAAATCGTCAGCGCTTGAGGAGGCCGCGCTCGATCTGCTGAGCGAGCAGGCGATCTGGCCTGCGATTGCCGTGATCTTTCAGAAGGCATACGAAGCACTGCACGCGGCCGGCTTTAGCGATGAGGCTATCCTGAACGAACTCTATCTCTCTCACGAGCCTGCGGAGATCTTTGAACTCGTAGGAGAGAAGGGGTTCTTCGGGCAACTTCCCTTTCATTCCCGCACCAGTCAGTACGGTCAGTTACGCGGGATTCTTGCAGATAACGGGGAATGGGCGCAGCAACGCATCAAGCACGCGCTGGATGAAATCCTTTCGGGGAGATTTGCGCGCGAATGGTCGGATGTTCAGGCAGCAGGGACGGTTCGGCTCGAACAATTACGCGCCAAAATAGCACAAAGCCCTATGGCTCAGGCCGAAAAGCGTGTGCTTGGCGAGCAGAAAGGAAGAGGTCTGTAACATGGCTCAATGGGACATATTTGAACAATGCCAGGTCGTCGACCTATCGGTGATCGTCTCGCCGGACCTGCCCTGCGCCTGGCCCACGCATATGCAGCATGTCGCGAAGGTCTGGAACTACTACGCCCCGCTCGACGAGCGCCAGGGATCGATTCCCAGCGTAGCGCCCTACCAGACGCGCTTCTGGATCATCGACGAGCACTGTGGCACCCACTTTGACGCGCCGACGCACTTCATCCCCCCGCCCGATTCAAAGCTGCCCTGGGCTAACGAGTTCGGTCTCCAGACAGGCGAGAAGGTTCCGCTCGCGGACCTGCGTGGCCCGGCGGTGACGATAGATCTCACCTTCCTCTCAGGACAGGGCAGCAATGGCGAGAGTCCCTGGATCACGCCGGAGCATATTCAGGACTGGGAGCGGCGGCACGGCGATATCCAGCCTGGCGAGGTTGTGCTGCTCTATACGGGCTGGGATGAGCGTTACGTTACGGGACCGCAGGGCGACGCCTATTGCAAGGCTCCGCTGGTTTTCAAGCAGGGACCGGGCTGGCCGGCGCCCAGCGTTCCCGCCGTGCTCTACCTCCACAAACGCGGCGTGCGCTGCCTGGGTATCGACGCCCCCAGCATCGGGGCCGCGCACGATGGCGTTCCGGCACATCAGGAGGGTCTGAGCCGGGGCATGCGCTACGTAGAGTTGCTGACCGGACTGCAACACCTGCCGCCGCGCGGAGCCTACTTCATCTTCCTGCCGGTCAAGGTGGCGGGAGCGACAGGCGGCCCCGGACGCGCCATCGCGCTGATCCCCTAGAACTTGCTCAATCCCGGAAGATGGCAAGCACCTCCAATGTGCGGCGGTGTGCCAGGATGGTCATGCGTTCTGCGCTGGCAAGATCGGTCATGCGGAAGCGAATGGCCGGCTGCCCCATATATTCAGCGGGCGCGTCCGGCTCGCTGATATAGTGGGGATGGTTCAGGATGAACTGCCGCGTTACCGGATGCGACCAGTACACCTGGTCGTCGGCTGAAAACGCCATGTGAGCTGGATCATATCCACCAGCGCAGCGCGGGCAGTACCATTTGATCCAGAAGCGGTAGTGGGAAGGAGTCTTATCCTCCCACATGGCTAGCCCATTGGTTGCTGTGTCGATTACCTCCGCCGACGCCAGCGCTCCGCATCTCGGGCAGGGGGAGCGTCCGTGAGTAACTACAGGCTCCAGAAGATCGGCAAACCCCTGCTGGATTCGCTTCCAGGCCGGGCGGAACGAACGCAGCGAACCCAGGTCCACCAGGCCCATGCTATGGATCTTGCCCCAACAGTGGATCCGTGAACAATCGGGGCACTCCAGGTGCAGATTGACGCCGCCATCGGGCTGAGGGATGAAGAGGCCGTGCAGCCGCCGGCGACCGCAGACCTGGCACCAGATACGCGTCTCGCGCCATCCCTGTGCGAGTTCTCCATCCAGGCTCAGCCCCAGCGCCTCCGCCTCTTCGCGCAAGGGGCCGCTCAAAATCTGGCGCAACTGGCGCCGCGCACGATGCAGGCGCGCCTCTAAAGCGCTGATAGTCAGTCCCAGGCGCGCGGCGGCTTCGCTCTGCGGCAACTCCGCCAGGTAACATAACTCGACTGCCGAGCGTGCATTGCCGGGCAGCGAGCCGAGCGCGCGATCCAGCAGCGCGTTCAGTTCCTGCCGGCTCAACTCTTCGCTGAGATCGAGCGTATGGGGATCAGCGATATCGAGAATCGGCATGCTGCCATCCACTCCGCTATCGCTCGCATCGGTCTGCTGTGGATCGGCCAGCGGGATATGGCGCAGCAGTTCACCAGCGCGCCTGCGGGCGTAGCGCCGGCAGACGTTGCGGCAGATCTCGTCGATCCAGAATTGAAAACCTTCGGGCGATTGGAGACGATCCAGATGCTTCCATGCTTCAAGCAGCGTCTCCTGTACTACATCTTCGATAGCATCGGGGGCGACGCCCCGCAGTTGCGCTAGCCGCATGAGGCGTGGGTGTGTCGCCCGCAACAAATCTTCTTTTTTATCTGTCAGGAGAGCGCGCCAGTGATCGCCGCGCGCGCCAGTAATATTATCCTGCGTCGCGTCCTGTTGATACGCTCTTAACATTACCATAGTGTCACTCACGGATCATATCTCCCCTCTAGCCGACAAAACAGGGCCTTATCTCTACTATCCTATCACAGCCGGCCCCGGCTATCTTGCGCAAATTTTTGGGATTTTAGATAACCCGATTTGTGCGCCGGCGGCGTACCCCGGGATGTAGAGGCTGCGGGCTGAGCGCCTGCGGCGCTCAGCCCGCAGCCTCTACATCCCGGCGAACCGCGCAGCGGTGAGTACTCAGGAATTCTTGCGCATGGCGTTAGATAATTCGTTGCCAAAAAATGGCGCAAGGTATGGCGACGTTGTCGCGATAAGATAGCAGAGCATGCCCAGTGAGAATATTGCTGGTGAAGCGCAAGTTCTTGAGTGCGAAAAAGACGGGCCTTCGCGGCTCTGGCAGAAGAGCCTGCCCGTCCTGTATCGTAATCGGGCATGCTCTTGAATATGCAGTAGTGGATGAAGGAGCCGCGCTAATGATCCCCAACATTTGCATCTATGAACAACTCATGTTTGAACGTGTCCAGGAATGGCAGAAAGAGGCGGAACGACAGAGGCTCATACGCGGCGCTCGTGTCGAGAGAAAGCAACAAAGGAATGCTTCGACGCCGGCTCGCGGCGTAACTCATACCTTCTACACCGCGTTATAACACCTCCAACCTCCTTCAGAAAGATCCAGACTTCGACGATTTCTAAAATATACTCCCATCGTGTGTCTGCTTTTCGGCAGCAGCGCTTGCTTGCACCTGTGCGCTTACCGCATCCATAGTGTTTTGTGGCAAAATGCGCAGCGCATTTTGCCACAAAACACTATGGATGCCCTGCGCGGCTCCGCCGCGCGACCATTCTACCCGGCGCGTGAGGCATTGAGAAGCAGGCACCCTCTCATATTTGATGAGCGTATATGGAAGGAAGAGGCATTTCATGCAGAAAGAGATACCTCTCTGCTACCTGCACCGCACGTATAGACCTGCTATTGCCCTGGAGAACGCAACGAGGAAGCGTTCCCTGGCAAGAATCCCGCTGGTGAGCGACAAGACTGGCAGCGGGGTATGTGGCGAGGCGCATCGCGTTGGCTATCGTGGCAGCGGCAATCACCAACCTGGAGACGACCTGGCGGTATATCGCCTCAAGGTGAGGATGAACATGAACACAGTAAAAGCCCGGCGTGTGATGATTACGCTGCCGGGCTTTTTCGTACTTAAAGATGGTTCCTTCCGGCCTGATTCCATATCATGACGCCCGCGCCACGCACCCCTACGCACAGAGGACAGGCAGCGCTTACATTTATCGCTGTGGATATTGATATGGCGACTGCCCATACGCGCCCGCGCCGGGCTGCGGCGGATATTGATAAGGCGGCTGCGCATAAGGCGATGCCGGTGGCTGTGGATAGGGATAGGATGGCTGCCCATACGCGCCCGCAGCAGGCTGGAATGGCTGCTGATACGGTGGCTGCCCGTAAGGCGCTGCTGGCGGTTGTGGATTCTGCGGCTGTCCCTGCCAGTATTGCCCGGCGACATAGCCGCTGGGCAAAGCACGCGCGCCCTTATTACCGATATTCAGAATGCCCAGCACCAGGAGCAGGCCCCCCAGGATGATAGAGCCAGCGGCATACGGCCAGTCCTGCACAACCAGGAATATCAGCGCGCAGCACAGCAGTATGGAGCCGCTCACGATACGTCCCACCCGTCTGCCCGCTATACGGTAAACAAGCCATGTAATCATAACAAGATTTCCCCCTTACGTTTCTGTGACTACATTAAGTGTAACTACTTTTAACGCTGAAAGTAACGCAGAGGGGAATCCGGGGGCCAGATCAGGGCATGTAGGGCACTATATAATCATAGCAGACATCTTGCTCTATATATAGATTCTATAATGCTGTACAAAAGTATTGCAATAAGAGAGAAACAATGTTATACTCCCAATATGAGGTTACAGGCTCTGGATTTCCCCCATTATGGACGCACTACATAATAGAGGAGCCTGTGACCTCGCTTTTAGTTCTGCATAAGCCCCTTCCTGGCTAAGAGTGTGCCCGGTTGCCACTTCCTTCGCTTGCAAGCGCCTGCGGCGCTCACCTCCTATTTGATTATTTATTTTATATATATAATCAACAATAATAAGCACATCCATTGTTGAGCACATTTATGCTTGATACGCTTATAGATAATGTATCGATACGACTACGACAGGCATCCAGTTCTTGTCATGCAAGAACAGCCATGTTATACTAAACTATCATCGGGCGCGTGGCATAGCTAAACGCAGTTCGCTTGTTTTACTGAAACATTGTGTTAGAACGCGCGTCTGGGGGAAGCAAGCGACTTTAACCTGATTTGCCAGGAGGGAGCGCAACCGTGCCAGAAAAATATGTTCCACCAAGAAAAGATACCTACGTCCTTGATCCTGAAGACACAGCTGAGATGACACGCCTCATGCTGCAAGATCGTATGATCACAAAAGGCATGGGAGGCATATTTTCCGAATATGACAACCATCTGCCCGCCGGGATCACGCGCGTGCTCGATGTAGGATGCGGACCGGGCGGCTGGGTGCTTGATGTTGCTTACGCGCATCCTCAAGTTAAAGTTACCGGGCTTGATATAAGCCATACTATGATTACTTACGCGAGGGCGCGAGCAAAAGCCGAAGGGAGGCGCAACGCCGAGTTCGCCGAGGGCAACATTCTCGAACCGCTGGCCTTTCCTGATAATTATTTTGGCCTGGTAAACGCTCGCTTTATGATTATGTTCCTCCAGCGCTATGCCTGGCCGGTAGCGGTACGAGAGTTATATCGCATTACCGCGCCCGGCGGCATCATTCGCCTGACGGAATGTGACACTATGGGTAGTTCCAACAGTCCCTCGCTCCAGAAAATTCTGGGCTGGTTCTACCTGGCCCTGCACAGGTCTGGCTATGGCTTTTCGCCTGATGGCAGAGATTGTGGAATGACGCCGGTACTGGGCAAGCTGCTGGCCGATGCGGGATGCGTGAAGATACAGGTCAGGCCATATGCGCTGGATTTCTCGCACGGCACAGAATTTTTCCAGACGCAGTATGAGAATTATATGATTGGCCTGCAACTGGCAAAACCACTGTTCGTTAAAACCGGGGTAGCAAGCGAGGAAGAGTTCACGCTCGCCTACGACAAGATGATCGCTGAAATGCTTGACAAAAACTTCCGTGCCTACTGGCACCTCTTCACTGCCTGGGGATACAAGCCGTAATCGAGGAACAGGGAACTTCATCGCAGATTTGTTAAGGATGAGAAGCTTTTCGTCGCCAGTAATACCAAATCAAATCCGTTTCAAAAGTGAATAGTTCTGGAGACACCCTGCCCCCGCCAGGAAGGCTGCTGCCCTCCTGGACCTCCCGCTTCTGCTCTCTTCAACCGGATATGATATAATGGTGTCCCCGGTGTGCATGGCGCGAACTATGCCCACTTGCCGATGTTCTCGGATAGTCATACGGCAGGAAAACATGATGATGAGCGTACCAGGTGTATCACGATGTCCCCGGGGGAAAGCCGGGGCAGGAGGTACGCAAGCGCCGGCGTATCCTCAGTAGAGGACTCGCAATTTCAACAAATTGTCTACATTGCCATTCACCTTGATTTTGCGGGTAATGAAAGCTTGCAAGGGGTTAACCTTCTTGTCCAGAATGCCGGCAAGCGTGTCGCTGTTTATAGTGATGGTGGCGTCGGGCTTCGCTATGCGCTCCTCAGTTACTGTCGCGCTGCCATCCTCGGCGATGCAGAGCGCGAAGTCACGTTGCAGATCGGGGAAGACGAGCTGGTAGGCGCTGGCCTTGCCCTCCATTAACTTGCGCGCCTCTGGTTGTTCAAAGCGTGTGCGTATCTCTTCTAGATATGGCACAATATCCGTCATCGATTCCTCCAGAACGATTTTCTCTTGCTTTCTCTCGCCCACCCTGGACGAATAAGGGTGATTGGAACAGGTTCTTTTTCAGTCTATCACATCGCACATCCACCAGATGAGGCTGCCTGCTATAATATGGATACGTCCTATATTTTGTGTATCTGATCTCCGATGCCTGCGCTTGCTCGCACCTGCGGTGCTCGCCGGAGAGAGTATATTGTGGACAAAATGCGCTGCGCGCATTTTGTCCACAATATACTCTCTCGCTCGGCTCAGTCGCAGTCTAGAAGGGGGATGTGGATCAGGCGTGCAGCCCAGGGTCCACAATATACTCTCTCGCTCGGCTCAGTCGCACTCTAGAAGGGCATGTGTGGATCAGGCGCGCAGCCCAGGGTCTACAATATACTCTCTCGCTCGGCTCAGTCGCGCTCTAGAAGGGCGTGTGTGGATCAGGCGCGCAGCCCAGGGTCTACAACATATATCCCATTCATTGTGCGACAAAGCTATGTCTGGAGATAAGCTATTTAAAAAGCATTCAGAGATCTTCATGCGCAACTTGCTAAATCCCAGGTGTGGCGGAGGCGCACGCAAGCCCGGCGCAGGCATCAGACATCAGATACTCATTTATAAAAAAGGAGAAAGCGCGTGAACAGATGGTCCTACACGAAAGGTCTCCACGACCTCGGCAACTCCGTCTACGCATACCTGCAACCGGATGGCACCTGGGGATGGAGCAATTCTGGCTTCATTACCACAGGCGAGACCTCGCTGCTGATCGATACCCTCTTCGATCTGCGATTGACGCAGGAGATGCTGGATACGATGCGCCGCTCAATCCCGGCGGCGTCGCATATCGATATGCTCGTCAATACGCATGCCAACGGCGATCATTGCTATGGCAACGAGCTTGTCGGCGGCGCGCGCATCATCGCATCGGCCCGCACAGCGGAAGAGATGGTTACAGGAGTCACGCCCGAGGTGTTCGCCACGCTGCTGAAAAAGGCCCCGGAGATGGGACAATTCGGCGCCTTTTTCAGTCGCATCTTCGGGCTTTTTCAGTTCGACAATATCACCCTGACGCCGCCAACGCAGACCTTCGAGGGCCGGCTGGAGCTGATGGTTGGCGACAGAATGGTAGAGCTACTCGAAGTCGGCCCGGCGCATACCCAGGGTGACACGATGGCCTACATTCCAGGCGATAAAGTCATCTTCACCGGTGACATCCTCTTCATCGGCGGCCACCCCATCATGTGGGCCGGGCCGACGAGCAACTGGCTGCGCGCCTGCGATCTGATCCTCTCGCTGGACGTGGAAACGATTGTGCCCGGCCACGGTCCCATTACCGATAAACACGGCGTGGCCGAACTCAAGGGCTACCTGGAGTACGTCTACGAGGAGGCGCGCAAGCGGTACGAGGCTGGCATGTCCGCGTTCGATGCGGCGCGGGACATTCCGATGGACCGCTACGCGACATGGACGGATGGCGAGCGCATCGCCGTCAACGTCGCCACCATCTACCGCGAACTCAGCGGCGATCAGGGACACCCCGACATCGTGACACTGTTCACGCAGATGGCGGCGCTGGCACACACTGTTCCATAAAAATTGAACCGGAAGTGCCATCACCTATAAGCTTCGTGTTGTGCATAGCTCAGGTGATGGCACTTCCGGTTAATAATTGGCGCTTTCTCTACTCTAAGGCTATCAGAGTCTCAAAAACAGGTACACCAATAAGGCTCACCTTCGCGCGCCAAAAGTACTAACTCTGCTCTTCTAGATATGTTGGAACATACCCAACACATCATCATCGATTGCGGTGAAAACGTCCGCACACCGCACGGGATCGCCCGTGTGTGGCCCGAGCCGGGCAAGGAACCTCATCAGGATATTGAGCGCGCTATTGTCGTCGCGATCTATGATGAGTCCACAGTTCGTACAGCGATACGTTCGATTCCACAGGGGCATGCCTTGCTTGTGCCCGCATCCACTACAGATTTTAGAAGTATCGCGCTCATCTAGAATGACTAGTTCTTTCCCATAGAGCACACACTTGTAGAGCAACATCTGCACAAAGCCATAGAGTCCCCAATCATTGTAGACGGCTCTATTCAGATGCTTATTACGCTCTCTATGCTCTTTCATGACCATCTGGCGCTGACTCAAATCACCGATCACCACAGTTCTCTCAACCAGTCGATGTGCAATGAGATGAGACGCTTTGTGCAGACAGTCTTGTTGCTTGTTGCGCTTCTGCTCAGAAACGCGCTTGTAGACCTTCGATAAATGGATATAGCGGCGTGACTTCTTTTTGCAGCGATCTCGCTTGGAGCGAATTATATCGAGTTGCCGGTTGTACCAACGTGAACCCTTGAACCCGCCAATATGGTAGAAACGGCCCTGCTCGTTGACGCCGGTCGCTAGTGTCTTCATCCCCAGATCGAAGGCGACAACAGTTCCCGCTTGCTGCGGTTCTTCCTGCTTGTAGTAGCCAAAAGAGGCATAGTAGTTGCCTCGCGCATCACGGCTGATCGCTACTTCATGGAAGTTCGTGGGCGGCTCTTCGGTAAGAAGCGCCTGGATGTTGGGATACTGCTTGTTCTTTCTGCCCCTTCCTCCTGTCGGCAGAGTAAGTATCCTGCCCTCTACGCGCAGATACATCGCTGGATAGCAGAGGGTGAAAAAGCAGTGACGTGGACGCACACGGGGGAACCCTGGCTTCTCGCCGTTCTGCACGCGCCGAAAGAAGGCTTTCATGGCATTATGCAGGCGAAAGTATACCTCATGTAAGAGCTTGCCATAGACCTGCTGTAATTCAGGATCGTACCGCTTGCTCTCTTGCAGGGTTTTCTTGGCTTCTTCCCATCCAGGCCACCTCTCCCCATTGCGTAGGCGCATCACCCACCAGTTGTAGAGGCCCCGGCACTTGCCTTGCATAAATTCCAGGGCCTCTGCATCCTGTGGACTCACGAGAAGCTTGATCTTTTTCGTTATCAGCATGTTGCACCTCTTACTAAACTATTCTTCCTGAAAGATGAGAAACGGCTGTTCGGTCCTTTCAGGAAGAATAAGTTCATGTGTTGATGAGCTTTCACCCTTGCACAGTTGAGCTTTCATTAACTGCATACCTTCACACCTACATGGTTGAGCTTTCATTGTTTGCAAGTACGCTGCTTTCACGGCGGGCAAGAAATTGCTTGCGGTAGCGACTGATGGTTGCCTGTGAAAGTTCGTGGCCTCGTGCAAGGGCAAGACTTTCAATCTCGGCCAATTTGGCCTCTGGTCGCTCTTGCAAACAGGAGAAGACAAAGGCACGGGCATCAAACGAGGCTTGTGCCATGCGTGCTCCCTCGCTTCCGGCTCTCGGCAAGGCCCGTAGCACAGGCCGTTTTTGTGGCGCTTGCACGGGTGCCGGTGCCTTCCCTTCCAATGGTTGGGTAATGCGCGTTTCTCTCTGCTGTTGAGCTTTCATTGAAGTGTGTCGTGTAAGTTTTTCACGGTCTTTGTGCAAGCTTTCTTTCAGCGCTGAAAGCTCAGATGTAAGCTGCACCTGCAAGTTGCTTGCAAGGATCGTCGCGCTTTCATGTAAACGATCTTGCACATTCGTTGATAGATGTGAAAGCTCGGCAGCAAGATGCTCTACCTGTGCAGTGAGGGCATCCAGGCGTGCCTGCTGGTTCTGCTGTTGCTGCGAAGAGTATTGATCCCCTTCCCCGTGATGGCTGCACACCTCGGCGACCACCGTGTAGGAGAGAGCACTGATCGCCCGCCATAAGAGCATCCCTGAGAGAAAGCTGTCCGTGATGCCATCGGTCATGAAGGCGTTGAGGAGCATGATCGTGAGCACCGCAAACATGAGACTGGCGAGCGCATAGAGCGAGGCGTGCAGCCAGTTCCGACGCAAAAGCGCCCGAATAGCGAGCACCACCGTCCCAGGGAAGACCAGTTCCGGTGTCACGTTAATAATGCCGCTCGCCCCTACGGCCAGGCTGTCCCAGGCCGAGGGGTGCAGGACGGGGGTTGCCAGCCCGTGATGGGAGTCAATGGCGTAGAGCATGAGGTAGCCTACCGCTATCGTCATCGTCGGACCGGCAAAGCGCGAGACCATCATGTAAAACCAGGCAAACGAGCGCGTCACCCATTCGCCCGCAAGAAATGCCACAAGGAACGCGTGAAGGCTGGGATGACGCTCCCAATAGCGTTGATGCTGCATGGTTGAGACTCCTTTCCTTTACCGCCTGCTTGGTTATCCATCGGCTAGCCAACGTGGCTATCCAGGGCGGTTATCCACTGGCTATCCAGCCTTTTGAGCGTAAAAACCAGGGAATACCGTACTGGATAGCCGGCTATCCGCCTAACCAGTGACACGCTTGCGGTTATTGGCATCGATCATCCCTTTGTCTTTCAAACGTTGAATGTACTTGCCAGCGGTTGCATGACTCACTCCCAATACCCGTCCCAGGTCCCGATGACTCATACCATCCTGGAAGGCATCATACGCTGCCTGTAACTCTGGCGAGAGCAAGGACGTGAAACGCTGCGAGTGTGCAACCGGCTGCTTCTTTTCCGACAAAAGGCCCTCCGTCATGGGCCGCCATCGCGTCTCGCCGTGTCTCTCAGCCGGTTGTGAAATCGTTCGTTCCATGGGGAGCGCTGCCGGTGCCTGTGGCCTCGCTATCGATCCAGACGACGGCATGCGGCGTCGATCCCGATAGCGCAGATGGGCGCGATCCACTTTGGGGGTGTGCGAGGGGTGATAGGAGGCGCGCCGGTCAAACTGCGCCACGAATTGCCGGTCACAAAGGCCGATCACGATACCCATGCCAGGGGCAAGGCGTTCGATATCCTCCCTGGTGGCAACGGTTTTATTCACCTCCTCGCAGCAGCGATCCAGGTCAATATCCAGGGCGTGACGCATGATGACTTTGACCTGGCAGTTGGCGATCACCCACTTGGCGATATTGGCGATACGCTGGGTGCAAAACGCCATCGTGTAGCCATAGGAGCGGCCCAGGTTGCACACCCGAAAGAACGACTTTTGCAGGCGCACATGAATGTTCCTGTCCAGTTGAGTGAGGTTCACCCGCTCCGGCAGGAAGTGGTGCGCCTCGTCCAGAAAGACGAAGCACGGGGGGCGTTCCTCGTCGGGCTGCTCTTGCGACCAGGC
>Ga0209810_1001595_pt1 | contig 33014 bp, 22 predicted proteins | sample Coa_R1_7_FD_187159 | JGI IMG/M metagenome (GOLD analysis project Ga0209810, IMG submission 187159) | Surface soil microbial communities from Centralia Pennsylvania, which are recovering from an underground coalmine fire - Coalmine... | ecosystem: Environmental > Terrestrial > Soil > Unclassified... | reverse complement strand
CGTGGGCGAATATGGCGTCGGCTGGCTGGCGAACGGCCTGGAACTCGGCTGCGACTGCCTGGGCAACATCTACTACTTCGACGCCCATATGACCAACAACGACGGCACTCTGCTCACCATTCCCAATGCCGTCTGCATGCACGAAGAGGACTATGGCATCCTCTGGAAACATACCAATTTCCGTACCGGCCATGTCGAGGTGCGCCGCTCGCGCCGTCTGGTCATCTCCTTCATCGCCACTGTGGGCATCTACGAGTACGGCTTCTTCTGGTACTTCTACCAGGATGGCTCCATCCAGCTGGAGATCAAGCTGACCGGCATCATGAATATCGCGGCGATCAAACCCGGCGAGCAGACGAAGTACGGCAAAATGCTCAATGAGCAGTTGTACGCTCCCATTCACCAGCATTTCTTCTGCATCCGGCTCGACCCGATGGTCGACGGGCCGAAGAACAGCGTGGTGGAGGAGCATACCGAAGCGGTGCCAATGGGCGAAGAAAACCCCTACGGCAATGCCTTCTACGTCAAGACCACACCCCTGCGCACCGAGTTGGAGGCGCAGCAGAGCATTGACCCGCTGGCGGCGCGCACGTGGAAGATCATCAACCCGAACGTGGTTAATCCGCTGACGGGCGAGCCGGTGGGCTACCAGCTCATGCCCGGCAACAACATCCTGCCCTTTGCCGACCCGCGTTCCAGCTTCTTGAAGCGGGCAGGCTTCACAAAGCACCACCTCTGGGTGACGCCCTATTCCCCGGCGGAACGCTATCCAGCGGGTGAATATCCCAACCAGCACCCCGGCGGCGCGGGCCTGCCGGAGTGGACGCGGGCCAACCGCTCGATTGAGAACACTTCGCTCGTTGTCTGGTACAACGTCGGCGTCCACCACGCCGCCCGCATGGAAGACTGGCCCGTCATGCCCGTCGCCTACGCCGGTTTCATGCTGCGCCCCAACGGCTTCTTCGAGCGCAGCCCCGCTCTGGACGTGCCACCGCCTGCCCATCACGGCGAAAGCTGCGAGTGTTAGCAACAGAGAGGAAAGGAAACGTCGTGGAACGTATCGGCATTTTCCTGGCAATTGCTGTCGCCATCTGCTGGGGTTCTGCCGATACTACCGCGACGTTTGCCTCGCGGCGGCTCGGCACCTTCACCACTACCATGATCTCCCTGCTGGTAAGCGTCGTCACGCTCATCCTGTTCGCCCTGCTCTTCTCCACGCGGCTCTCGCTTTCGCCCGCGCTGCCAGCGTTGCTGGCGAGCGTGCCTGTTGGCCTGCTTTCCGGCGTGATGGCCGCGATTGGCTATTTCTCGCTCTATCGAGGTTTAGAGCTTGGCCCCGTCGCCATTGTCAGTCCCGTCGTCGCGGCTGACGGGGCATTTGCCGCCGTCCTCGCCATCCCACTCCTGCACGAGCGCGTCAGTCTCTGGCAGGTGGGCCTGCTACTTTGCATCTTCTGCGGCATTTTCTTCGCCTCCACTGATCTGGCGGAACTGCGCAAGTTACTCAGTACCGCCGGTTCCCCCTCCCTGCTCAAAGGCGGCCCGCGCTGGGGCCTGCTGGCAATGGCGGCCTTTGGCATCATGCTCTTCAGCATCGGCGCCTCCGCTCAGTCTGTCGGCTGGTTCCTGCCCATTCTCTGGACGCGCTGCTTCGCCGCCCTCACGCTCGCCGCCTTCGGCCTCTGGCAGCGTTTCCGTTTCGCTCGTGTCTCTTCCACATCCCTGTCAGCTTCACCATCATCAATCGGCGAAGAAGCCATCAAGCCCTCTTTGCTTTCTATCGGCCTTGTCCTCGCCATTGGCGTTGGCCTGTTTGAAACGACCGGCCTGCTGGTCTACAGCATCGCTACGCGGCTTGCGGCCACCGGCATCGCAGCCGCCATCAGTTCCAGCTTCGGCCTCATTCCCCTGCTCGTCGGCCTTACGTTCCTGCGCGAGCGCCCGAAAGCGCACCAGCTTGTCGGGGTGGCCCTTGTTACCATCGGGCTGGCGCTGCTGGCGATTAAACCGATGTAAGCAGACCGGCAGCAAGCCGACCACCCCCAGGCCGACCGCCGCAGGCCGACCGCCGCAGGCCGACCACCCGCAAGAGGTGGCCCCAGAGGCGTTCACTTCAGGCCGCCGCAGGCCACCCGCAAGGGCTGGCCCTACTCTACACGAGGCGTTCGTGGAGCCTGGGGAGCTATCGCGTAGAGTAGGGCCAGCCCCAGAGGCGTTCACTTCAGGCCGCCGCAGGCCACCCGCAAGGGCTGGCCCTCATAGGCGTTAACTTAAGGCCGTGCGAGCGCGCCGCAGGCCACCCGCAAGGGGTGGCCTGCGGCGGCCTTAAGTTGACGCCTAAGGGGGTGGCCCTACTCTACACGACCCCTCCACAAGCGGCACGACCGCATCGTGTAGAGTAGGGCCACCCGCAAGGGGTGGCCTGCCCCTGGTGGCCTGCGGCGGCAGGCCTGCCCCTGGCGCCCTGCGGGGTGGAGATGGGGGCGTCAGCGGCCCAGCACGCTTTTGATCGCCTCTTCCAGCACGTTCTGGGGACAGGGTTTGGTGAGGTAGGCGTGGGCGCCCAGTTCGCGGGCGCGCTCGCGGTGCTTTTCGGATGAGCGAGAGGTGAGCATAAGGATTCTGGTATCGGCAAGTTCGGGGTAAGCGGGCAGGATATTGAGCAGGTCATAGCCGTTGAGGTTGGGCATCTCGATATCCAGGATCAGCACGGCAGGGTGCAGGGCGAGCAACTTTTCCAGCGCCTCCATGCCGTCGTGCGCCTCCTCGACCTGGTAGCCAACCTGGGTGAGGCTGTAGGAAAGCGACTGGCGGATAAAGACGGAGTCATCGGCCACCAGAATGGTGGACTGGCCGGGCTCCGTGTGGGTCGCTCGCTGCCGCTCGCCGACTGGCATCACAGCGCGCGCCTGGTGGCCTTGATGATGGCGGTAGAGATGCACCAGCTCGGGCAGATTGAGCAGCAGGAGGACATTACCGTTGCCGTCAATGGCCGCGCCGGTAATACCCGGACGCTGTAAATGCTCCGCCAGGGGCTTCACGACAAGTTCGGCGGAGCCGCAGACCTCCTCTACCTCAACCAGCAGGCGCGGCTGGTTGGGCTGAACGGGCAGGGCCAGCAGCGGGCCGCCTCTTTCTCCCTCTTGCCTGGCAGGGGCGGGAAAATGCAGCAGGTCGTTGAGCAGGTAGCGCCGGTCTCCGGCAGCCTCTTCTCCGCGCCCGTCGTCGATCTGCTGCACCTGAGAGAATGGCACGACCACCTGCTGCCCGGCGGCGCGCACCAGCAGGCCCTGCACCGTCCCCTGGGAGCGCGGCAGATGCAAGAAGAAGCTGATTCCTCCGGCGGCGTTGCGCTGCACCTGTATCCTGCCGTTGAGGCGGCGCATCACTTCGTGCATGTCATCCAGCACGCCGCCGGGAACAGGCATCGAGAAGCCCAGCTCTAAGGCAATTTCGTGGCCCAGCGCCTGCACGTGGAGCCAGACACGGTCGACCTCTTTGCTTTCCTTACCCCCCTTGCTCTCTTTCCCCTTCTCATCCTCTTCTGTGGAAGCCATGCTACCGGTCACGCAGTCGCGCACGAGTTGCAGCAGGGGATTTTTCAATTCTTCCAGAATATCCTGATCGATTTCCGCCGTCTCGCCCTGCACCTCGAACTGGATTTCGCGGGCCTGGGCCTGCGCGCTCATCATGACAGCGCGTTGCAGGCGGGAAAACAGCGCGTTGAGGGGAGTCAGGCGCAGCAGCAGGGTATCGCTGCGGACGTGGCTAACCTGGGAGCGGTGAAGCTGCAAGAGGTCTTGCAGGCGGGAAAAGGCGAGCCGCAGCTGTGAGGAAGCGGTGGTTACATCGGCGATGGCCTCGCTGAACTGCTGCATCAGCACCTCGTTCTCCGTGTAGTGTTCGATCTCCAACTCATCCCAGAGCCGGGGATCACCGACCGTTTTGTCGGTGCCGGGCAATCCCTTCTGCCTGCTCCTTCGCTGGTACAGATGACCGGTACGCTCCGTCGCCTCGTGCAGGATACGGGCAACCAGCGATGATGATGGAAGTTCCTCGCTCAATAGCTGTCGTTCCAGCCGGATATGCTCGTTTTTTGCAGTCAGGGTGACGGTCGTGAAAATGGTTTCCAGGCGGCGCAAGCGAGCCTGCGCGGTCTGCAACTCCTTCAATGCCTGCTCTACCTGCGTCTGCGCCTGCTCCAACGGGGCCTGTAGCTCGGCCATGCGCTCGGTATGGCGCAGCAGTTGCTCGAAACGCTTTGTGTCGATGCGCACAAAGGGCGCGCCGAGCGGGATTTCTTCACCGGCCCTGGCGGCTCGTTGTGCCGGTAAAACCGTTCGTTTGCCCGGTAGTGGGCTGAAGACGGTGGATGAAGCAGGAGACGCTGGTGCGTTCGCGCCGCTGGCTTCCACATCGATGCCGAGCGCGCGATACTCCGCCTGTAGCTCCTCAAGGGAGTCGCTGTGTTCCACCCGATCGGCAATCAGGCCATCCAGCGTGACTTCCAGCGCCAGCACGGCCTGCACCAGCGCCTTCAAGCCGATGAGCTGGTTCACTGTTCCGGCGCTGATCAGGCGGGCAATGGCCTCGATCTGGTAGGCGATGGTGGACATGGCAAAGCAGCCAACCGCGCCCGCCGTCCCCTTGATCTTGTGCGCCAGGTGCTGCAATGTCATCAGGCGGCCCGTGTCCAGCGTGTCTTCCCGCTCGATCTGCCGGAGCGTGCGCCGCAGTATGGCAATATCCTCGTCGGCCTCAAAGGCAAAGACGGAGAGCATATCTTCGATGAAATTCTCATCGAGGGAGGGTGATGCTGGAGCGACCTCAGCAGGCGCTACGCCGTCGTCACGCGCTGGCAAAGATGAGTGAGAGTTATCAGCGCCGCTTTCTGGCGCGGCATCGTCGGAAAGGTTGGCGGGGATATCTTCGAGAGCGTCAAACATGCGCAGCACCTCCTGATCTTCAGGAGAAAGCTGGCTCTCATCAAAAGGGGGAAAAATGTCTTCATCCATCTAATGCAGCTATTCCTATTTGCTCCACGATATCGGTCAGTAGCGCGGATACGTCCAGCACCGGCGCGTCGTCGTAGCTTCCGCGAATGACAGCAACCCGCGTCGCCGCCAGCCAGCCAGAGGCAAGAGAGGTATCCTCCACTACTGGCAGATTTCCGGCCTGCACCTGCTCAGGCGCAATAGCAACCGTCGCGCCAATGGCCTGGACGACCAGGGCGAGCGACGGGGAGAAGCGGCTTTCCCGACTCGTGTCGCTCATAATCACCAGCATATCCTGCGCCAGCTGCGCGCTCTTGCTCGCCGGTTGCGCGCCATCGGCCAGATAGGCGGCAAGGTCGATAGCCGCAAGCGTCTCGCCGCGCCAGGCAACCAGACCAACCATCCAGGGCGGCATTGCCGGTAAAAGCGCGAAACGGTGTGGCGGCGGAGCTGCCTGGCTCAACGCCTTTAAGGCGAGCCAGCAACGATGGCCGCTGCCATCCAGCATGCACTCAACATATTCTTCGTGGTGGGCGCTTTCACCCGTTCGGGCCGCCTGTTCACAGGCAAATTGCCAGAACTCAGCGTCACTGAGCCGCGCAAGGTCGCTGGCCAGTGGATGCTCAAAAGATGGAGAATCCGGTTCCTGTTGCATTATCTCAAGCCTGGACGCCCAGGTGCGAGTGGACCACCGACATCACTTCCTGCGTTCTAAACGGCTTGGTGATGTAATCCTTCGCGCCCGCCAGACGCCCCTTCAGCCGATCCAGCATGCCGTCGCGTCCTGTCAGCATGATGATGACGGTATTGTTATACTGCTGTTTCGTTCTCAAACGGCGGGCGATTTCATAGCCGTTCATCTTGGGAAGGCCGATGTCAAGAATGACCAGATCAGGGATGCGCCCACCAGGCTGCGTCAGCGCCTTCAGGGCCTCTATACCGTCGCTATAGCTGACGGACTCAAAGCCTTCGCGCTTGAGACTGGTCTCCATGATCTTGCGAACCGTGAGCGAATCGTCGATGATCATTACCAGTTTTCCCATACAGCATCCTCTCTCTCATTACCACACTTCCAGCTTCTACCCAATATCCCACACGTTTGTTATAAATAGGGTCATGCCCCGTTTCTCGCGAAAGATGTTCCTGCCGGGCAAGCACGCAGGAAAAGGATACGCGCACAACTTCCCACGTTCCCCCGGTGGAGATAAGTATCTGCGATCAATGGTACCATAGTACCTGACAAAGCGCAAGCCATTCGGCGTAAAAATTATCTTAAAATTTCTTCTCTGTCAGTTGCCGCGCCCTCCCAGGCGTGGCATGCCTCGCTCCGGTCAGGCGTGAGAGAGGTGGCGCAGGAACCTTTCGAGCGCGCGATAGCGGAACTGGCGCGCGAAATCGACGATATTGGAGTGGGGGTTGTGAGGAATCTTTTGCAGTTCGTTCTGGGTGAGCGAGCGCAGCAAGGGCATATCTTCCTTCCAGGCCAGGCTGAGCATCATTTCCGGGAGTTCATCATCGATGCTGTGCGCATCGACGCGCTTGAGCCAGAGCTGGAAGAGGCGTTGCAGCCAGCTCTGCCGTGCCGGGGCGGCGAGCAGGGGAGAGAGGGCAATGGTCTGCTCATCGAATATGGTAGTGCTGCCAGCCTCGATAAGCAGCGTCTCCAGTACAGGCATGGCAGCATCGATGGCCTCGTCGAACATGGTTGTCAGGGGGGCGCAACATTCTTTCAGGCGTTCGTCCAGCACAAGGGCATAGAGATCGAGGGCGGCATAGTAATCCTGCCGCAGGGCACGCACTTCGGCCTCCCTCAATAGCTCCATCAGGTCAGAGGTAATGACCGCTATGGCTTCGCCCTGTTCCAGCCGCGCCGCGTAACGCTCAACGCGCTGCCGGTATGCCTCTCGATCAAGAGGGGGAAGCGCAGGCTGGTCTGAGGGCGGTACAAGCAGAACGCTCTCATCGCCTCCGAAATCCCACTCGTCTGTCTCCTCTTCGTCCTCGTCCAGTTCCTCATACTCGCTAGAGTTATGTTCCTGCCCGTTGCCGTTGGCAGAAGTGGGAGTGGCGAGATTGGCCAGTAACAGGTTCATCTCTGCAAGCAGCGCCGGGTGACGAAGGGCCAGCGCCTTCACCAGTTCGACCAGAGTATCCTTTCCGCTCTCGCGCAAACGCTGCTCGAATTCTGTATCCATGAGGGTTTTCCTTGCTTCTCTCTTCGATGGGCGCCCATTTTGCCGATCAATCGGCGCCTACCGGGGATTGCTCTGCCGCGACAGGCAGTGTGAAGAGAAAGATGCTGCCCTGTCCCGGCGTACTCTCCGCGCTGATGCGCCCGCCGTGCGCCTCAACCACGTGGCGGGCAATGGCCAGCCCCAGTCCGCTGCCGCCTCCGCCCGGCCCGATATAATCGGCCTTTGCGCGCGCCCGATCCGCCTTGTAAAAACGCTCGAAGATGCGGGGTAGTTCCTCCGGGCGAATACCCACGCCCGTATCGCGCACGAAAAATTGCTGCGTGCGCCCCTCTTCCTGCGCCCGCGTCCCGATGACCACCTCGCCGCCCGATGGAGTAAATTTGATAGCGTTATGAACCAGGTTGACCAGCACGCGCGCAATCTGTTTGCCGTCCGCGGTTACCCGTGTCTCTCCCTGCGCAATCTCTGTTCTAAGTGTTACACGATGTCGTTGCGCTAGAGGTAACATGCGCGCCATAACTTCACGCACCAGTTGTTCGGCGCCCACCGGCTCAATCGTCATCGGCATCTGGCCAGACTCGATGCGCGCCAGTTCCAGCAGTTCAGCAACGAGGCCGCTGAGGTGCTGTACCTCGTTCTCAATTTTTTCTACAAACTCCTGCGCCCGCTCCGGGTCGGTGTCAATCGCCTCTTCCAGCGTCTCCGCCAGCAGTCGCACAGAGGCCAGCGGCGTGCGCAGTTCGTGCGAGATATTGGCGATAAAGTCTCGCCGCACCCGTTCCAGGCGGCGCAATTCTGTCAGATCCTCAATTGAGATGGCGAAGTAGGCATAGGAAGGCCCGGCCTTGCTCGCTTGCTCCTGCCCCTTCTGCCGCTTGCTCGCCTCCTCTCCCTTGAAAGGGCGGTGCGCCAGTGGCACGACTGAAACGCTCCACACAGTGCCCGCGCGCTCGTACTCCCTCTGCCATCGTTCTCCCGCGTTTATGCCTGCGCGCACGAGTTGCAAAAATGGCTCGTCTGGCACCAGCCGTTCCAGTGACTGCCCCGCCAGAGCTTGCATCGACTTTCGCGCAGAAGTGTTCAGCTTTTCGGCAGGTTCGGTCGGCGCCGATCGCTCAAGCAGGCGGAGAGCAAACTCGTTGGCGAAACGTACCACCAGCGAGCGGTTCACGATCAGGACGGGCCACGCGGCGGCTTGCAGCAGTTCCAGAAAGAAATGCCGGTAATCAATGGCAGGCTCACGCTCATCTACCATCAGTCTCACCTTTCCCGGTCGCTCGCTTTCACTGCTTTTCTCATCCATCAGCAGATGTATACTAGCACAGAAGCAGTGATGCTGCAAGCCGCAGAGCAACCGGGTCTGCGTCCTTCGGAGGGAACCTGTAGGGACAGGCACAAGGCCCTGTCTCTATTGTTTCCCCCCGAAGGATAGAGAGCTTCTCTATTTGCCTATTTACTTTCTCTTGAGTTATGCGCTATACTAGGCAACACGCGGTATAAGGAAGAGGTTCTATCCGCGTAATTTTTCATTTAAGCAGGAAAGGAGAGGCGAAGTTCCCTCCCACGAGCGGCGGGGAAGAAAACGCCTACAGATAGAGAGATGCACTATCAGATGCAGCAATTCACCAATACGCTTGTGCTTTTCCGCGCTCGCCTCTTGCTCGCGGAGGGAAAAAATGAGCAGGCTCTGAGCGAACTGGAGGCCATGCAGCCCGAAAATGAGCAGCAGCAGCGAGAGAAGGACTATTTCCTGAGCTGGTGTTACATCCTGGACAGGCGCTGGGAAGATGCCGGGCGCCTGCTCGCGCCCTTTGCAGGCGATGAAGACGATGCAGGCAATAAGCAGGAACGCATCGAGCGAGAGCGTCGTTTGCGCCTGCTGCTGCGTCTCGGTGCGCTCGCGCTCAATCTCGGCCATTATGAAGACGCGGAACGCCATCTGCGCTCCTGCCTGCGCGCGCTCCGCTACAGGCCGTTCCAGAGTCCTGCGTACCATCAGTTGCGCATGCAGGCCAGCTACGCGCTGGGGGTCAGCTACCACAAACGCGGCCTCTACATCGCGGCCATTCAGCAGTATGAAGAGGCGTTGCAACTGTCTTCTGACAGCGCCAGCGATGGGCAACGGGCCAATATCTACGCCAGCCTCTGCGATTCCTGTCGGCAGGCCGGGCAGTTAGAGCAAGCATGGCAGGTCGGGGAAAAGGCGCTGGCGCTCTATCAACACGACGACGATCATGATGCGCAGGAGCGCATTTATCGCCTGCTGGGCCAGATCGCTTTCCAGCAAGGCAACGCGCAGCAAGCTGAGCAGTGTTTCACGCGCGCGCTCTCCATCGCCACAGATACGAATAATCAGCCGGTGGCCATGCTCGACTGTGAAGTTCTGATCGATCTCTATACAGCACAGCACAATTTCAGCGAAGCGAGAACTTACGCTCAACAGGCCAGAGAACTAAGCAGTAATGCGACGGATGCTTCGCTGCGCGGGCAGGCAGCCCTGCTGAGCGCAAAAGTAGCGCGAGCAGAAGCCCGGCAGGCCGAAGGCGAGCGCGAAAAAGTCCTGCTGACAGAGGCCATCACCCACCTTGAGGCGGCCCACAACCACTTCTCCTCAACCGATGCCCATGACCAGATCATCGAGGCCCTTACCCTGTGGGCCGAAACATGCGAATCGCTGGGCCAGACCCAGGAATCCCTGCGCCTCTGGCGCGCCGTCTATAAGGAGCAATCGAAGGCGAGAGGGCTGGAGTGAGCGAGAGCAAAGAGCATGCCCCTGAAATCGCGCCTTAAAAGATGATGAGGAGCCAGAGGCGGCGCGCCCGCCACGTCCAGATGCGATAGGCATAGAAGCCGGCCAGGCACATCAACACGGCGCAGACTAAAGCAACCACCGGGCTGCTTGACAGGCTGGAAACGGTGGCGATAGCCAGTAACACGGTGTACAGCGACCAGAGGCAACCATAGAATAATCGCCGTCCATTGCTATAGGGGCGATAGACGCCCAGAGGATTCATAGGGTTTCCCTGCATCTTTTACTCTCCTGATCTGTGTATCCATACTTCCTGCTTTAATAAGAGAACACATATTCTCTACCATTGCAGACGAAGACAAAACTGAAGAGTAACGGGAAATCTTTACAAGAACTGGAAAGCTGACCCGCAAGCCGACGGGAATATGAAAATCCCCGGAGGCGATGCCTTCGGGGATTTTTCTGGCTCCTCGAGCAGGATTCGAACCTGCAACCCACCGGTTAACAGCCGGTTGCTCTACCGTTGAGCTATCGAGGAACGGTTTTCTTCGCTTCGTTCTGCCCTCCTCTTGAGGACGCCTGTAGTATACACCTTCTGTTGCGATTCGTCAAGCGTTTTCTGGCGAATTTTTGCCGGGCTTCTGGAGAATAGGAAAGACGAGAGACCCCACACTGGCAAGGCGTAGGGCCTCTCTTTGCAAGAAGAAGGTGGAGTTAGCAGGTCTCGACAGAGTAGGGGGTGCGCTGGCTGACCAGGCTGCTCTGCGTGCTGACGGGCTGATAGGTGAAGGTATTCTTGCCGGAGGGCGAGAGGTAGCCTTCCTGGCTCAGCACGTTCACCGCGTCGCCGACGGAACTGACGTAGACGGGCGTGAAGGCCCAGTTGTTCGCCGCTTCCTTCGTGTTGATGATGGAGCGACCGATGGCGCGGTGTTCGGCCTCGATGGTGGCAATCTGCGCGGCGAGCAGGGCAAGGTCGAACTGGCCCATCTCGCCGAATTCCTTCACTGCCGCGATGTAGGCGGACTCGAAGGCTGTCTCAAGTTGCTGCAACGTGGAGATGAAGAGGTTGATGTCTGTGAAGGTGTTCCAGCTATGCGGCAGGCTGAAAACGTTGGTCAGCGGCTGTGCGCCTGCTTTGAGCAGCAGGTTCAGGTGCAGTTGCTCCTCCACAACTGCCGCTTGCAGGTAGGTCAGGTTTTGCCCGCTGATGCCCAGCGTGGCGGCCTTGTTGATGCCGTTGGAATAGAAAACGACGGCCAGTTCCTCGGCTGTAGCAGCGATGTTGATGATGCTCTGCACCGTATCTGAGCAACTCAACCCTGCCGCTCTGGCGAAGGCGGCGTGCGGCTTCAGCGAGGAGAAAACGCCCGCGCCAACCGCCGTCAGGCCGGTCACGCCTGCCGCTCCGGCAATGGCTCCTTTGAGGAGGGAACGGCGCGATTTGCGCCCTTCAATGGTTTCCAGCAGGCTTCCAGTCTTCTCTTGTGTTTCCTTCATAGCAAATACATACTCCTTTTTTACGTGCTATCACAGCACTACTGTCATCCTGACGTACTCTCATCAGAATGAGCTTTTTCTCTTCCAGCTTGCTTACCGCTCTGCTCTGGAAGAAACCTGTTCACGGAGGAAGCATTGCAGCATTTTGCCTTCTGGCCGGTTTCCCCAACCGCCGCGCAATAGTGCTGTTGCTGCTTTCTATCCCATACTACGCCGACGATTTCAAATCGGATGATATGAATTTTTTGACCTGGTAGCAATAGTATGCATGCTATGACAAACCATCGCGGACGTGCCATACTTCGCTGCCGCCCAGCATGACCGGTCCGCGATGGTTTTTTATGTATGATATCCGGTTACAGGTGCATCTGATCGATCAAGGCCAGCGTGAGCAACAGGAAGATGCTGACGCTGATGATGGCGATAATGGGGTCGAGCAAGGGGGCGCTGACCAGGCTGCCGCGCAGACGCAGACGCTGGAAGAGGTTAGGCAGGGCGAGGCCACAAAGGGTGGCGACGAGCAGCGTGAAGCCGAAGCCGAGGCCGATGGCGATACCCAGCGCGAGCGAGGAGAAGAGGAGCCAGGTGAGCAGGCAGACGGCGATAGAAGCCAGCACGCCGCCCAGCGTTCCCAGGCGCAGCTCGCGGAAGATGCCATGCCAGAAATCGCTGCCGCCCGCCGAACGCAGTTGCCAGCCCGCGATGCCCAGCGCCTGCGTACTCGCGTTGCCGCTGGCGAGCAGCAGCATGGGCAGCAGGCAGACGATGCCGCTCAGCACGAGCGGGGAGCGCAGCCCGCGCATAAAGCCGCTGGCCGCGACGGCTGCCCCGCCCGTGCTGAGGGCCGGGCCGAGCAGCTTATCGAGAATGAGGGCCAGCAGGAAACCGGCCACAACGTTCACGCCCAGCCAGCTCACGCGGCTGAATGCCGCACGCCAGGAGAAATGCTCCTCTTCCTCGAACTCCTCGACGCTGGCGCCGGCCATCTCGGAGAGATCTTCCACCTGCTCCTCACGGATCACATCTATCACGTCATCCACCGTGACGATGCCTACCAGATGGTTCTCTTCGTCCACCACTGGCACGCCCAGCAGGTCATAGCGTTCGATGATGCGCGCCACCTCTTCCTGATCGGTGGTGGTGCTGACCTTGATCACGTCGGTGTCCATCAGATCTTTCAATAGCGTATCAGGTTGGGCCACAACCAGTTCGCGCAGGGAGACGACGCCCACCAGGCGATGCTCGTCATCGACGATGTACAGGTAGTAGATCATCTCCATGTGTTCGGACTGCTGGCGCAGCAGGGCCAGCGCCTCCTGCGCCGTCAGGTTCTCCTGGAGCGAAAGCACCTCCGGCGTCATGATACCGCCCGCCGACTCCGGCTCGTAGCGCAGCAGGTCGCGAATGGGCCGCGACTCGCTGGCGGGCATCAGGTCAAGCAGATGCTCGGCCTCGGCCTGCGGGATGTCGGCCAGGATGTCAGCCGCGTCGTCCGGCGGCATTACCTCCAGCAGGTCAGAAGCGCGTTCGGGATTCAGTTCGCTGATCAGTTCGGCCTGCAAGGGCGATTCGACCTCGTTGAGGGCATCGGCTGCCGTCTCGGTATCCAGGTGTTCGAGCAGAATACCGGCGTCCTCCACGTCCAGTTGTTCCAGAATATCGGCGATATCTGCCGGGCGCAAATCGGCCAGCTTGCTGTAACTGACGTTCAATTGCACCTGCGGCACCACGCCGCTGGCGCCGACTGCCCCGACCCCGGCTCCCGCCCCGGCCAGCGCCAGTTGCCCGGTGGCCCCGGCCCTGACCATCTGGATCGGTTCGACATAGTTCCAGGTCACCGTCTTTTCCCCGAACTGCACGGGCAGGACGCGGCTGAGCGACTCGAACGGGCCCAGAATGCCCAGCCGCCGCAGCAGGCCGCTCAGGCTGATATCCACCCCGACGAGTCGCACGGTATTCCTGATTTGCGCCAGCTTTAAATCATTGACTTTTACCACTCTCACGCCCTGGGTATCAACAATTTGCTTATCCAGAATGTCGCGCTTCAATAAGATTTCATCAGGCCCAGGTATATATGGCGTAATCTGCGATTGTTTCACATCCAGATAAATGTGCGGCTCTTCCAGGCTATGCACCTGCGTCCAGGGAATAATCAGATCGTGTGTACCCGCTGTCGGGCGCACAATAATCGCGGTCACAAAGGGAAAAGTTTCGGTCAGCGAGACGCTTACGTCGCGCAGCAGGCCAAGCCGACGACCTTCAATATCAGAAACAGTTTTGCGCAGCAGCGCGCTCAGAAAAATCATGGGTATCACCGCCTTTCTCATCAATAGCAAGACCGATCATGTTATGCCATAAAAACCGCCTCTTCGCGTGTCATGCTGAGCGAGAGCGAAGTATCTGCAGCCAGCAACCGGACGGCGTGGCCCACGTGGATGCTTCGTTGCCGCTGATCCTTCGCTTCACTCAGGACGACACGTCAAAGGGCCTTTTTTACGGCATGGCATGCCGTAAAAGCCGCCTCTTCGCATGTCATGCTGAGCGCAGCGAAGCATCTGGTGCCACCAGGCGGGCGGCATGGCCCACGTGGATGCTTCGCTGCCGCTCAGCATGACATGCCCGATGGCTTATCCACAAACCTGTGGATAAGTGGAAAATCTGCCTGTTTATGTAACAATAGTTACAGCAAAGCTTCACACGACGAGACGCAGTGCCTTCACGTGCTGGAAACAGCAATGCGCCATCTGTGCGTCATGCGTTGTTGCGCTGGTGCAGACAGGTACGAGGTCAATGGAATCGGCAGGAGAAGGGCATCTTACTGGAGATGCTCTCCGGGCGCGCTCCACGTAGCAGCACACTCTGACTCAATACGTAGAGTTGCTCCTGCTGCCTGACCCGATGAATGTTGATACGGCGCGCTAAGGCGCCACGAGGACATACTGGCTATTGAAGAGGAAACATTCTTACTCGACATCACCTCATAAGAGGGGCTGATGCAGGCTCATCGAGTAAGGCGGTGAAGAAAGCGGTTGATCGTATTTCAACCAGGACGCGCTGGCAAGCCCTTTCGGACAATGCTCAATCCTGTACCCCTACCCGATGAGGAGAGAATATTTCCGCCAGGCCCGTAGAAAAGAGTCTACGGCAACTAGGGCCAGCGTCCATGTAATCTCACCTCCTTTACCCAGGGTTGCAGCCTTTGCCCGTGGAGGCGCGAATCTCGTACCTGCCTGCACTGGCAACGCCGTCACAACTATGGGGGTCGACAAAATCTCTACTCCTTCAATCCCAATTTCAAACGGGATGGGAATAGTCTGCTAACTAAAGTATAGCACGTCCGGGCCACTTCCGGCAAGGGTGAGAGTATCTCTAGTACAATCTGGTAAATGCTTACGAGAGCAGGAGCGCGATTTTTGCGAGCAGGTAGTCGATATCGAAAGGTTTGGCGATGAAGTCTTCGGCCCCGGCGGCGCGGGCGGTCTCTTCGGCGCTGGGGTGGGCTGAGAACATGATGACGGGAATGTGCTTTGTTTCGTCCTGGCTTTTGAGGTATCTGACGATTTCGCGCCCGTCTTTGCCGGAGAGCAGGACGTCGAGCAGGATGAGCTGCGGCAGGCCGCCGTTATGCAGTTGTTCGAGATATTCGCCCTTCGTTGAGGTGAGAACCTCATACCCCTCTTCCTCCAGAATGACCTGAAGGAATTCGAGGATGTCCGGTTCATCATCCACGATAAGCAGCTTCTTCCGCTTGCTTTGCATATACCCCCTTTCCTCCAGCCCGTTCTCCGGCCTGATGGTTAGATTTCCCTTTACCCCTGTAATATCGGCAGGAAAACCGAAAAGGTTGCGCCCTGGCCTTTGCGGCTGCGAACTTCTATGCAGCCCTGGTGCCGTTCGACGATCGTCTTTGATATGTGCAGGCCGATGCCCAGGCCGGGATAGGTCTTTTCCTCCGGGTCGGTGACCTGGTAGAAACGCTCAAAGATTTTCTGCTGGTGGACATCGTCGATGCCGATGCCGAAATCCTGCACGCGCACGATGGCGCATGCCTGCTCTCGCGCCAGATGCACCTCGACCCTGTTCGCCTGCGGCGAGTATTTGATGGCATTGGTGAGGAGATTAATGAAGACCTGGGCCAGGCGGTCTTCATCTCCGAAAACCTGCGCCCGCGTTGCTCCCTCGATAGTAATGCGGTGCGTGAGGGTTGCGGCCTGCACGTTTTCCACCGTTTCGGCGATCAGCGCATCCAGATCAACGGGGGTGTGTTGCAAATCCAGTTTGCCCACCTGCATGCGCGAGAGGTCCAGCAGGTCGCCAACCAGTTTGGTGAGCTTGTCGAGCTGGGCGTCCATGCGCCCGAGGTAGTGCAGCGCCTGCTCATCGCCCTGTTTGCGCAGACGGCGTTGGAGGACGTAGGTAAAGCCCTTGAGACTCGTTACCGGCGTCTTCAGTTCGTGGCTCGCCATACTGATGAACTCGTCCTTGCGCCGTTCCGCCAGTACGCGCTCGGTGATATCATGAGTAATGGTAATGACAAAGAGAATCTCGCCCTGTTCGTTATAGACCGGGCTGGATGTGACGAGCGACCAGCGTTCAGGGAGTCCACCCGCTTTTTGCGTGTAGCCAATAATCGCCTGCGCCTCGCGCTCGCCCGCCAGCACCCGTTTGTGTGTGAGCCGGTCGAGCGGAAAGGGTCGTCCCTGTTCGTCGGTGATCTCAAACCTGCGCGTTGGTTCCAGGGGGCGCGCCTGCTGCAGATCCTCCACCGAGGTATAGCCTGTCATGCGCGCTGCCGCTTCATTGGCATAGATGATCCTGCTGTCCTTATCATAAACAATAATGCCGTCGGCGACCCCTTGCAGGATGATCTCTAGCTGGTTGCGTGCCTGCTGCACTTCATTGTAGAGCCGCGCATTATCCAGCGCGACGCCCGCGCGACGCCCCAGTTCTTCTGCCAGCGCCAGGTCGCGTTCAGTATACTTTTTCCCCGATTCGGTCGCCACAAAGGTGACCACGCCGATGGTTTTGCCACGCGCCACCAGTGGCACCAGCATGAGCGAGCTATAGCCAACCTGGCGCGCTATCGCCAGTTCCTCCTCACTTCTCGCAGCCGCCATCAGCATCTCATCGGTAATATTCGGGTAGAGTTCGGAGCGACCGCTGCGCGCCACCTGGGGAAGGCCGGTAGGAGCATCATAATCAATGGGAAATCGCTCTCGCAATGCTCTGGCCCACTTCACCAGTTCCGGCCTCTGATGCTCAAGCACGACCTGTTGAAAATGCCCCTCAGCATCCAGCAGGTCTACGGCGAACCAGTCGGCCAGACGCGGCACAATCAGGCGACCAATATTGGCAAGTGTCCCCTGATAATCCAGCGTCAAGGCAAGCACCTTGCTGACTTCGGTGAGAAAATGCTCCTGCTCCTCCGCCTCTCGCAGTTGTCTGGCCATTGCCTTCTGGCGGGTAATATCGCGCATAATTGTCGCCGCACCCATAATCGCCCCATCATCATCTCTAATCGGCGAGATACTCAGCGAGATATCAATAGAGCGTCCATCCTTCCCGATCCGTAGCGTCTCAAAATGATCGATGCGTATGCCTTTGCGCAGCCTGGCAAAGATCTCATCCTCCTGCGGCCACAGTTCAGGGGGGATAATAAGCGTGATATGCCGACCGATGGCTTCCTGCGGGCTATAGCCGAAGAGCCTGGTCGCCGCGTTATTCCAGCTGGTGATAATACCGTCAAGCGTTTTACTGATAATCGCGTCATCAGAAGAGGCGACAATGGCAGCTAAGAGCTTTTGCGCTTCCTCCGCCCGTTTCTGCGCCGCCCTATCATCCTGCGGAGCGGAGTTGAAAAATGTTACGGCTGCCGGAGCGGGAGCGGCAACAGAAGGCGCGCCTTCGCCAGGCAGAGGCGCGCGCGCGGCCTGCTGAAGCACTTCCTGGCCCTCCAACGGGTCACCTGGCATAGTAGAAACCCCTTTGACAGAAGAGATATATTCTCCCTCAACAATCGAGAAGAAACGTTAGCCGTACTATAGCATCTTTTCTCCAATCTCGCAATCTGAACAGTAGTCAAGTGATCAATGTGCCAGGGCGAAGCTGGCCTCCGCCCTGGCCTACCTTATTTCTTGCCCCTTGACTTTTCCCGGATAATGAATTATTATTCAGTTATGAATAGTAATTCACAGGCAAACGGAGTTGAACGTGAGCGAGAGCGCGAGGGGCAGGCGCGGGTGTCGCGACGGCGGGCAAGGACGCGGGCCGAGTTGTTAGCGGCGGCGCGGCAGGTGTTCGCAGCTCGCGGCTACCACGAGGCTAGCATTGCCGAGATCACAGAACTGGCCGATGTCGGCGTTGGCACCTTCTACCTGCACTTTCGCGACAAGGATGAAGCCTTCACGACCCTGCTGGAAGAGGGTTTCCAGCAGTTGCGCGAGCAGGTGACGGCTGCCGTACAGGCTGCCAGAGAGCGGCGGCAGGGCGAGCCGCTCTTGCCCGTCATCGTGCAGGCCATCTTCCGGCACGCCTATGAACAGCGCGACCTGTTCCAGATTGCGCTGACCGGCGGCGGTCTCTTCGCCCATGTGCGCGCCTTTCGCGTGCAGAATGTGCTGGCCGAGTCGTTAATGCGCACGCTCGAAGCATACCGGGCGCAAGGTTTGCTTGATGGATATGACATTGCCCTGCTGGCCCGCTTCATCACCGGCGTCATCACCCAGGGCATCGTCTGGTGGTTCGAGCATGACGAACCCGGCCCCGCTGGCATGGCCGAACAGGCCCTGCTCCTGCTGCGTCAGGGCCTGCCCGCACCATTGTTTGAGGAATCGTAATCGATCAATCACATAAACACGTCTCACTTATCAGGAGAGACATACCATGACAGACACATCTTTGTTTCCACCCGGCCCGCGCGGGCTGCCGCTGCTGGGCAACGCGGTTGACTTCCAGCGCCGACCGCTGGAATTTCTGCGCGAAGTGCAGCGCGCCTCTGGCAGGATGGCGACCATCCATGTCGGCAACGTACCGATTGTGGTCTTCTTTCGCCCGGAGCATGTGCGCTACATCCTGATGGAGCATCCGCGCAACTTCGTCAAGGGCAACCAGCGCAGCGCCCTGCACCAGTTCCTCGGCGATGGCCTGCTCACCACCGAGGGCGATTTCCACCGCCAGCAGCGCCGCCTCGTCCAGCCAGCCTTCCACAAAAAGCGCGTGGAGGAGTACGGCGACATCATGGTGCAATTCACGCAGGAGATGCTGGACGAATGGCAGCCGGACACGGAGATCGATATCGCGCAGGCCATGCAGCAGCTCACGCTGCGCATCATCCTCAAGGCGCTCTTCAATCTGGATTCCAGGGAACAGGTCGTTCTGCTCGGCAATGCCTTCAACGGAGTGATTAACAACACGCGACGCGCGTTCCTGCGCACCTACAGGCCGCCGCGCCTCAAACTGCCCTTCCTGGCAGGCGGCAAACGCGAGGCGGCGCGGCGCACGCTGGACGCCTTCGTCTATGATCTGATCGCTCAGCGCCGGGCCGCGAAGGGACGCGACTACGGCGATGTCCTCTCCATGCTGCTGCAGGCCGAGGAAGAGGGCGTGACCATGACGGATAAGCAGATTCATGACCACGTGCTGACTTTCATCGCTGCCGGCCACGAGACGGCGCAGAACACGATGAGCTGGACATTCTATCTGCTTTCGCAGAATCCCACTGTGCGCGCAAAGCTGGTCAACGAGCTACACAGCGTTCTGGGCGGTCGCGCTCCCACGCTGGCCGACCTGCCCCATCTGCCTTACCTGGAATGGGTCATCAACGAGTCCTGGCGCATCTACCCGCCTGCCTGGATCCTCGGCAGGCGCGCCCTCGCAGCCTTCGACCTTGACGGCTACCATTTCCCGGCAGGAACTATCGGCCTGCTCAGCCAGTGGGTCATCCACAACCTGCCCGACATCTGGGGCGACCCGGAACGCTTCCGCCCGGAACGCTGGAACCCGGCCAGCGAGCAGAAAATCCCGCAGGGGGCCTACTTCCCGTTCGGCGCGGGTCCACGCATCTGCATCGGCATGCCTTTCGCCCAGATCGAGACGAAGCTGCTGCTCGCCACCATCCTGCAGCGGTACACGCCCGACCTCGTTCCCAGCTTCCCCGTCGTCCTCCAGCCCCGCGTTACCCTGCGCCCGAAATACGGCATGCGCATGACGCTCAGCCCGACAAAAGTACCAGAGTCAGCGACCGCAGGATAATGGAACAGAAGAAGGGGATGCAAGAAAGATGGCCTGCGCGCAGGCCATCTTTCTTGCATCCCCTTCTTCTGTTCCATTTCCTTGTCATTCTCATCAAATATGTGCTACAATACGTTTGTTCCGTTGAGTGGAATTTTTGATTGCTCGGTTTCGCTTTCAGGACAGGAAAGAAACGTAGTCATCCTTCGGAGCGAGGAAATTGTGGTCATTCTGACGATAGAGGTACGCGCGAAGGCGGCGCGGCATGATGTGCGGGCGCGGCAACTGGCGCGAGAGATCTTGCAATTACCAATCTCTGGCCTGCCTTTACCGGCAGCGCCGCCAGCCATTCCCGCTACTCCTTTCAGTTCCGTTCATCCAACCGGTTCCAGCCCTGCCACATCCAGTAGCAGCGTTCCCCTCACTGCATCCACATCGCTCACCATCCGTACCGCACAGCTTTACCGTCTCAGCGTCGACGACACCTTCAGCCGCGCCCATCTCGACACGCTCATCTCGCAATTGTTAATCGACCCTGTTGTGCAGGAAGCCTTTGTGAAGGCGGACGAGGCGGAAGCCACTCCTTCAGTCGCGCCGTGGCATCAAGGCCATGTCATGCTGAGCGGGAGCGAAGCATCCGGGCTAGCCGCTGGGCATGGCGAGATTGGATGCTTCGCTCCCGCTCAGCATGACATGGCCTTGATGGGTTCTCAGTGGCACATCGTCGATGTCTTTTTCCACGCGGGCGTGACCGATACGCTGGCGGAGAGTGTCCTCTCAGGCGCGCGTCTGCTCGGTATTCCTGGCCTGCAGCGCGTCGAAACCGGCCAGCGTTATCTGCTCGATGCCAGCCTGAGCGAGCCTGCCGTGCGCGCTATCGCCCAGGCGCTGCTCTACAATCCCGTTATTCAGGATTACGAACTGCGTCTCGCCGGATCCGTCAATATACATTCGTCTCATACTAAACCTGCTGATACCTCATTCTCTGCTGCGCCCGCAACCTCGCCTGAAATTCGGACATTTCCGCTTTCAACTATGTCCGATGATGCATTGCTGGCTTTGAGCAAAGCGGGGATGCTGGCCCTGAATCTGGATGAGATGCGCGCCATTCAGGCATATTTCCGGCGTGAGGGGCGCGCGCCGACGGATGTGGAACTGGAAACGCTGGCGCAAACATGGTCAGAACACTGTTCGCATAAGACGTTCAGGGCCACGATCGATTACCGCGAGCTTGATGCCGGAGGCAACGTGCTGGCGCAGGAGCGCATTCCCGGCCTGCTCAGGCACTATTTGATGCGCGCCACGGAACAGGCGCGGCGTCCCTGGGTTGTCTCGGCCTTCCGCGATAACGCGGGAGTGATCCGCTTCACGGAAGACATGGATATCGCTTTTAAGGTGGAGACGCACAATCACCCTTCGGCCATCGAGCCGTTTGGCGGGGCCAACACGGGCGTGGGCGGCGTCATTCGCGACGTGCTGGGCGTTTCTGCGCAGCCTATTGCCTGCACGGACATTCTCTGCTTCGGCCCGCCGCAGACTCCGGCTGAGAGCCTGCCTGCCGGGGTGCTTTCGCCCCGGCGTATCGCCAGCGGCGTCGTCAGCGGCGTGCGCGACTATGGCAACAAGATGGGCATTCCCACCGTCAACGGCGCGGTACTTTATCATGAAGGCTATATCTACAACCCGCTCGTGTTTTGCGGCTGCCTCGGCATGCTGCCGCACGGCAGCCACCCGCAGCAGGCGCAGCCCGGCGATCTCATTGTCGTCCTCGGCGGTCGCACGGGTCGCGACGGCATTCATGGCGCGACCTTCTCGTCAGGCGAGATGAGCAGCGAGGTCATGGCCTCGGCAGGCAGCGCCGTGCAGATCGGCGCGCCCATCACCGAAAAGAAGGTGGCCGATGTCATCCTGGCGGCGCGCGAGCGCAAACTTTACACTGCCATCACCGACTGCGGCGCTGGCGGCTTCTCCTCGGCCATCGGCGAGATGGGCGCGCACACCGGCGCGCGAGTCGAACTGGCAGACGCGCCGCTCAAATATGCCGGGCTGGCCCCCTGGGAAATCTGGCTCTCCGAAGCCCAGGAACGTATGGTGCTGGCCGTCCCGCCTGCACACATCGAGGAGCTGCGCGCCATCTGCGCCATCGAAGAGGTCGAGGCCACTGTCCTGGGAACCTTCACAGACGACCACCGCCTCATCGTCACCCATCACGGCCACACCGTCGCCAACCTCGACATGTCCTTCCTGCACAACGGTCGCCCGGCGCGCACATTGGAAGCCGTGTGGACAAACCAGACCGATCCCGCTACACCCATTCAACCATTTACCCCTGGCCATGTCATGCTGAGCGGGAGCGAAGCATCTGAACCTTGTTCATTGATAGTGCCATTCCATGCAGATGCTTCGCTCCCGCCCAGCATGACATGGAACGAGATACTACTGGCTCTCCTGGCGCACCCAACCATCGCCTCAAAAGAGGACGTGGTGCGGCGTTATGATCACGAGGTGCAGGGGGCGACGGTGCTGAAGCCTCTGGTCGGGCGAGCGGGCAACGGGCCGGGCGACGCCGCCGTGCTGCAACCCATCCTCGATGAACCTCTCCAGCCGCCCGCCCCCAGGCCAGTCGCCCGCAGGCCCCGCAGGCCACCCGCCAGGGGTGGCCCTACTATACACGGCGCGCCCGGCGAACGTGGGGGGTGGGGAATGGGGGCGTATATAGTAGGGCCACCCCTGGCGGGTGGCCTGCGGGCGGCGGGTCTGGGGGATGCAGCGGCGCCAGGGGACACGCATAATCTGGACGCGGGCGATCTGGTGACGGCGGATAATCTGGGCGCAGCCATTATCCTCTCCAATGGCATCAATCCCCTCTACGGGCGCATTGACCCCTACCAGATGGCGCTGAACGCGGTGGATGAGGCGCTGCGCAACCTGACCGCCGTTGGCGGCGATATTGAGCGGGCCGCGCTGCTGGATAACTTCTGCTGGGGCAATCCCAACGATCCGCGACAACTGGGCATGCTGGTGCGCGCCGTGCGGGGCTGCTATGATGCCGCCGTCGGCTTCGGCACGCCCTTCATCTCCGGCAAGGACAGCCTGAACAACGAGTATCGCTCCGGCGAGCAGCGCATTCCCGTCATTCCCACGCTGCTCATCTCCGCCGTCGGCGTGATCGACGACGCGGCGCGTACCATCGACATGTCGCTCAAGGCCCCTGGCAACCTGCTCTACCTGCTCGGCAGGACACGCAACGAACTGGCCGCCTCGCACTACGCTGAAATCCAGCCCCTGCCCGCCGATCTCGCGCAACATACTCGCGTCCCTCACGTGGACGTGGCCCACGCCCGCACGCTCATGAACGCTCTCGGCAAGGCCATTCGCCGGGGCCTCGTGCAATCCTGCCACGACCTCTCCGAAGGCGGTCTCGCCCTCGCCGCTGCCGAAATGTCTCTGGCCGGCCTGCTCGGTATGAACATTGATGTGGGTGGGATAGGGAAAGATATCAATGGCATCATCGCCCTTTTCAGCGAATCGCCTTCGCGTTTCCTGGTCGAGATCGCGCCGCAGGAGCAGGCGGCATTCGAGTCCTTTTTGCGCGCGCACAGCGTGCAGGATGTTCATTATCTCGGCAGCGTGACAGAGGAACCGCGCTATATCGTCAGGCATGGCGAAACCGTCTTGATCGATGTACCAGTGGAAATGTTACAATCAGCATGGAAGGGAGAGCAGGCATGATAGGTCAGGCGGAGACGCAGCCGGTTGTACGTGCGCTGGTCTTGCGCGCTCCGGGAATTAATTGCGAACGCGAGACGGCGCATGCCTGCCGCCTGGCCGGGTTCGCCACCGACCTGCTGCACATCAACCAGCTTGTGCGCGAACCGGAACGGCTGTTGGATTACGCCTTCCTCGTCATCCCCGGCGGCTTCTCCTACGGCGACGATCTTGGCGCCGGCACGCTGCTGGCGAAGCAGCTCACGCTCCACCTCGGCCCACAGTTGCAACGCTTCATTGAAGAGGGGCGGCCCGTGCTGGGCATCTGCAACGGCTTCCAGGTACTCGTGCGCGCCGGTCTGCTCCCCGGCGCCATCAATAATGAGTCAGGCAGGGCAAACGCGCAGAACGCCAGCCTGACCGAGAACGCCTCGGCCCGTTTCGAGTGTCGCTGGGTGCGGCTCGCTCCGCAGCGCAGCATCTGTATTTTCACGCGCGGCATCGATACGCCCATCGAACTGCCCGTCGCGCACGGTGAGGGTCAGTTCGTGCTGGCGGATGAAACGCTGCTGCTGCGGCTGCAAGACAACGGCCAGATAGCGTTCACCTATGCCCCACAATCGGGCGAGCAGAGCGATATCGTCCTTTATCCCGATAATCCAAACGGCTCCCTCGGCAACGTTGCAGGCATTTGCAATGCGCAGGGCAACGTCTTCGGCCTCATGCCGCACCCCGAACGCTTCGTTCACGCCCTGCAACACCCTCAGCGTCGCATCGCGCCGGATGGGTATGGTGATGGATTGCGCATTTTCAAGAATGCGTATGAGTATGCGAGAATCAACAGGGTTCCCGGCCCGGTCGTGTCCACCAGGCCACCCGCAAGGGGTGGCCCTACTATACCCGACACGCCCGACGAACGTGGGGGATGGGGAATGGGGGCGTATATAGTAGGGCCACCCCTTGCGGGTGGCCTGGTGGATGTGGGTGGCCTGGGAGCTGCGGCGCTGGTGGACGCGGTTGGCATGGTGGATGCGGCTGGCACGGAGGTGGCTGGCGAGGGAGCTTACGCTGCCAGCGGCGTGGATATCGCGGCAGCCGAGAGGGCGAAGGTATTGATGCAGGAAGCTGTGCGGGCCGCGCAGGGGCCAGAGGTGCTGGCAGGCATGGGCGCGTTCGCGGGCGTCTTCAGCGCCACTCGCTTAGGGGATATGCGCAGGCCCGCGCTGGTCGCTTCGACGGATGGCGTAGGGACCAAGACGCTGCTGACCGTGCAGGCCGGGCGTTACGATACTATCGGCTACGACCTTGTCCACCATTCCGTCAATGATCTGCTGGCGCAGGGTGCGCGACCGCTGTTTTTCATGGACTATCTGGCGATGGGCAGGCTTGACCCTGTGCATGCCGCCGCCATCGTGCAGAGCGTCGCTAACGCCTGCAAAGAGGTCGGTTGCGCCCTGCTCGGCGGCGAGACGGCGGAGATGCCCGATGTCTACCTGCCCGGAGCCTTTGACCTTGCCGGTACCATTGTCGGCGTGGTTGAGCAGGACGAGATCATCAACGGCGCGAGCATTCAGCCCGGCGATGTTGTACTGGGCCTGCGCTCAAACGGGCTGCACACCAACGGCTACTCGCTGGCGCGCCGCGTCTTCGCTCCCTACCCGCTCGATACCGTCTTCCCTGAGCTGGGAGAGCCGCTGATCGATGCGCTGCTGCGCCCCCATCGTTGCTATCTCTCGGAAGTGCAGGCCCTGCGTGATTCCTTTAGAGAAGCAGGCAGGGCGGGAACCATCAAGGGCATAGCCCACATCACCGGCGGCGCGTTCGCGGGCAACATTGCGCGCATCCTGCCCGTCGGCACGCGCGCCATCATCGAGACGAGCGCGTGGGATGTGCCGCCGCTCTTCGCCCTGATCGCTCGTCTGGGAGACGTGGAGCGTGCCGAGATGTACCGCGCCTTCAACATGGGCATCGGCCTGGCGCTGATTCTCGCGCCGCCAGACGCCGAACAGGCATGCCGCCTGCTGCCGGAACTCCTGCCCATCGGAGCTATCACGACAGGCGCCGGAGTGGAAGTACGATAAACGATGAAAGGATAATACACATGCTGGAACAGGAACCGCAACTCGGACAACTGCTGGCCGAGGGCAAAACCAAAATGATCTATGCCGATAAGGACGATCCCAATCTGGCCTATATGGTCAGCAAAGACCAGATCACGGCGGGCGATGGCACGCGCCGCGACGAACTGGCGGGCAAGGCGCGCTGGAGTACCATCACCACCGCCAACGTCTTCCGGCTGCTCAATGAGGAGAATATTGATACCGCCTTCGTCAAACAGGTCAACGATACCACGCTGCTGGTCTATCGCTGCAAGATGGTGCCATTAGAGGTTGTGATGCGCCGCATCGCCACCGGCTCCTACCTCAAACGCCATCCAGAAATCAGCGAGGGGACACGCTTTGAGAAGATCGTTGTCGAAACCTTCCTCAAAGACGACGCGCGCCACGACCCGCTGCTGACGGCGGAAGAGGTGGTGCAGATGGGCATTGCCACCCCTGCCATGCTCGACTGGATGGCCGAACAGGGAACCCGCGTCTTTCTCACGCTCGAACGCGCCTGGGCCAGTGTCGGCGTCACGCTCGTCGACCTCAAAATCGAATTTGGCCTCGATTCCCAGGGCCACCTGCGCGTCGCCGACGTGATTGACAACGATAGCTGGCGGCTCTGGCCAGGCGGGGACAGGAACCGCATGCTCGACAAACAGGTCTATCGCAACCTGCCCCAGGTCACGCCGCAGGACTTGCAGGCCGTCGCCGACCGCTACGCCCTCGCCGCCGACCTGACCGGCAGGCTGCAATTACCGGAGGAATAAGGCTCACTCCATGTCATGCCATAAAAAACACCCTCTGACGTGTCATGCTTCGCGGCGCTCAGCATGACACGCGAGGAGACGTTTTTTACGGCATGCTGAGCGAGAGCGAAGCATGACACGCGAGGAGACGTTTTTTACGGCATGCTGAGCGAGAGCGAAGCATGACATGGAGTGGGTGACATTGATTGAAAGGAGACTTCGCGCATGGAGAGACTGCATGACGCCTGCGGCGTTGTGGGCATATACGCGCCGGAACACGAAGAGAGCATCGACGTGCGCCGCTACCTCACGCTGGCGCTGACCGCCCTGCAACATCGCGGGCAGGAGAGCGCGGGCATGGCGGTCTATGACCGGGACGGGAAAATTTGCCATCGCGTCGGCATGGGCAAGGTGCGCGAAGTCTTCTCCGACACGGGAACGGGCTTGCCGCCGACGCGCATTGGCATCGGCCACGTGCGCTACTCCACTACCGGCTCCAGTTGTGTGGAGAACGCCGGGCCATTCGTCGTCGGCCCGGAAACCAGAGAGTCGGAACAGGCATGCGATGATGCCATCGCCGTTGCCCACAATGGCAATCTTGTCAATGGTGAGGCGCTGCGGGCGCAGTTACCGCCCGAATTGCTGGTCTCCACTACCGATAGCGAGGCCATCGCGCTCTTGCTGCTGCGCGCGAGTGGCCCGACACTGCGCGAGCGCGTGATCGCCACCTACCCGCTGCTGCGCGGGGCCTACAGCCTCGTCATGCTGGCTGAAGGCAAACTTTACGGCATGCGCGACCCCTGGGGCATGCGCCCGCTCTGTCTGGGGCGCATCGGCACTATCTGGATCGTCGCCTCAGAATCGTGCGCGCTGGAACGCATCAGCGCCGACTACGTGCGCGAGGTAGAACCGGGCGAACTCATCACCATTGACGAGCAGGGCCTGCACGCCGAAGTGCTGGCACGAGAGCCGCGCCAGGCCCTCTGCGTCTTCGAATATATCTACTTTTCCGACGCCACCAGCCAGCTCAACGGGCGTTATGTCTACAGCGTGCGTGAGGCGCTGGGCCGCGAACTGGCCCGCGAGCATCCCGTCGAGGCCGATGCAGTGGTTCCCGTACCGGACTCGTCCATCCCGGCGGCCCTGGGCTACGCCGCCGCTTCCGGCATCCCCTACAGGCATGCCATCATCAAGAACCGCTACAGTGATCGCAGCTTCATCAAGCCCGACCAGCGTCTGCGCGAGCTTGAGGTTGACCTGAAATTCAATCTCGTCAGGCCCAGAATTCAGGGGGCGCGTCTCATCATCGTCGATGATTCTATCGTGCGCGGCAACACGATGAAACGGCTGGTAGCAGCACTGCGCCACGCGGGCGTCAAAGAAATCCATCTGCGTTCCAGCGCGCCGCCCCTGCGCCACCCCTGCTACTTCGGCATCGACATCCCGCAGGAGCAGGAATTGATCGCCGCCGGGCGCAGCAACGAGCAGATCGCCGACTACATCGGCGTCGACAGCCTCGGCTACCTCAGCGTCGCCGGGCTGGGCCGCGCGCTCAATACTATTAATGCAAGTGAGCAGGAGAGAGTTGATCGCGAGCAGGAGAGAGTTGATCGCGAGCAGGGGAGAGTTGATCGCGAGCAGGGTACCCGCAAGGGGTACCCCTACTATACTACGGACACGCCTGCATCTGCTGGTAGTATAGTAGGGGTACCCCTTGCGGGTACCCTGAGCGTGGACGACACAACGGCCACCCGCTTGCTGCACAACGAATGCTGCTACGGCTGCATGCAGACACGCGGCTGGCCTTTTGATCCGGCGCAGGCACAATTGATACAACTCGCACAGCGGGAAATGGTGTAGAGTCTGGAGGAACAGTTATGCGCGTACTGGTTATCGGTTCGGGCGCGCGCGAACACGCGCTGGTATGGAAACTGGCGCAGAGTCCGCGTGTCAGCGCGCTCTATGCCGCGCCGGGCAACCCTGGGATGGCGGAGCAGGCCGAATGCGTCCCCATTGCCGTCACGCAGTTAGAGGAACTGGCCGACTTTGCCGAACGCGGCAATATCGATTTGACGGTCGTTGGGCCAGAGGTGCCGCTGGTTGAGGGTATCGCCGATCTCTTCCGTCGGCGCGGCCTGCGCATCTTCGGGCCGGCCGCGGCAGGGGCGGCGCTGGAAGGCAGCAAAGCCTTCGCCAAAGAATTGATGGCCTCGGCGGGCATTCCCACCGCACAACACCGCACCTTCAGCGATGCCCGCGCGGCCTTCGCCTATCTGGAAGAACACGGCGCGCCCGTCGTCGTCAAGGCCAGCGGCAACGCGGCAGGCAAGGGAGCCATTGTCGCCCTTGACATGCAGACCGCGCGCGAGGCCGTGCAACAGATGATGGTCGAGCGCGTCTTCGGCGCCGCCGGGGATGTGGTGGTGATCGAAGACTATCTGCAGGGCGATGAGATCGGCTCAACCATCATCTGCAAAGGCACGCACTACCTGCCGCTCACGCTCACTCAGGATCACAAACGCGCCCTTGACGGCGATCAGGGTCTCAACACCGGCGGCATGGGAGCCTACACGCCCCTGCCCTTCGTCGACAAAGCCGTCGAGTCGCACATCTATCGCCAGATCGTCGCTCCCACGCTGCAGGCCCTCAAGCAGCGCGGCATCGACTTCTCCGGCGTCCTCTACTCCAACATCATGCTCACGCCGCGCGGCCCTATGGTGCTGGAACACAACACGCGCTTCGGCGACCCGGAGACGCAGGCCCTCATGCTCCTCCTGCGCGAAGACCTCATCAACGTGCTGGAATTCGCCGAGACCATGCCCGTCAAGCTCAATACCCTCTGGCAGCCCGGCTTCGCCATCAGCCTCACCCTGGCCTCCGGCGGCTATCCCGGCTCCTATCGTAGCGGCCTGCCCATCACCGGCATCGCCGAAGCCAACCGCCTCGCAGGCGTCCACGTCTTCCACGCCGGAACCGCCCTGCGCGATGGCCAGCTCGTCACCGCCGGTGGCCGCGTCCTCAGCGTCGCCGCTCACGGCCAGACATTCCAGGAAGCCAGAGACAAAGCCTATGAAGCGGCATCGTATATCTCGTTTGAGGGCATGCATTACAGGAGGGATATCGGACACAGGGGACTGGAAAAATAGAGAGGAAGGACAACATACATGCCATCACAAATCATCATCATTATGGGCAGCAAAGGCGATCTTTCCCATGCGCAGGCGGTGGGTAAGACGCTCAAGGCGCTGGAAATCTCTTATGAGATGCGCGTCTGCTCGGCGCACAAGGCGACGCAGCGGTTGCTGGAAATGCTGCGCGACTACGACCGGCAGGCGGCAGCGGGGCAGCAGCCGCTCATCTACATCACCATCGCCGGGCGTTCCAACGCGCTTTCCGCCGTTGTGGACGCCAATACGCGCTATCCCGTCATCGCCTGCCCGCCCTATAGCGAACGCTTCGGCGGCATGGATATCCTTTCCTCGTTGCGGCTGCCCTCCGGCATTGCCACGCCAACGATTCTGGAGCCGGAAGGCGCGGCCCTGCTCGCCGCCAGAATGCTGGCCCTCTGCAACCAGCAACTGGCGCAACGTATCGAGCAATATAAGCAGCGCATGAGCGCGGAACTGACTTCGGCGGACGAAGAGGTACGCAAGCTGTGAAACCCTTCCGCCTCGGCGTCCTCATCTCCGGCAGCGGCAGCAACCTGCAGGCCCTCATCGATGCCATCGAAGGCGGCCAGCTTCCCGGCGTCAAAATCGCCCTCGTCGTGAGCAACAAAGCCGACGCGATTGGCTTGCAGCGCGCTCTGCGTCACAAACTGCCCGCCATCTACCTGCCCTGGAACAGACCCACGCCAGCCGAAGCAGCGGAAATGGCGGAGAGCGAAGCGCAACTCACTGCCCTCCTGCACCTCTTCCAGGTCGACCTCATCGTACTCGCGGGCTGGATGCGCATACTCAGCGCATCCTTCCTGGCCCAGTTCCCCCGGCGTGTCATCAACCTGCATCCTGCCCTCCTGCCCGATAGCGGCACCGGCGAAATCTACACTACCCGCGACGGCACGCCCATCCCCGTCTTTCGCGGCCTCCATGCCGTGCGCCAGGCCCTGCAAGCCAACATCCCAACGACGGGCAGCACCGTCCATTACGTAACTCCCACCGTCGACGCCGGACCCGTCATCTGCCGCGAAGAAGTTGCCATCGAGCCGGGGGATACGGAGGAGAGCCTGCACGAGCGCATCAAGGAAGTGGAACACCGGTTGATCGTGGAGGCGGTGAGGCGGTGTCGAAAGAACAAACTTCATTGAAGTGCAACCTGCCATGCACTACAATCTCCACAACTGGCAACCGGAAAAACGAGTATACGCAAGAATATTCTGATTGATGAACAAGCCATCAAAGCAACAGGCAATACTACAGCAACTGCGCGGGCTGGCGAACGAACCGGAGGAGCAGGGATGCTCTGCAAATGCCAGGCTCTCCTCACCTCTTCTTTTCCCGCTCGTGAACATGTCCTGCTTCGCTTCCGCTTAGCAGAATATGTTCACGTCGCTTTTCAGTGGCATGTCATAAACTCTAGTACAAAATCTGAATATACGCTATAATGTGAAAGCGGACGAAAAAAAGCCTGTTCCTCGTTGATTGTACGAATGGTGCCACGCCGATGGATACTCTACCATTGCTACGTCTTGACATGCAAAAGAGAAAAGGAGAATACGCTTGATGCTTCAACAGCCGCAAATTGAGCATGACGCTCCCTGGAAACTACGCTTTCGCGCCCCCACTATCCCCTGGGCAACCATCGCCGCAAACGAGCCGAGACGCGGCCTTGTGATGACCAACACGGGCGATTCCTACCAGCTGTACGCCTGGGATGTGCCAACCGGCGAGCTGACGCAGTTGACCAACCGGGCCGAGGGTGTGTCGCCGGGTGCGCTTTCACCCGATGGGCGCTACGTCTATTACCTGGACGACAGGCAGGGCAATGAGATTGGCCACTACGTGCGTGTCCCAATGGAAGGCGGCGAACCAGAAGACATTACGCCCGAACTGCCACCCTATGCCGCGTCAGCGTTCGCCTTCAGCCGCTCCGGCAACATGGCCGCCATGGTCGTGGCGAACGCTGACGGCTTCCATCTCTATACGCTGGATTTCTCAGCAGAAGGTAGACCCGGAGCGCCACGCAAGCTTTACCAGAGCAAACGCATTATGCGCGGACTGGCGCTTTCGCATGATGGGGAGATGGTAGTGGTCGGCAGCAGCGAACGTTCCGGTAGCCTGGCTATGAGCCTGCTGGCGCTGGACACGGCAACTGGACGGCAGATTGCCGAATTATGGGATGGGCCGGAAAGCAGCATCGAATCCGCCATCTTCTCGCCGCTCGCCGGTGACGCGCGCCTGCTGGCAACCACGAACCGCAGCGGCGTCCAGCGCCCCCTGCTCTGGAACCCGCTCACAGATGAACGCCGCGACCTGCCGCTCGACGCACTGCAGGGCGAGATTCGCCCTCTCGACTGGTCATCCGATGGCGACCGCGTCCTGCTCATGCAGTTCCACCAGGCTGTGCAGCGTCTCTACCTGTACGACCTTGAGCGGCAGCAACTTCTCTCACTCAACCACCCCAACGGCACCTTTTCCTACTTCGGCGGCACTTTTTTCGGGCCGGAAGGCGAGATCTTCGCCGTCTGGCAGGACGCCACACACCCCTCACAGATGATCGCGCTGGATGCCGAGACGGGCGAGCAGAGGCGTACCGTGCTGGCGGCGGGCGAGGTACCGGCCAGCCACCCCTGGCAATCTATCACCTTCCCCTCGACTGATGGGCAAACCATTCAGGGCTGGCTGAGCCTGCCGGAAGGCGAGGGGCCATTCCCCACCATCTTGCATACGCATGGTGGGCCAACCGCTGTCATGACCGAAGTTTTCTCGCCCGCCAATCAACTCTGGGTCGATCACGGCTTCGCCTTCCTCAGCATCAATTATCGCGGCTCCCTTACCTTTGGACGCGAGTTTGAGAAACAAATCTGGGGCGACCTCGGCCACCGGGAGATCGAGGACATGGTGGCCGCGCGCGACTGGCTGGTGCAGCAGGGCATCGCGAAGCCCGACCAGATCTTCCTCACCGGCTGGTCCTACGGCGGCTACCTGACGCTGCTCGGCCTCGGCAAACGCCCTGATCTCTGGGCTGGTGGTCTGGCCGGTATCGCCATCGCCGACTGGACGATGTCCTACGAGGATTCGGCAGACACCCTGCGTGGCTATCAGCTTGCCCTCTTCGGTGGTACGCCAGAGGAAAAGCCCGATCTCTACCGCCGCGCCTCGCCCATCACCTACGTCGAGCAGGTCAGCGCGCCCGTCCTCATCATTCAGGGCCGCAACGACACGCGCACCCCCGCTCGCCCCATTCGCGCCTACGAAGCGCGCATGCAGGAACTGGGCAAGCCCATCGAGGTGCAATGGTTCGATGCCGGTCACCTCGCCTTCACCCGGATCGAACAATCCATCGACCAGTACGAATCCATGCTCCGTTTCGCCTACAAAGTCCTCGATTCGCAACGCTTATGGAGGAGTAACGATGCAAAAACCACGATTCCAGACGCTGATACCGCTTTTTGACGAGTTGCAGGGCGAGCGCGTCGTCGTGCGCCCGTATCATCAGGAGGATGCGCAGGCGTTGTATGAGGCGGTGGCCGAGTCACGCGATCATATCCGCCCCTGGCTGCCCTTTGCCGACGAACATCAGAGTGTTGAGGAGAGTCTGGACTGGATTATCCACCAGGAGGCAAACTG
>Ga0209810_1001594_pt1 | contig 33017 bp, 24 predicted proteins | sample Coa_R1_7_FD_187159 | JGI IMG/M metagenome (GOLD analysis project Ga0209810, IMG submission 187159) | Surface soil microbial communities from Centralia Pennsylvania, which are recovering from an underground coalmine fire - Coalmine... | ecosystem: Environmental > Terrestrial > Soil > Unclassified... | reverse complement strand
TCCTGCTCGTGGCGCAGCAGCTCCCCCTCGAGCTGCGCTCGCAGCGAGGCGAAGTCGGCCTCGGCGGCCTGCAGAGCCTGCTGCGCAGCCAGGGCTTCCTGCTCGAGCTGCGGATTGCTCAGCACCAGCAGAACCGTATCCGGATGCACGGCCATGCCCACCAGTACCGGCCGCTGCTCGACGCGCCCGGCCACCACCGCCGGGATCACCCGCACCCGCTGCGGAACCAGCACACCCGAGCCATGCACCTCGACGGCAAAATCCCCGCGCCGGACGGTATCAATCCACAGACCGCTGCGGTCGACGGCGGGCGGCGCCGGTTTGAGACTCCACAGCCCAACGCCAACAGCGACCGTCGTCATCCCTCCCAGCGCCACATACAGAATTTGGCGCCAGCGCCTGTGTTTTGCGACGTCAGAACGAGGAACGTCCACTCTGCTTGCCCTCTCCGCTGACCACCCAGGCTAATTCTATACGGGGCGCAGTGTGGCCAACAAGGCAGGGCCCGCTGCGGGTGCCAGCCCGCCACGGTCGCAGGCTGAGGCCGAGCCATGCCCTGCTGCGCCTTACCGCAGATCGCCCACCTGATAGCGCAACCGGTCGGTGGCTGCAGCGAACTCGTAGCGCGCCCGCGCCTGTTCAATCTCTGCTTCGGTCAGATTGAGCTGCGCCTGAGCCAGCTCGACGATCGAGCTGAGTCCCAGTGCGTAGCGCTGGCGCGCCAGTTCCAGCGACAGTTGCGCCTGTTCGAGTAACTGCCGCGTCAGATCCAGCCGGCGGTAGGTGGTCTGGCAGTTCAACCAGGCCTGCTGGACGTCCCGTGCAATCTGATTTCGAAGCTCCTGCAAATCCTCCGCGGCCTGGCGGGCCCGTGCGCGGGCCACGGCCTCGCGTGCCCGAATCAATCCACCATCAAACAGAGGAATACTCAAATTGAGCCCGGCGGCGGAGTAGCGAATCGGCAGCAGCGCGTCGCGAATCGGGGCCATGCCGCCTGACCAGACTGCTTCGAGCGAGGGCATCCAGAGCCGATGCTCGGCCCGGGCGAACGCATCGGCCGAGGTCTGTTCCCACCGGGCGCGCGCCAGTTCAGGCCGGTTGGCCAGAGCTCGGGCCAGCAGCGGAGCTACGTCGGCCGGCGGAGCGGCCGGTGCGGGGGGATCGACCAGTTTGAACCGCTGTGGGCGCGGCAGCCCCAGGGCCAGCGCCAGATTGGCAAAAGCTGCATCCAGGTTGGCCTGGGCCTGGACCAGAAAGAGCCGAGCCTGGGCAAGATTCACCTGCGCGAAACTCACGTCCAGCGACGACTTCAGGTTGTTGCGGGCCAGTTCGGTCACCTGACGGGCGACCAGCTCGCGTGCCCGCACATCTTCCCGCGCGACCTCGAGTACTGCCTGCGCTTCGAGAACGCCATAGTAGGCCTCGTGAACCTCCAACAGCACAGCCGCGCGCGTCGCCTGGGCGTCCTGCCGTGCAGCCTGAGCCGTGGCCCGGGCTGAAGCGGCCAGTGCTGGCGTACGGCCGAAGTCTGTGATCAACTGGGTCAGCGTCATCCCGTCGGCAAAGCGGTTCAAGACCGTGGGATTATTGAGCTGGCCGGCGGTGATGCGCGTGCCGCCAGCAGCCCCCGCCGCCGTAGCACTGCCGAACAGATGCGGAAAGAAGGCCGAGCGCACCAAGCCCGTCGAGGCAGCCGCTGCTGAAGCAGCCGCCTGGGCCGCCCGCAACCGAGGCCGGTTCTGTAGGGCCATCGCTTCGGCCTGGGCCAGGGTGAGTGTCGGTAGAGTCTCCGCATGAACGGGGGCGACGGCGGCGGCCACTGCCGCCAGCAACACCATGTGTCGGTTCATGCGCACCGCCTCCTCTCACTCCGACCGTGTGGAAACAACCTGGTCCGGGTCCGGCCGGTCGTAGACCAGCACGTACACCGCCGGCACCAGGAACACCGTCAGGATCACCGATACCGTGAGTCCGCCGATAATCGCGCGCGCCAGGGGCGCATAGGCCTCGCTGCCGGTACCCAGCCGCAGCGCCATCGGCAGTAAACCGATGATCGTGGCCAGCGAGGTCATCAGGATCGGCCGAAGCCGAATCCGACAGGACTCGATAACGGCATCCCGCACTTCCCTGCCCTCGTCCTGCAGGCGGTGTGCGAACTCGACGATCAGGATGCTGTTCGAGACCACGATGCCCACCATCATGACGACGCCCATCAGCGACATGACGTTCAGCGTCGTGCGCGTCAGCAGCAGTAGCAGAACGACGCCCGCCAAGCCCGTCGGCACTGCCAGCAAAATCAGCAGCGGGTCCACGAAGGAACGGAACTGCGCGACCAGAATCAGGTAGAGCAGGGCCACGGCGAGCACCAGGCCCGCGGCAAAACTGCGGAAGGAGCGCTGCATGGCCTCCGCCATCCCCCGCACCTGAACACGCACATCACCCGGCATCTGCATGCCGGCCAGCAGACCCTGGACACCATGCAAGACTCGACTCAAGTCCTCGCTGGCAGGGTTGACGTAGATATCGATGACGCGCTGAATCTGGTAGTGGTCAATTTCGGTGGGTGAATCGACCCGGCGGACGCGGGTGACCTCGCCGAGCAATCCCACGCCGCCGCTGCTGCTGCCGCGCAGCGGAATCGCCAACAGATCGTTCAAACTGTGGATCGAGTTCTCGAAAAACTGCACGGTCAGCAGATAATCGTTACCGGTTTTAGGATCGATCCAGTAGCTGGGTGCAATCATGCCGTTCGAGGTGAGGGCTGTAATGAGATTGTCCACCACTTCCCGCTGATCTAAACCCAGTTCGCCCGCACGAATGCGGTCCACGTCCAGGCGCAGGGCCGGATAATCGAGGTCCTGCGGAATGTAGACCTCGCTCACGCCGGGCAGGCCCTGAATGCGCCGCGCCAGCTGGCGTGCCACCGTGTTGTCGGCCTCCAGGCGCGGTCCGGTGACCTGCACGTCAATCGGTGCCGGCAGGCCCTGATTCAAAATCGCATCCACCAACCCTCCGGACTGGAAAAACGCCCGCAGCTCGGGCATCTGCTGGCGGAGTGCCTGGCGCACCCGCTCCATTGCCTCGTAGCTGCTCAGGTGATGCTGATCGGTGAGCGCCACCTGGACCGTTGCCGTATGCGGCCCGGCATTGGAGGTGTAAAGGGAGGAAAAGCCCGGGATGACGCCGATGTTGGAGACAATCATCTTGAGTTCGCTGGGCGGGATGGTCTGCCGGATCAAGGCTTCGACCCGACGCACGTAATCATCCATCACCTCAAGGCGCGTCCCCGAAGGCGCTTTGAGGTTGATCATGAACTGGCCTGCATCGGTCCGTGGGAAAAACGCCTGGCCGAGCAGCGGATACAGGGCCAGGCCGGCTGCCGAAACCGCAACGATCACGGCGGCTGTCCGGCGAGGGCGCTCGACGGCTCGGCGCACGGCCGCTTCATAACGCATCAGCAGCGCCGCAAACTGGCGATTGAACCATGCGTGGAAGCGCTCGAGCCAGCCCGCCGGGGCTTCGGCGGCCGCGTGCGCCGGTGGCCGCAACCAGTGTGCGCAGAACAGCGGAACGACCGTCATCGCCACGAAGTAGGAAGCCCCGAGGGAAAGCACGACCGCCAGCGCAAGAGCGGAAAACAGGAACCGAGCTACACCGTAGAGGAAAGTCACCGGAAAGAAGACCACCGCCGTGGTGAGTGTAGCGGCCAGTACCGCCATCGCCACCTCCTGGCCACCGTATTCGGCGGCCAGCGGCGGTGCACTGCCTTCTTCGAGGTGGCGGAAAATGTTTTCCAGCACGATGACGGAGTTATCAATCAGGCGGGAAAACGCCAGAGCCAGGCCGGCTAGCACCATCGTGTTGATCGAGCTGCCGCCAAACGACAGCGCCAGAAAGGTCGCCAGCGCCGACAGCGGAATCGACAGCGAGACCGCCAGCGTGGCCCGGAGGCTTCCCAGAAAGACCAGCACCATCAGGGCGGTCAGCAGCAGACCCGTGCCGGCTTCATGAATAAGGTTTTCAACCGCCCGGCGCACGAACTGGGACTGGTCGAACACGACCCGGGCCACCAGGCTGCGTGGCACATCGGTCAGGCGCGCCAGCACCCGCCGGACGCCGTCGACCACCGCGATCGTGTTGGTATCGCCGCCCTGTTTGAGAATCGGAATGTAGACGGAGCGTTCGCCGTTGACTCGCACGATATTGGTTTGAATCTGGTGGGCATCCTCGGCCCGGCCGAGATCGGCCACCGTCACGACGCGGTCGCCCACCGTGCGGACGGGAACGGCATTGATGTCCGCCACCTGACTGATCTGGCTGTTGGTATAGATGTTGTAATCGTAGGGTCCGATCTTGGCGTCCCCGGCCGGCAGAATCAGGTTGGAGCGATTGACCGCGTGCACCACGTCCATCGGGCTTAGCCCGTACGCCTGCAGCTTCAGCGGATCCACGTAGACCATGATCTGCCGGTACTTGCCTCCAAACGGCGGCGGTACCGATGCTCCGGCCACCGTGGCGAGCTGGTTGCGCACGGCAAACTGACCGAGATCGCGCAGAGCGGTCTCGCTCAAACCCTGTCCTTCGAGCGTGACCAAACATACGGGCAGGCTGGAGGCATCGAACTTCATCACGACCGGCGGCAGGGTGCCCGGTGGCAGCCGGCGCAGGTTCGCCATGGCGAGATTGGAAATCATGGTGACATCGGCATCGGGATCCGTGCCGGGCTGAAAATAAATCTTGATCAGGCTCACTCCCGGCAGCGACCGCGATTCCATGTGTTCGATCCCGCTGCCCAGCGTGAAGAAGCGTTCAAAGCGGCCGGTAATCTCGGTTTCGATTTCCTCTGGCGGCATGCCCGTGTAAAAGGTGGCGACCACGACCTCGGGAATCCGGATCGGGGGAAACAGGTCCACAGGCATCCGCACGAGCTGGCTTACGCCTACGACGGCCAGCACCAGACAGAGCACCACGATGAGATATGGATTCCGGAGAGCAAAACGCGGCATTAGCGGTTTCCCTCCGCAACCGTCTGCTCGACCAGGCGCGCCTGCACCCGCTCGCCGGCCTGCAGGTCGGCGTGACTGCCCACCACGACCAGATCCCCTTCGGCCAGGCCGCCCAGCACCTCGGCACGATCCGGCGTCTGCAGGCCGAGCTGCACCGGAACGCGCTCGAGGATGCCCGTCGGCCCGACCCGGAGCACGCTGACCCGGTCGCCCTCGTGCTCGAGGGCCTGCACAGGGACCGTGAGCGCCTGGCGGTGTTGCTCGAGGACGAGCGAAGCGTAGGCATACATGCCCGGCACCAGCTCCAGATTCGGGTTCGGCACGTCAATTTCGGTGCGCATGGTGCGCGTGGCGAAATCGACGCGATCGGCCATCCGCGCTACGCGGCCCGCATAGGTGCGGTGCAGGGCTGGCACTTCGACTGCAGCCGGCATGCCCACATGGATCCAGGGCACGCTGGCCTCGGGCACCTGCACGATCAGGCGCAGGAGTTGGTTCTCCGACAGCCGGACCAGGGGCATGGCCTGCGTCGCGGAGGTCGTGCCGGCCTGGAGCATCACACCGGTGTCGGCGTAGCGATGGGTCACGACGCCCGCAAACGGTGCCGTGATGCGCGTGTAGGCATAAAGGGCGCGCACCTGCGCCTCGCTGGCGCGCGCTGCCTGCGCGCGTTCTTCGGCGGCAGCCAGCGCCGCCTGGGCGGCCGCCACCTCGGCCTCGAGGGCCTGATCGCGGCTGCGAGCGTCGTCGAGTTCCTGCTGGGCAATCAAGTGCGGCTGGGTCTGGTTCACACGGGACAGCCGCACATACTGCAGGTGCGCGGCTTCGTGAGCGGCTTGAGCCCGTCGCAGCTCGGACTGCGCCTTCACCAGCTCCCGATCGGTTTCGGAAACCTTGGCACGGGCCTGGTTGAGCTGGTCGGCGAGCTCTGGCACCTCCAGTACCGCCAGCACCTGACCGGCCCGCACACGGTCGCCGATGTCCACGTAGATCGCGCGGACATAGCCGGCGACCTTGGCGTAGACATCGATCTCCTGATAAGGCTTGAACTCCGCTGCCAGCCGCAGGGTGCGCTCGATGTCCTGCCTGCGCACGCGTGCAACCGCCACGGTGACCGGGTCCTGCGCGGGCGTCTGCCCAGTGGCCCGCGAACTGCACCCGCACCCCCACGCCAGCATCCCTGCGATCAGGCCTGCCCCGAGTTGTTTTCTCATCGTGACCACCCCTTCCGTGCAGGCTCTCACCCGCACCCGACTCTGCCTGTCCGGGCAGACAGGCTTTGCCCTACACTCGTCTTGACCGGGCCGCTTAATTCAAATCTGAGAGAATCAGCGTGCGATTACAGGAAGGGTAGAACCGCAGGCGGTGCACGGAACAGACCGGGGAGAGAAACGAAAAGAACCGCAGCGGGTACGGGCACGGTCTCCACTGGCACAGAGCGCACGTGCACCAGCGCGGGAGGCTCCCATGTATTTCGGGAAGTCTGCTGCAGCGGCGAGAGCAGGTTCCAGGCTTCGGCTTCCCCGCCCGTTACATCGCACAGGCGGAGACCGACGCCCGCCGCCGGTCCGGGACGGCGCTGGGGCATGCGCGCGAGCCGGTGCAGACCGGAAAAGCCCAGCACCAGCGCCACGACCAACAGAAAGCTCGCCCAGCGATAGAACGTACCTGCGCGGCCCGACTGGCCGCGATGCCGGCCATCATGCCCTCGCGTCAGGATCGCCAGTCTGCGCTCCATAGCTGGACTCAAGCCTACTTGCACGGCAAAAGTTCCACTTTAGGAACCGCAGCGATCGCTGTGGGCTGCAGTCAAGCTAGAAAGATGAAACCGGGGCCGCAAGGGTTGTCCGGGGTGACGCTTGCGCACTTGACCGCACCGCCGGCTGCGTGTCCGGCCCATAAAGCGTGCTAGCCTAAGGGATCGCGTCGACAAGCTGGTTCTTGCGGCACGGCGGGCTGCACACAGGGGTCCAATGCGAAACAGGCGTGTACTGGTCACCGGGGCGGGTGGGTTTATTGGCCACCATCTGGTGAAGCGGCTCAAGGCCGAGGGCTACTGGGTGCGGGGTGTGGATTTGAAGCTGCCGGAATTCGAGCCGACGGCGGCGGACGAATTTCTGCTGCTGGATCTGCGGCAGTGGGAGAACTGTCTGGAGGCGACGCGGGGGGTTGAGCAGGTCTACAACCTGGCGGCCGACATGGGCGGCATTGGGTACATCACGGCCTATCTGGCCGTGGTGTTCCGCAACAACATCCTGATCAACGCGCACATGCTGGAGGCGAGCCGGCAGAACGGGGTGGAGCGGTTTTTGTTTTCCTCCTCGGCCTGCGTCTATCCGCGCTACCGGCAGCAGCAGCCCGAGCTGGCGCCGCTGCGGGAGGAGGAGGCCTATCCGGCCGATCCCGAGCCGGGCTACGGGTGGGAGAAGCTGGCGGCGGAGGAGCTGTGCCGGTACTACCGGCACGACTACGGCCTGGCGACACGGATTGCACGGTTTCACAACGTCTACGGGCCGCTGGGCAGCTATGAAGGGGGGCGGGAGAAGGCGCCGGCGGCGTTGTGCCGGAAGGTGGCGCTGGCGCGCGAGGGCGACGAGGTGGAGATCTGGGGCGACGGGCAGCAGACGCGGTCGTTTCTCTACGTGGACGACTGCGTCGAGGGGCTGCTGCGGCTGATGGCGTCGGACTGGGCCGAGCCGCTGAATCTGGGCAGCGACCGGATGGTGACGGTGGACGAACTGTTCGGGCTGATCTGCCAGGTGGCGGGCAAGCGGCTGCGGGCGCGGCATGTGCTGGATCGGCCGCAGGGGGTGCGGGGGCGCAACAGCGATAACACGCGGCTGCGGGCGGTGCTGGGCTGGGAGCCGCAGGTGCCGCTCGAGCAGGGACTGGCAATCACCTACCGCTGGATCGAAGACCAGCTCCGCCAGCAGGGCCGCCTGCCAGCCACTCGGTAGACATTCCCGTTTCCAGCCTGACACGCGCAGCTGCCCAAAAACCAAAAAGGGTCGGCCTGATGTGGCAACTGCCCAACGCTAGGGAGCGAACACCAGAATCCGAAACGTGCCAGGGACCGGGCGCGGTCGTCCCTGCGGGGCTCCGGTCGCGGGAGCAAAGTCGGCCGTCGCGAGATAGACGCGGTGCGTCACGGGGTCGAGCTCCATTGTGCGTGCGCCCAGCGCCGTCCGCACATTCTCTGCAACCTCGTACCGATCCGGTGTAAGCTGCCGCACGATCGTTAGCGTGCCATCGCCGTTTGAACTGAACACCAGATGCGTGGCGGGATCGTAACGGTTTGCATCCACGCCGCGGCCAATCGGCACCGTGGCTATGACGCGACCCGCATCGGCATCCACGATCGCCATCATCTGGTTGTGGCAACCGGCAAACAGGCGGCGGTGCGCCGTATCCATCGCCAGCCCTGAAGGGCTCTGGCAGGGACTCAGACTCCAGCGGCGGGTAACCGTGAGTGTGCGGGTATCCAGCTCGACCTGCTCGCTGCGATCTTCCAGATTGATGTAGAGATGTCCGTGTCCGTCGGCCACGGCAAATTCGGGCCGGCCGCCCAGCGCCACCGTGCCCACGACTTCGAGGCGCCGTGCGTCGATCGCCGTGGCATTGTCGCTCCGGCCGTTCATGGTGAACACGCGGTGCGAAGCAGGATCATACACAATGGCGTCGGGATTCTGGCCGGTGGTGGCCACGCGCGCCAGCACCTTGAGCGTCCGCGCATCGAAGACGCTCACCGTGGAACTGGCTCCATTGCTGGTGAATCCGCGCTGCAGGTCTTCTGCCAGCGCCACTCCATGCACACCTGGCGTGTCGGGAATCTCGCCCACGTGCTCTCCAGTGTCGGCCTGCACGACCACGACGCGCGTCGCATGGGCCGCGTAGAGACGCCGTGCGGCGGGATCGATGGCCAGATAGTCCCAGCCGCCTTCGCCACCGATCGGAATCACCGCGACCTGGTGGTAATGCGGCGCCGAAGGCGTTCCTAACACCACAGGACTGGTAGCGCTGACACCAGCCATTCCAAACAGCGCAGCAACGATCAAAGTCCGCATAAGGCCTCCTTTCCCTCCACTCCGAACGATACGCCTGATCGCAGCTGTGTTTCCACAACCTTATCCGTCGAGAATTTCCCCCTGCCAGAGCGACGTGTTGCTCTCGCAGCGGCCCGCGCGGCAACATGGAACACGTTCGTTCAGCGCGAGGTGAAGTAGCACATGGAAACTGTTCCCGGACTCCTCTGGGCTCGCCCGTGGTGGGTCAATGCCGTGCTGACCGTTCCTCTTGCCACCTGGACCCTGTACCGGCGCGGTTCTGGATTGGACCAACCCACAGCGGTTGCCGTGAGTCTGTTCGCCCTCGCGATGGGATTTCTCGAAGCGGCTACCGTGGTCTACCTGCGGGCGGCCACAGGGCTGCTGACCCCAACGCAAACACCCAGGGCGCTGATGGAAGCCATTCCCGCACGCTTGCTTCGGATCGAAATGTATCGAGAGGCCGCCACGCTGGTGATGTTGATTTGCCTGGCCTGGCTGAGCGCCCGGATGCTCCGCACGCGCCTTGCTGTTTTTTTACTGAGCTTTGCGATCTGGGATCTGACTTATTACGCAGGCCTGCGCGTCTTGATTGGCTGGCCGGTCTCGCTGGCAGATGTGGACGTGCTTTTTCTCATCCCCGTGCCGTGGGTGGCCCGCGTCTGGTATCCGGTGGCCGTCAGCCTGTTCACGGCCGCTGGCGTGCTGGTTCCCACATTCAGAAAAACAACTTCAAGCTCTGCGCATGGTTCTGAAAAACTCGGCTGACCAGCCGACGCTGCCCCTGCGGCTCGGGTAAAATCGGCAGGACGCGCAGGAAAACTCCAATGGCCCGCATGATCACGGTCGGCCACCCGCAGAAGGATCTTTCCGCGCCGCTGGTTGGTCAGAGCCGGAAGGCATTGCGGCAGGCCGCACAGAATCTACAGCGTCTGGAACCGCTCGCCGATACACTGGCGCGGGTTGCGGAAGCCGTCGCTCAGGCTCTTACAACCGGCCACAAGCTACTTCTATTCGGCAACGGTGGCAGCGCGGCCCAGGCGCAGCATATTGCCGCCGAGTTCGTCGGGCGTTTCCAGAGCGAACGTGATCCTCTGCCGGCCGTGGCGCTGACCACAGACACCTCGGCGCTGACGGCGATTGGCAACGATTACGGGTTCGAGGAAATTTTCGCCCGCCAGCTTCGGGCGCTGGCGCATCCGGGAGACGTCGCGCTGGGGATTTCAACCAGCGGCCGCTCGCCCAACGTGCTTCGTGCGCTCGAGCAAGCCGGACAACTTCAGTTGGTCCGCGTGGCCCTGACAGGACCGAACGTCAGTCCAGCGGGGCGGGCAGCCGATCTCTGTTTGCGGGCTCCGGGGCGTTCGACTGCCCGCATTCAGGAAGCTCATCTGGTGCTGCTGCACACCCTGTGCGAACTGGTCGAGCACCGCCTTGCACGGGGGCGAAAGTGAAAGCCAGGCATACAGAAGCGGGCTTGCGCCTTCCTCGGTGACTCCTAGCGTCGGCCGGCAACCTCAGAAACTGCTCCAGCGCTACGACACGTTTGGAATGGTGGGCCTGGGGAGACTCGAACTCCCGACACGCGGTTTAGGAAACCGCTGCTCTGTCCATCTGAGCTACAGGCCCGGTCGCCTCCAGGTAAAGTGTACCCCGCGCGATGATGGCTCGCATCTGGTTATCTCCCATAGCTCGGCTGGAAAAGGCCGGCACACGCGCGTGGGGAATGCTGAGATGCCCGCGGGCGGAACGCGTTTCGGTTCCAGCCGGCCTGGCGGATGGCTTCTGGTTGCGCCCACGTGTCGACCGCAGAACTGCAACATCTTGCAGCCGGAAGGGCGCCGGCCTGAATCCTTACCGCTGGCGCGCGTAAAGTGTCTCGGCTGCGCCAGCGCCGGGCAAAACAGGCATCAGCCAGCTCCAGGCGATGCTGCCGGGCGCCCTGCCCGTTGCAGAACATTCGGCCAAAAAGTCCGCACAGGCCCTCTCGACGAGGTAGAGGTGAATCAACAGCAGCAGGTCTTCTCGCGCGACGGGCAGGAAGGGAGCACCTTCGACGACATCAAAATAGGCCTGCAAAAATGTAGCGACAACTGCCTGCCACCACTGCTGCATCCGGCCAAGCGCCAGAGGGTCGTTTCCGTCGCCCAAGCCGTGCCGCTCGAGGGCAGCACAACCGGCCTGGTAGAACGACCACAGCAGCGTACCCACGTCGCGCAGCGGCGAGCGCTTGATTTTTCGCTCGCTCAGCGGCCGCGCAGGATCACCTTCAAATCCCTTGATGATGAAATCGTTGCCGCTGCAGAGGATCTGTTCCAGCCGGTAATTGCCGTGAATCCGTGTACGCGCAGCCGTCAGCGGTCGTTCCAGCAGCCCTCGGAACGGACGCAGCAACGCTGCTTCAGCTCCCGCCGAGCGCCGCTGCGCGCCCCCATTGCCGACGGCCTGACCGGAGGGTCCGCGCACTGCATCCAGCACCTGGGCGATCAACTGCCGGAGCGCCTGGTAGAGCGAGCGCTGATAGTGGAGCGTGAAGCTTTCTGGAACAAAATCAACCTCATCCACACAGGTTCCGAGAGCAATGTGCATCTCGGCTGTGCGAACCGCAAGCCGCCGAACTGGCTCGGATAGATCCCCCAGCCGATCGAGCATCCGGCCGGGCAGGGTCAACGTGGGAGCCAGAACGAACGGTTCAGCAGTTTCCGCCGCGGGCAGCGGCTCACCCGCAGCCCGGTCATAGAAGCGCTCGGCTGCCTCCACCGTCAGATCCCAGGCCGTGCGCTCATACGCGACGTGCCTCTGGCAGAAACCCAGCGTCCAGGGTTCCCCATGACCCCGGCGATAGAGCAGCTCGCCGAGCAATGGCGGAAAATTGCGGAAATGGGTGCGCTGGAGGAAAAATCTCGCCATTTCCTGCTCCGGACGCTGACCCGGCTCCAGACGGCGGTATAACCGCAACACCAGCCGGTCACCGAAGATGACTTCGGTGTGCGTAGCCTGCTCGCTACAGCGGACTGCCTGCAATTCCGACGCCGCCAGAGACAGTTCGCGCAAATCGCGCTCCACGCGCATCAGGGCCAGACCCACCTGCCCTCTCAGCCGGCGTCGCCGAGTCAAACCATCCAGCAGAGACAAGCAAAAGGCGGGGTCGCTCAGTCCGCTATGGAGCAGGGTTGCCGTTCCATTGCTCCCCAGCCGGGCCAGCACCGTTTGCGGACCCTGCCGCGCCACCCGCTCGGCCTCCGTGCCGGTGGACACAGCAACCGTGACCAGGTACAGTTCCGGTTCGCCGTCGGAAAATTCTGCCCGGATCACCAGCAGAGCACCGCGCGCATGCACGGGCACGGCATCTTCCACCTGGCACCGGAGCAACCGCCGGGCTTCACCACCGCACCAGGGCTGGGCTGAAAGGTACCGGCAGAGGTGGGGTTCGAGCTGCTGAAGATGCGCCGGGCGCAGCCGCGATTCTCCCTCAGCAGCCATCTCGACTTCCGGCGTTGCCCCCGCTACAGCCAGCGGGCGTACGACAATCTGGTCGACGGTGCGGGGTTCCAGCGAAAACCAGTAAAACGCATGCGGGCCGAGCGTGAGCAGATAGGGCCGCGCGTCCACCGCCGGAAAACGCACTCCGCCGAACAACTCCACCGGTTGCCGGCTCCGATACGGAGACAGATCGAGCTCAGCAAATTGCGCATTCTCGGAAAGGTTGGCCACCACCAGCAGGGTCTGGTCCTGCCAGCTGCGCGTAAAGGCTACGACGCGGCGGTTATCGGATTCGATGAACTGGAGATCGCCCCGCCCGAACACGGGGTGGCTTTTGCGGATCGCGATCGTGCGCTTCATCCATTGCAATAGCGAATGCGGATTGCCCCGCTGCGCTTCCACGTTGACCGCCTCGTAGTGAAACGGTGGATCGATCACCACCGGCAGATAGAGGCGTTGGGGGTTGGCGTTGGAGAAACCGGCATTGCGGTCGGCGCTCCACTGCATGGGCGTGCGGACGGCGTTGCGATCCCCCAGGTAGATGTTGTCGCCCATGCCGATTTCATCGCCGTAGTAGAGCACCGGCGTGCCGGGCAGCGAGAACAACAACCCCACCATGAGCTCGATGGCACGCCGATCGTTGTTCAGCAGCGGCGCCAGCCGGCGGCGGATCCCCAAGTGGATCCGGGCCTGCGGATCCCGTGCGTAAACCCGGTACATGAAGTCGCGCTCTTCGTCGGTGAGCATCTCGAGAGTAAGCTCGTCATGGTTGCGGAGGAACAGTGCCCACTGGCAGCCGGGCGGGATGGGCGGCGTCTGCTGGAGGATATCCACCAGCGGCGCACGGTCCTCCATGCGCAAGGCCATGAACAGCCGCGGCATCAGCGGGAAGTGGAAGGCCATGTGGACTTCATCCCCCTGGCCGAAATAGGCGGCCGTGTCCTCGGGCCACTGGTTCACCTCGGCGAGCAGCATCCGGTCCGGATAGCGCCGCTCCATGTGCCGCCGCAGCTCGCGCAGAAAAGCGTGGGTCTCGGGCAGATTTTCGCAACTGGTGCCCTCGCGTTCGTACAGGTAGGGCACCGCATCTAGCCGAAATCCGTCCACCCCCATCTGGAGCCAGAAATCGAGTACGCGGAAGATCTCGCGCCGGACGGCCGGATTGTCGTAATTCAAATCGGGCTGATGGCGGAAAAACCGGTGCCAGTAATAGGCCCGCGCCACCGGATCCCAGGTCCAGTTAGAATCCTCGAAATCCTGGAAAATGATCCGGACGCCCCGGAACCGATCCGGCGTATCGCTCCAGACGTAGAAGTTTCTCCACACGCTGCCGGGCTCCGCTCGGCGGGCTCGCTGGAACCAGGGATGCTGGTCGGAAGTGTGATTGAGAACCAGCTCGATGATGACACGCAGCCCGCGCCGGTGCGCTTCGCGCAAAAAATGGCGGAAATCCGCTAGCGTACCGTAGCCGGGATGAACGGCGGTATAGTCGGCGATGTCGTAGCCGTCGTCGCGCAGCGGAGAAGGGAAAAAAGGCAGCAGCCAGAGCGCGGTCACACCGAGGTCCTGCAGGTAGTCCAGCTTCTCCGTCAGCCCGCGGAAATCCCCCACACCGTCGGCGTTGCTGTCATAGAAAGCGCGAACGTGCAGTTCATAAATAATGGCGTCTTTGTACCAGAGCCTCTCCGCGTTCACGGCGCCTGTTCACCCGAGGACCTTGGCCGATGAGCGGCGTGACCACAGCCACCCATCTTCGTCGAGACACCCCGTTTGAAAGTGAGATGACAGATTCGGCAAGGGTTGCCTGCCAGGATGCCTGCATCCCCACCCCCTGCTCGGGGACAAAGCCAGGGAAAATATGTGCCCCAGCGGGCAATCCGCCGCAGGTCCGTCCAACATCACCCCTTAGTTTTTATGCTAGGGCCCTTCCCACTCTTATGCAAGAAAGCGTATTCGGTGCGTGGTGAAAATGTCAGCCACCGCCCTATCGATAGCTGAAATTCGCCATGCGTAAAGCAGTTCCTGATGGCACAGATGAGCAGGCAATCTGGAATGAGGCCTGCACGTGAACGGCCGTGTGTAGCTCGTGGACGTCGAACTGGGACGAGCTCGCCAGTGCTCACCGAGCGTGTGGAGACCGCCTGGGTCGAAGTCTACCGATACGGCGAGGCGAAGCCCTACAGAACCTGTAGGCCGGTTCTCTGGCATGCAGGTCCGCCTTCCCCACTGTGTATCACCTGGGCACAGCGGGCGGTCCAAGAAGGCATTGCCGATGCGATTTTTGACTCCCGTGTCCCTCTGCTGGGTGGCGCGAGCACAGTTGCCGGATTTTGGGCACGCCAGGGCTTCCGGTAAAACAGGCCCTGGTTCTAGACGGTAACTTGTCTAGTACTGAACGTGCCGTAATTGCCTAACTGGCTACAAACGCAGAATCTTTCCCTGGCCTCTTGACTGAGTAGGCAATAATGAGGCTGTTATAAGGGTCGTCATCCTGGCTAGGACCTGTGGGACCGCCGGAATGTCACCTCCTGGTGCCTTCTGGCCGCCCGCAGGCGGTCTGGCCACGGAGGGAGTGGGGAGACTTGACCGTGCTGAAAAATATCTGGCGACCAAATGATTCTGCAACCGAGCGCCCACCTGCATCGCCGGAAACGGCGCTCACGGCGCGACTCGCCGAGCTCTTGGGCCGCTCCGCCCCATCGAGTCCCACCGACAGCCTGCAAAACCGCAAGCGCACAAGGCTGCCGCGGATTGGCGCAGAATCCGGTCAAGTCGAACCGTTGGCCGAACAGGCACCAACCACCGACGGGAGCCCCCGCAATCGAGCCACCTCCGTACGGGCCATTGCGCGGGCCACCGAACAGGCCCTGGACCAGCTGCACACGGTGCAACAGGAGCTGGAGGCGAGCCTGCGAAGCCGCGTCGAACATTATGGACAGGCTCTGCAAACTGCATTCACCGAGCTCCGGGAGCGCTCTCTCCAGAGCCCCGAACTGAGCCAAACGCTGGCGTCCTTGCACGAGACGGTCCAGAGCTGGCTGGCTCAGGCCCGCGAGGAGCTCCAGCGAGAGTTCGAGCATACGCGTCGTTCGGTGAATGCTGAGCTCGAACAGGCGCGGCGGGAGTTTTTGGCTGCTTCGCGCCGGCAGACCGAGGAGCTGTTGACAGAGCTGCGACAGCAAATCGCTTCCGATAACGGCCACGACCTCGTCCAGAAGCTCGACGCGTACACCGAACAGGCGCGCCGACAGATGGTGGCCGCCATTGCCACCCTCGGCGAGGCCGTTGAACAGGGCCTGGCCCGTCTGCGCCGAGCCGAACAGGAGCTCGATGCGAGCCTTCAGAAACGGCTCGCACAGTATCAACAGGCTATTGCAGCGCGACTGGGCGACCTTCCCTCCGGCGAGCTGTCTTCCGAGTCGGTGCACCAGTTCCAGCAAACGCTGGAGCAGACGGTCGAACAGCTCACAGAACGATCCCGGCAGCGGCTGAGCGAGGAACTCGACCGCGCGGTGGCGGGTGCCTGTCAGCGACTGGCCGAAGCCGGACAGTCGGTGCTCGAGATTACGCGCACCTCTCTCGAAGCCGAACTGGAACGGCACCAGCAACGCCTAGCCGAACAGGAACGTTCGGTCGCTGCCGCGGTCACCGAAACGGCCCGGCAGATGACTGCGGAGCTGGAAGCCGCTCGCCACGCCGCCGTCGAACACTTCGAGCACAGCGTGCAGGAGCAGATCGAGCGCATTGTGGCCACGGTCACCGAGGAACTGCGGGCGCGCCAGGTGAGCGAAGCTCTGGTGGCGGAAATTCAGACCCGCATCGAACGCTCCGCCGATCAGACGCTTACCCGAACACTCGCCGCGCTCGAGGAGAACGCGCGCCAGGCGATTGCGGCGGTCGAGGTACAGCTCCGGCAGACCGAGCAGGTGCTGTTCGAGCAGGTCCGCGCGCGTTTCGATGCCCAGAGCCAGACCTGGATCGGTGAGGTTGCCGACGCCGTCCGCGAGGCCCAGGCTGAGCGCCTCGCCGCCTGGCTCGAGGAACAGATGCAAAGCGCTCGTCGGGCGGCTCAGGCAGCTTCCGAAGGCGTTGCCCGCCTGGTCGAACAGGCCCTGGCGCGGATCGAGCAGGCCAGCCTGGAGGCGGAGAGGAGCTTCCGCGAGCAGCTGGCCGCCGAGCAGAAACAGCTACTCGAATCCGTCATCGCCGAGCTGCGCACCGGCGCACTTCGCCAGCAGCTGCTTGGCGAGGCAGCCGAGGAGCTGCGTCAGGGAACGGCCAGTGTGCGCGAACAGACGATGGCGGAGCTGCAGCGTCAGGCGCAACAGTCGCAGGCCGCCTTCGCTGCCGAGCTGGGTGCAGCCGTCCAGAAAAGGCTCGCCCAGGTGGGAGCCGAACTGGAACAACTGTCTCTGCAGCACCGCAACAAACTGCACCAGTGGTGGGAGCAGCGCCAGCACACAATGCAACAGCAGGCGACGACTGTGGCTCGCCTGCTCGAACACACGGCCGCCGAAGCGGCTGAACAGCTTCGCTCCACGCAAAAGACCCTGGCCCTCGAACTCCAGCAGCAACTCCAGACGCAGCGCGCGGAGATGGCCCAGCAGGTGCTCGAGGACCTCCGGCGCAGTGGCGCTCTCGAGCCGCTTGTTCGCGAAACGGCCCGGCAGCTCGAGGACACGGCGCAGCGGCTGATCGAACGCACCGTGGCAGACCTCAGGCAGCAGCTCGAAGCCGCGCGGAGCAATCTCGAAGAACAAACCCGGGCTTCCCGACGCCAGCTCAGCGAGGAAATCCTGCAGTTGACCGAGCAAGCTCAGGCTTCAGTGGAGTCATCCGGCAAAGCGGTTACCGACGAGTTTCGCCGCCAGATGCACCTGTGGTGGGAAGAACGCACGCAGGTCGCGCGGCGTGAGGCGACCGAGGCTGCATCGGCGCTCAGCCGGCTTTCGGAACAAACCGCCGAACGCATGCGCGTCATGCTGCGGGAGCTGGAAGCAGAGACGGGCAAGTTGTTCGAACATTTCCGCAGCGAACTCCGTCAGGCTGCTGCCGAGGAAATTCGCCGACAGGGCTTCCAGCAGGAGGCACTCGAACTGATCGCCAGCGAAATCGACCGCACGGCGCACGAGCTGGCCGCACGCACCGGCCGCGAACTGCAGCAGAATCTGGAAGCCTCTCTGGCCGGTTTGACCGAGCAGCTCCGCACCTCACGCGAAAGCTTCCTGGAGGAAACACAAAAACATCTGGCCGAGCTCACCCGGTCGGCGCTCAGTATGGCCGACCAGCGCTTCCACGAATTCTTGACGCAAAACGTGCAACAGCTCGAACAGGAACAGGAAGAGTGGCTGCAGCGCCGGCGCCAAATCCTCTGGGAGGAGATCAACCGCATGGGCGCCGTGCCCCCGGCCGGGGCTCCTGCACGCAGAGCATCCGCCAACACTGCCGAGTCCAAATCCGGCCCACCATCCGCCACCCGTCGCTCCGTGACCGGACTGGTGGGCACCGCTGTGGGCGTGGTCGCGCTGGCGGGGCTACTCACCGTGGCTTTTGTGCAGCTGGCCCCTAAGCCCACTGTGACCGTCGAGCTGCGTGCCGACCCGCCGCAGGGCTTTATCGAAAACCGGCCGGAGTGGTCGCCACGCCAGCGCGCGCGCCAGGAGCAACTGGCACGCGCGTACTGGAAGATTGCCGCCAGCGTTCTGGAAAGCAAATACAGCTACGGCGTTCCGCTGCCGACCGAGCCGCCTCCGGAATTTCAGGTCAACGAAAACGGGTTGAAGGACGACCCCGCGACCCGCGCCTACTACTGGCAGAAACTGCGGGCAGCGTGGCTGCAGCCAGAGAACTGGAAAAACGCGACGCCTGCCGATTCGGGGTGGCTGGCGTCGCTGATGGACCGGTTGCGTTCAGTGCGGCTGAACAAGTAGCTATCGGCGGACCACGGGCAGAGGCGCCAGGTAGCGCCCAAACCAGTCCGCCGCCAGTGTTCCCAGCAGCTCTGCCGCTTCGGGTGGGCTGAGCTCACCCGTAGTGGCGGGCACCACGGCCAGCATTTTGCTCCGCGCTGGCATTTCGACAAACGCTGCCTCGTTGAGCCGCGCGCGCGGCGCGTCGTGCTCGCCCACGACCAGCAGAGTCGGAACCGTCAGGCGCCGCACCAGCGATCCCGCTTTCTCCAGCTGGCTGCTGTACAGCACCAGAGCACCGATGGCCGGGCTGGAGTCGACGGCCAGGCGCACAGCAGCTCCTGCCATTTCTCCTCCTGCTAAGAGGCCCAGAGGCAGGTTCGCTGCACCCTCCCGCTGCCGCACCCATTCCAGCACGCCCTGGAGCAAATTTTGCGGCGATTGCAGCTCATCAGGGAGGCGATTGTCGAACGGGACCAGTACACTGGAAAATCCCTGCTCCCAGAGCCGCTCCATCAAAAAGCGCCCCAGGGGTTCTTGTTGCACTCCCCCGGGTGCCACCACAACCACTCCAGCAGGATCGTCGAGCTCGAGCAGGGCTGTCGGCTCCAGTGCTAGCTGCGTGTGATTCAATTCCTTCGTCACTGATTGCATTGCCTGCTTCCCTTCCCACTGCAAAAACCCGGTTTCCGCGCGGCAGGCTCTATGGCCGCTCTCTATGCCTAGGCACGCAAGCTGCCAGTCAGCACGCCGGACGGTACTGGATACGACACAACCGCGTCGGGCACCGCCGTTTCCCAGGCTCATGATCAGCGCCGGTGCCCGCTACTGGTCCGGCTCAGGGTCCTGCCCCGCGGCTCTGTCAGCTCTCACATAGAACCGGCAAGTTCCGGCAGGGTTGCCTGACGCTTTCGGGATGAGAAAAAGCTCATCAAAACGCGCGATCCTGACTGGTTTTGTCGCTCCCCCGCCCCAGGACACCCCAATCTTTAAACGCTTGCGGCCGGGTGCAGATCCCGCTAACCTGCTCCGGCCGACCATGAGCTCGAGTAAACGACCTGTGCCCGTGCGGGCTCTGGGCCGTTGGGATTTAACGGCCCTGGTCGTCAATGGCATTCTCGGCAGCGGTATCTTCGGGCTGCCGGCGGCAATCGCCGCCCTGGTCGGCTGGCTGAGCCCGCTGGCTTATCTGCTGGCAGGGGCTGGCATCGCCTGCATTGTGCTCTGTTTTGCCGAGGTCAGCGCCCGATTCACCGTTTCCGGCGGGCCCTATGTGTACGCGCGGCGGGCTTTCGGGCGATTCGTCGGTGTCCAGGTGGGCTGGGTAAGCTGGCTGGTACGCCTGGCCTCGGCCGGAGCCAACGCCAACCTTTTTGTTCTCTATCTCGCCTCGTTGTGGCCGCCGGCCCAGCATGGTTGGGCGCGGGTGGCCGTGCTGACGGGTCTGTTCGGGCTGCTCACCGTGGTCAATTACCGGGGGGTGCGCCAGGGCGCGCTGGCCAGCAATCTATTGGTCATTGGCAAACTGATTCCGCTGCTGACCTTCACTGTCGTCGGATTGTTTGCCTGCAACCTGGCCACCGTGCGCTCGTGGGTGATTCCGCGACCGGACTGGACCCGGGCGCTTCTGCTGTTGATTTTTGCTTATGGCGGCTTCGAAAACGCCATGTTTCCTGGTGCCGAAATGCGCGACGCGCGCCGTGACGCACCGTTTGCGCTGCTGGCCGGATTGGGGCTGATTAGCGGCCTCTACCTCGCCATTCAGGTCATTTTCCTCGGCACGGTCCCGGCAGGTACGCACACCGACCAACCGCTGGCCGCTGCGGCTCTGCGAGTTTTGGGCCCCGCCGGAGTCTGGATGATCTCAGTCGGGGCGCTCGTCTCCGTCTGGGGTTGGTTCGCTGGCACGATGCTTGGTACACCACGGCTTACCTACGCGCTGGCCGAGCAGGGGGACTTCCCCGACGTGTTCGGGCGCTTGCACAACCGCTTCCGTACCCCGCACGTCTCCATCCTCGTGTTCTCTGCTCTGTCCTGGATGCTGGCGCTGGCAGGTACGTTCGAGTGGAACGCCAGTCTTTCCGCTGTCGCGCGATTGCTCACCTACGGAACCACCTGTGCGGCCCTACTGCCCCTGCGCCGCCAGATGGGAGCCAAAGGAGACTTCCGTCTGCCGGCCGGGTTGCTGTGGAGTTTGCTGGGCGTGGGGTTCTGTGCCACCCTGCTGCTGCGCATGAGCCGGGCCGAACTGACCATTCTGGCCGCAACGCTCGCGTTGGCGAGCGCGACATGGCTGTGGGCACGCTGGCAAAAGCCGGGCCGGGCGGCGGCCGAGTGACCTATGCGCGACCGGCTGCCTCCACGCTGGTGGTCGGATCAGCCCCTTTCCAGGTGAAGTCGGCCGTAGGCCCATAGACAGGAGGCACTGGCTTGCCGAGCAAGCGCAGATAGACCACCAGCTGAGCCCGGTGGTGCGCCGTGTGGAGCACGCGCCGCCAGAAAACCCAGATGCGTTCACGCTGCACGTCGAAAAACGGCACCACCTCCAGCCACCACCCCTCGGGCTGTCGTGCTAGCTGTTCCAGGCGGGGCCGTGCCAGTTCGGCCAGCCGCCGCGCATAAGCTTCCGGAGTCGTTTCGGCGGGTAACACTTCGGCGGCGGGTAGTTCGAGCAGGCCCAGAAATTCCGCAAAAAAACGCCGCTCGGAAAGCAGTTGATGCCGGAAAACGTCTTCCACTGTCGGCGAGCGCGGGTGCGGGCGAAAGCTTAGATCCTCCGCTGAAAACTGGCGCCAGACAGCGACCACCTTGTTGGTCTCGCTGGCATAGGTATCGAGCAGATGCTGAAGGCGCCGATCAGGCGTGCGGGGAATCGCTTCATCGGGAATCGCGCGGTATGGATATTCCATCGGCATGGGCAGGGTCCCTCCGGAAGCGGCATGCGGGCGACGCTGTAAAGCGAGCCCGCAGGCCGATTTTAGGCCTGTGGGAGGGCTTCGATAAAGACTCAACTGCTTATCGCTTCTTCTTCCCGTTTTGCTTCTCCCGGCCCAAAGCCTGCTCGATCAGGCGCAGCTCTTCTTCGAGGCTCGTTCCGTAGCGATGCGCCAGCCGCAGACGCCGGCGCAGGCCGGCTTCACGGTAGCGCCGGCGCTCGGCCGCTGTGCGCACGAGCAGCGGAGGTACCGGACGGGGTTTGCCGTCGGAGCCGATGGCGACGAACGTGACGTAGGCACTGCTGGTGTGCACGCGCTCGCCGGTCAGCACATCTTCGGAGTATACTTCGACCCCCACCTCCATCGAAGTGTGGAAAACGCGATTGACCTGCGATTTGAGAACAATCAGGTTGCCCACCTTGATCGGATGGCGGAAGTCGATGTGGTCCACCGAAGCGGTCACCACCAGGCTATTGGCATGGCGGTGTGCGGCAATGGCGCCCGCAATGTCGATCAGATGCATCACGCGCCCGCCCAGCACATTGCCCAGGGGGTTCGTGTCATTGGGCAGGACCACCTCGACCAGCTCGGTCCGCGACGCGCTGACCGGCTTGGGGGTCAATGCTGGCTCATCGGCGGTGCTGGAACCGTTGACACGGCGGTCTTTGCGTGCAGGCATCGAACACTCCTTTCGCGCGGTGGCTGCCCTGCGCGGGAGCAGGAGCCGCTATAATACGCTCTCCATGAGCGAGGCCCCAAAATCACGCCGGCAGAGGCTGGAAGAATTCCTGGCCCGTCACCCCAACGATCCCTTCACCCGCTATGGGTTAGCTCTGGAATGTGTACGGGAAGATGACGTCGCCGGCGCGCTCGAACAGTTTTCCATCCTTGCGCAGCAGCATCCTGATTACGTGCCCGCCTATCTGCAGCATGCCCAGCTGCTGGTGCGTCTGGAGCGCCGCGAAGAAGCACGCCGGGTGCTGAGCCGCGGTGTGACGATCGCCCGTCAGAAGGGCGATACGCACGCCGCTGACGAGATGCTGCAATTGCTGCAATCGCTTGGCTGATCGACACTCCCTCTGCGCTGTGACCCCGGCGCTATAATGAAGTCACCATTCCATGCATCGGCGACCCGAAGGAGAACCATGGACCCACATCCTGCCACACTGGGGGCCCTGCGCCGCAGCCATTGGTCGGAGCAACGCATCGGCCGCCGCACAGTCAAGCTGGAACTGAGAGAGAATCTCTGCGAGAAGCTGCGCCGGGGTGAAACACTGTTTCCGGGCATCCACGGCTACGAAGAGACGGTGATTCCGCAAATCGTCAACGCCCTGCTCTCGCAGCACAACTTTATCTTGCTGGGGCTGCGCGGGCAGGCGAAAAGCCGCATTCTGCGAAGTCTGGTGAACCTTCTCGACCCGGAGATCCCCGCAATTGCCGGCTGTGAATTGCACGACAATCCCTACCGGCCGATCTGCCGGGCGTGTCGGGAGCTGCTGTCCGAAGCGGGTGACGACACACCGATCGCCTGGATGCCGCGCGAACAGCGTTATGTGGAAAAACTGGCCACGCCGGATGTCACGATCGCGGACCTCATCGGCGATATTGACCCGATCCGCGCCGCCCGCCGTGGTCGAGACCTCGCCGACGAGCTGACCATTCACTACGGACTGCTGCCGCGGGCCAACCGGGGCATTTTTGCCATCAACGAGCTGCCCGATCTGGCGGGAAAAATCCAGGTTGGTCTGTTCAATATCATGCAGGAAGGCGATGTGCAAATTCGCGGCTATCCGGTCCGATTGCCACTGGATGTCCTGCTGGTGTTTACGGCTAACCCCGAGGACTATACGGCCCGCGGCAAGATCATCACGCCTCTGAAGGACCGCATCGGCTCCGAAATCCGCACGCACTATCCGCTGACGCTCAGCGACGCCCTGGCCATCACGGCACAGGAAGCCTGGACCGCGCGGGACGGAGCGCTGCAGACCGAAATTCCGGTCTATATTCGCGAGGTGGTGGAGGAAATTGCGTTTCTGGCGCGCGAGGATAAAAAGATCGATCATCGGTCCGGCGTGAGCCAGCGGCTGCCGATCACCTGCCTGGAAAATGCCGTGAGCAACGCCGAGCAGCGCGCCCTGCGGCAGGGCGAGCCGGTCGCCGTGGTGCGGCCGGTGGACATCTATGCGGCCCTGCCGGCCATCACCGGCAAGCTCGAGCTGGAGTACGAAGGCGAGGTGCGCGGCGTCGAAATGATCGCGCGCGAGCTGATTCGTGGCGCCTTCGGACGGGTTTTCTCGCGACATCTGGCCCGGGCCAACCTGCAACCCGTCGTCCAGTGGTTCGAGATGGGTGGCGAACTGAAGCTGCCGGAATACGCTCCGGCAACCGCCCTGCTGGCCGAACTGCGGAAAATTCAGGGCCTACTGGAACAGCTTCCGCAACTGGGCGTGCCGTCACGCGCCGCGCCGGCCCTAGCAGTCTCAGCGGCCGAGTTCATCCTCGAAGGACTGTGGGCGCACCGTCGGATTCAACGCAGCGAGGAGCGCGGTTACTTCGCCGAGCCCCGCAGCAGCGAGCCGCACGAGGCGGCTCCGCGGCCACGCCGCCAGTACAACTGAACGCCCATGAAGATCACGCGCTACTCACGGTATACCGGCGAGGACGCCGGAGCCGTGGACCTCGAAGAGTTGCTCAGCCGCCTGTCGGATTTTTTGCTGGGCAGCGGGTTCGGCCGCTCCTTTTACGAAATTTACGAGATGGATCCCCAGCAGACGCTCGAACAGTTGCGGGAGGCGATTCTCGAGGCTCTGGCCGAGGGCGATTTGTTGCCCCCTGACCTGTATGACCGACTCTTCGGGGAGGCTGGGACGGGCCAGCACGGCGAACTCGACCAGTTGCTTGATGCGCTGGTGCAGGCCCTGTTCGATCAGGGTTACCTTTCCTCGCCTGCGCCTCAGGTGCTGCCGCCATCCACCGCCACCGCCGTGGGCCAGGCCGGCCCCGAGAGCGAAGCCGCCCGGCGCGCCCGCTTCGAGATCACCGACAAGACGCTCGACTTCCTGGGCTACCGGGCGCTGCGCGAGCTGCTCGGCTCGCTGGGCAAAAGCAGTTACGGCCGCCACGACACGCGCGACCTGGCCACCGGAATCGAATCCGGTGGCGCCTCGCGTCCCTACGAGTTCGGCGACACGCTCAACCTCGACATCCCCGAAACGCTGCGGAACGCGCTGCTCCGTTGCGGCCCGCGCCTGCCCATCGAGGTGGACTACCCGGACCTGATGGTGCACCAGTGCGAATACCAGAGCTCGTGCGCCACGGTGTTGATGCTGGACTGCAGCCACAGCATGATCCTCTACGGGGAGGATCGCTTCACGCCGGCCAAGCGCGTGGCGCTGGCGCTGACGCATTTGATCCGCACCCAGTATCCGGGCGACAGCCTGCACCTGGTACTGTTCCATGACAGCGCCGAAGAGGTCCCGCTGCGCCAGCTCGCGCGGGTTCAGGTGGGGCCGTTCTACACGAACACCTGTGAGGGCCTGCGGCTGTCGCGGAGAATCCTGCAACGTGAGCGCAAGGATATGCGCCAGATCATCATGATTACCGACGGCAAACCCTCCGCCCTGACGCTCGAAGATGGGCGCATCTACCGGAATGCCTTCGGGCTTGATCCGCTGGTCGTCTCGCGGACACTCGAAGAAGTGGCGCGCTGCCGTCGCGCCGGCATTCTGGTGAACACGTTCATGCTGGCCCGCGACTATGCCCTGCTCCAGTTTGTGCAGAAGGTGACGGAAATTTGCCGCGGCAAGGCTTACTTCACAACACCCCATACCCTGGGGCAGTATCTTCTGCTTGACTACATGAATCACAAGACCCGGCAAATCCACTAGGGGAACCCTGCATTCTGCCGGGGAAAGTGAGGTCACGATGAGCAAAACCGTCCCACAGACAGGTCTGCGGGGCCCGGGGACAAAAGCACCCGAGGTCGAGCTCGCCTCGCTGGAGGGCAAGACGATTCGCCTCTCCAGCCTCTATCGCGAGCGGCCGACGGTGGTGGTATTTATTCGCCACGACTGCCCCGTCTCCCAGTACACACTCCCCTTCATCGAACGGCTGCATCAGGGTTATGCCTCGGGAGCGCATTTTCTGGGCATCTCCCAGGACGAAGCAGAGCCCACGCGCGCTCTGTGGGAGCGCCTGGGGCTACAGTTCCCTGCGCTACTGGACCGCCCGCACCTGAATGCCACGCGGGGCTATGGAGTCACTGTCGTGCCGTCGGTGTTCCTCATCGGGACCGACGGCATAATCCGACTGGCGTTCGACAGTTTTCGGCGGGCCGAGCTCGTGCGCTTATCAGAGCTACTGGCCGAACAGCTCAACCGGCCGCCGGCTCCGGTTTTTCAGCCGGGCGAGAAAGTCCCCGAAATCCGGCCCGGTTGAAGCTCCCGCTGACGGGTTCCGTGTGAACCCGCGCGGCAAGGGGCAATCACCTTCTCGCTAGCAGCTGGCTTCCTCTTCCGGCCATTCTTCCGGCCGTTCGCGCCGGCCCGGCTTGCGTTTGCGGCCTTCGATGCGTCGTGTCGGAGGCGGTTGTCCCACCGTATGGCGGGCGGCCAGACGAGCCAGTTCGGCGGTGGGAGCCTTCGTTCGCTTTTTTCTCGAGGGTTTTCTGTGTGCCACCGCACACCTCCCTTGCGGCCCGGCTGCGGGCAAGCTCATGGCAGGCGGGCCGCCTTGTCTCTGCCAGTCTGGCGCATTAGGCTCCGTAGAGGAAATGCAGAAGCGGCCATCAGGCGTACTCCGGCTACTGCAGTCGGCCTGGGCGATCGCTTTCGCCGCCCTCGTCCTCCGGGTGATGTTCCTAGCTGATTTTACGCTGCAAAATTCCCGCCGCGCCCTGGCCACCATTCCATTTCTGTTCGAACCAGCGAACATTGCTGCTGCTCTGGCCACGGGACAGGGCTTCAGCTCACCGCTGCGTGTTCCCACCGGGCCGACAGCGTGGTGTGCCCCTGTGTATCCGCTGCTGCTGGCAGGGATCTTCCGGGTGTTCGGACTCTACACCTACCAGTCGTTCCTCGTTGCCGAAACCCTGAATGTCCTTTTTTCAGCAGGCACAGCCTGGTTTATTGCTCGGCTGGGAAGTGGTGTGATGGATCCAGCGCTCGGCGCGGTCGCAGGGTGGATCTGGGCCATATTCCCCAATGCGATTCTGATCGCCTTCGAGGATGTCTGCTGGGAGGCGACGCTGACGGCTTTGCTAACAACGCTCGTCATGCTGCGCACGCTGCGGCTGTGGCAGCAGAAAAGCCGCTGGGCCTGGGCAGGTTATGGCGCGCTCTGGGGACTGGTGTTGCTGACCAACCCGACGCTGAGTTCTGTGTTCGTCTTGCTTCTGAGCTGGTTGATTTGGAAAAGTCCGGGCGGCACCAGAGGGAGACGAAGCTGCACCACGCTGGCTGCAGTCGTGCTCTGCTGCAGCCCCTGGACCGTGCGCAACGCACTGGTGTTTCACCAGTGGATCCCCATTCGCTCCACCCTCGGGCTGCAGCTCTGGATGGGCAATAGCGCGCATGCCGACCCGATCTGGCTGGGCACTGAGCATCCCATCTTCAATGCCGCCGAACGGGAACGCTATATCCTCCTCGGCGAGCCCGCCTATATGAGGGAAAAAGAAAAGGCCGCATTGCACTACATGATGCACCACCCACGTCGGGCAGCCGCGCTGGCTGCACGCCGTTTCATAGCGCTCTGGGCGGGCGGCACACCGTATCCTTTCCGCGACTGGTCGAGCTACCGTTCGTGGTGGTTCCGGTATGTTCTGGCTTTTAACCTGGTCCTGGCAGGCGCCGCTGCGATCGGCTTGATATGCTTGTTGCGCCAGAGGCATCCCTGCTGGTTCCCCCTCAGCACCCTGCCTGTCGTTTACCCTTTTGCCTACTATCTGACACTGGCAATCCCCCGTTATCGGCTGCCGGCCGACCCCGTTGTGGCTCTGCTCGCCGCCATCGGGTGGCGGAGCTGTAACCGGTTAGGGTGCCGTCGATGGCTCAGGATTCGCAGCAGGATTTGTGGTGCCAATGCCGGCGTGGTATAAAATGGCACTTCGCAGACTGGTCCGTGCACAGGCGGGGGCAAAGGCCAGTCGAGGGCAGGTTGGTCACTTTGCAAGGGCAGGCGCGAAACGTGTGAAACGCCCGGCTTCTGCCTTCAGTCAATCCAGGCAAGAACACCGGTTGCATCCGGTGTAAGGCAGCCGCAGGTTCAAGAAAGGTTCGCAGCCGAGGTCTGCGCAGCGGAACCGGTCGAGTTTGGCGAGACAGCGAGGACGGCACATGCGGATTCTCATCCTGGGAGGCGACGGATATCTGGGCTGGCCGACGGCCATGTACCTCTCGCGTCGCGGGCACACGATTGGCGTTGCCGACAGCTATATCAAGCGCCGCTGGGAGCAGGAGCTGGGCATCGAGCCCTTATTCCCTATTCGGAGCCTGCCTGAGCGCGTGCAGGTGTGGGAGGCTCTTTCCGGCCACAGGGTCACGCTGTTCGAGGGCGACCTGACCGACTATGACTTTGTGCGCCGCACGCTGGACGCGTTCCGGCCGGAAGCGATTATCCACTACGGCGAGCAGCCTTCGGCCCCGTTTTCGATGATGAACGTCGAGCGATGTGTCCAGACGCAGGTCAACAATGTCGTGGGCACGTTGAATGTGCTCTGGGCGATGCGAGAAGTTGCCCCAGCCTGCCATCTGGTCAAGCTTGGCACGCTGGGCGAGTACGGCACGCCGAACATTGACATCGAAGAAGGGTTCATCGAAATCGAGCACAAGGGTCGTCGTGACGTTCTGCCCTATCCCAAGCAGCCTGGCTCTTTCTACCACCTCTCGAAGGTCCACGACAGCCATAACATCATGTTTGCCTGCCGGGTGTGGAAGCTGGCCTCGACGGACCTGAATCAGGGCGTGGTCTACGGGCTGGAGACAGAAGAAACAGCCGCCGACCCGCGGCTGGCTACCAGCTTTCACTACGACAGCATTTTCGGGACGGTCCTGAACCGCTTTTGCGTGCAGGCCGCGGCGGGCATTCCACTGACCGTCTATGGCCAGGGTGCGCAGAAACGCGGTTTCTTGAACATCCGGGACACGCTCCGCTGTGTGGAGCTGGCGCTACTGCATCCGGCGGCGCCTGGCCAGTACCGCGTGTTCAACCAGTTCACCGAAATTTTCTCTGTCAACGAGCTGGCCGAGCTGGTGGCCGCCAGTGCCCGCCAGCTCGGGCTGCCGGGCGAGATTCAGCACTTGAGGAATCCACGGGTCGAAAAGGAAGATCACTACTATCAAGTGACGAACTCGGGCCTGTTACAGCTCGGGCTGCGCCCACACCGGCTTTCGAACGAGCTGGTCGATACGATGCTGAAAACCGTCATGCGCTTCCGGGCACGGATTCGCCCCGAAATCATCCGGCCCGGCGTGGCCTGGCATGATGGCGACGCGGCCGCCGAACTCGGCCCGTCAGTGGGGGTCGGCTCGGCTGTGGGTCAGTCCGCATAAGAGACTACCCAGATGCCCTCTGTTTCTCTCCGCAACCGTGGCACGCTTCTCCTGCTGGCCGTCACGATTGCTGCCGGCCCGCTGAGCAACGTGCTTCTGCGCGCAGGCATGCGCGGCCTCGAGCCAGCTGAGGTCACGCTGAGGACGCTTGGGCACTATGGGTGGCAGGTGTTCACGACGCCGGCTGTGTGGGCGGGCATCCTGCTGCGGCTGGGATTTCTGATCAGCTCTCTGGCTTTGCTGGCGCGGGCGGACTACAGTTTCGTGACCCCGGTGACGTCGATCAGCTACGTGCTGGTGTTGTTTCTGGGCCACTGGCTGCTCGGGGAACCTGTCTCGCATCTGCGGTGGTCGGGCGCCTTGCTGATCTGTGCCGGCGTGGTGCTGGTCGGACGGACACCGGTGCGGACAACCCTGCCGACACCGGGCATGACGCAAGTGCTGCCGGCGTCGCGGCGACATCCATGACGGTCGTCCTGCGGTGGCTGTTGCTGCTTCTCGCGGCCTCCGCCTTCACCTATTACCTTCTGGCCATTGTCAGCGCTCGCCGCTTTTTCGCGCACTGCCGGTGTGCACCGTGTGGGCCACTGCCTCCTGCCAGTATTCTCAAACCTCTCCGCGGGCTTGACGCCGACTGCTTCGAGAACCTCGCCAGCTTCTGCCGCCAGAACTATCCTCGCTACGAGATCCTTTTCTGCGTGAGCGATCCGGACGAGCCAGTCGCCGCGGTGATCCGTCGACTGCAGAAGGAAATGCCCGACGTCGCCCTCCGTCTGATCGTCCACCGCACACCACCGGGGCAGAACGACAAAGTTGCCAAACTGGCCACGCTGGCCCGCCACGCGCGCTACCCGGTCCTGGTCGTCAGCGACAGCGATGTTCGCGTAGCGCCGGACTATCTGCAAACGGTGGTGGCCCCGCTCACCTGCGACTCTGTGGGTCTGGTGACCTGCCTGTACCGGGGCACCGAAACCGCGTCGTTCGTGGCCTGGCTCGAAGCGCTCGGGCAGGCTTCGGATTTCTATCCAGGTCTGGTCGTGGACTGGCAGCTCGAAGGCGTCAAGTTCGCACTGGGTTCCACCATGGCGATTCGCGCCGACGTGTTGCGCCAGATCGGCGGATGGGAACCTCAACTCCGGCAGGTGGCCGACGATCTGCTCCTCGGACGACGCGTTGCCGAAGCGGGCTACAAGGTCGTGCTTCTGCCCTACGCCGTCAGTATCGTGCCGGATTACCAGACCCTGGGCCAGTTCCTGAGCAAGCGCCTCCGCTGGGCCGTCGTGATGCGCCATATGCGCCCCTGGGGCCATCTGGGTCTGGGTCTGACGCAGGGGCTGCCCTGGAGCGTGCTGGCCGGGCTGGCGTGGGGGCGTGCAGATGTTGCGGTAGGGCTTCTTCTGACCTACCTCGTTCTGCGCGCGGCGATGACCTGGCAGACGGGCATACGCGGTCTCGCCATGAGCTGGCTGGCGAAAAAGCTCTGGATGCTGCCCCTCTGGGATGCTCTGGCCACAGGGATCTGGCTGGTCAGCTTCCTGCGGCGTACCATCCGCTGGCGCGGGGCTGATTATGTGCTCGGTCCCAATGCCGTAATCTCTGCTGTTCGTCCCTCGAGCGATTAGCTCCGTCCCGTAGCGATGGAGAAGCGCCGATCAGGCCTGCAACACTGTAAAACCTTTTCCGGCGCCCGGTCGCAACTCTGCTGCGGTTACTCTGCTGGCGTGCGGCCGGCGACCGGTGATAGGTCCTGACCGAGCGGCCGATTGCAAAAGATCAGCTTTCCCCCCTTGCGGGCCACCAGATGCACTGACCGTGGGTCCAGCCCCTGAAGGCCATTGCGGGCATTGAAATCGGGGGTGAAGAGAAACACCCGCCTGGAGCTGTTCCACAGCGCAATGAACCGCTGCTGGTCGAGAAATATTTGTGGGGCATCGGGAAATAGCGAACCAAACCACAGGTCAGCCCGGCGCCCGTTGAGAATCAGCGCGGGATGGCCCGTATAGAAAGGCACCGACGAACCCCACTCATAATCGCCGTTGATCACCAGCGCATCGTCAGGCTGCAGCACCGGCTGAAGTTTCACAGCAAATGCCTTCGAAGAAAGAATCGGGTTGAAAATGATGTACCCCTGCTGGATCGCCAGCAGAAACACTACGGCTGCGATGGCCAGAGCCATATTGGCCCACACAAGCCGGTTGCGCTGACGGAACCAAGCATGCAAGCCGAAGCCACATAGAAACGCCAGGGCCACCTCGAGCAGGGGTTTGTGGAAGGCTCCAAAAGCAGCCAGCGTCAGGTCGTTGAGATGGCCGAGCGAGAGCGCATATTTGCCCGGATGCTCGGTGAGAAAATCGGCCAGGTCCGTATGAGGCGCCAGGGGCTTCGTGCGGGCCCAGACCACCAAAGCAGCGATGGAGACGGCCGCGCCGAAAAGAGCCAGCCCTACCGAAATGCGGCGGGCCCATCTCCGCTCCACCGATTCCGGATCGAGCCAGTGTTCGCGTGCAAGCCACGCACCGAGCAGAAGCGCAAGCGCAGGCACCACCGGCAGCGTGTAGTACTCCTGTCGGGTCGAGAAGCTGAAGAAACCGACGATCACGACCGTCCAGAGGACGAGCAGCAGCCGCGCAGACTGCTCCGGTTCCAACCGCTCGCGGCTCCAGAAGCGCCCAAGACCGCGCACGGCCACCGGCAGATAGGCGGACCAAGGGAAAACCCACACGAGCACCAGCAGCCAGAACAACAGCAGCGGTACCGTGTCGTAATCGCGGGGGATCCGTTCGTTGAGGTAGCGCAGGAACTGTTCGTTAATGAAGTAGTACCACAGAAAACCTTTTTCGGGCGTTCCGGGTACTGCCGGATTCCGGAAAGCAGCCAGAACATGCCAGGGAGCCGCGATCAGAAGAAACACGACCGCACTCGACAGCAGTCGCATCCGACCCAGGAACTGCAGGCGGCGAGTCAGCAGCAGATAGGCAAGAATGATCAGGCCCGGGAACACCAGTCCGATCAGGCTCTTGGTGAGCACATTCAGGGCTGTCGAAGCCGCCAAACCCCAGCAGAGCCATGCCGAGGGGCGATCCGACTGCAACATCTCCCAGAACGCCCACATCCCCAGCGTTAGCCAGAGCGTCACGAAGACGTCGGGGATCATAAAACGCGTAAAGACAAACAGCCCAGGAGCCGTTGCAACCACCAGGGCCGCGTAGAAGCCAGCCCACAGGCCAAAGGCGCGACGACCGAATCCAAACACGGCCCCCATCAACGCCAGGGTGCCCAGCGCCAGCGGCAACCGTGTCGTCCACTCATGGACTCCGAAGAAGCGATAGAGTCCAGCAGTCAACCAGTACAACAGAGGGGCTTTATCCAGATAACGAATGCCGTTGACGTGCAGGGTGACCCAGTCGTGGCGCAGCAACATCTCCCGTGCAGCCTCGGCATGAACGGTGTCGGCGTCATCGAGCAATGCGGGATGGGCCAGGGCTGGGAGGTACACCACGGCCCACACCATGAGCAGAATCGTCCACATCCACCCTGCTGTACGCTTTGCGTGTGTGCTCATCGCCGACTGCAACTCCGCCGCATGCCCGCTCCAGACGTTGCGACATTGAGGGGCCGGAGCCTGATGAAATCCTCAGACGGGTCCCGCCCCACCCCCACAAACTGGCAGAACATCCTCGCCCAGGAAGGCGGCTCTGGCGGAAGCGAGTGGGAGTCGAACCCACCACTCGGCCCGCTGGGGCCGAGTCGCCGGCTTTGAAGGCCGGGAGGGTCACCGGACCCCTTGCGCCTCCGACCCGAATTATACGATTCACAGCGGTTCCCGCCCAAGCGATCCGCCTGCATGCAGGCTGGCGCTCAGGCAGTTTGCGGAATGCTGGCTTCGCGCAAAAAGCGGGCTGCCTCTTCGGGCGGGGTGGGATTGATGTAGAAGCCGGTGCCCCACTCGAAGCCGGCGACCTTGGTCAGCGTAGGCATCATCTCGAGGTGCCAGTGGTAGTGATCGTTACGCTCGCGCCCGACGGGCGAGGTGTGGATCACATAGTTGTAGGGCGGATGCGAAAGCACAGCATCGAGGCGCTGCAGTATGTCA
>Ga0209810_1001593_pt1 | contig 33038 bp, 29 predicted proteins | sample Coa_R1_7_FD_187159 | JGI IMG/M metagenome (GOLD analysis project Ga0209810, IMG submission 187159) | Surface soil microbial communities from Centralia Pennsylvania, which are recovering from an underground coalmine fire - Coalmine... | ecosystem: Environmental > Terrestrial > Soil > Unclassified... | reverse complement strand
CAGCGGGTTGGCTGTGGATTTGCGCCCGCGCTTCTTGGGGGGCAAGGCATCGAGTTCGCCTTGCTCCTTCTGGCGTCGCCAAGTTGTGAGATGGGACGAATACAACCCCTGCCGGCGCAGCAGCGCGCCGATGGAGCCGTCGCCGCGGCAGGCCTCGGCTTGAGACACGACCCAATTCGGCCCCTTCCCACCCAAAATTTCCCGATATACAATATGGGGCCGGGATCGTCTACATAATGCGATATTTATTGCTCGCCGCGGTTGCAGCAACCGCCCTGACGGCAGCGCCGCAGGAGACCATCAGGCCGGCGGCTCCGGTAAATCCGGACCAGGCGCTGATCAATCGTTACTGTGGCACCTGCCACAACCAGAAGTTGAGGACGGCCAAGCTGGCGCTCGACACGCTCGATCTTTCCCACCCCGAAAAGGACGCGCTGATCTGGGAGCGGGCGATTCGCAAACTGCGCGGCGGCATGATGCCGCCTCCGGGCGCCGCGCGACCTCCGATCGAAGCGGCGAACGCCCTGGCGGCGTATCTCGAAGATTCGTTAGATAAAGCCAGTGCCGCGAATCTTAATCCGGGGAGCGTTCGCATTCACCGCTTGAATCGCACCGAGTACGCCAACGCCATGCGCGATCTGTTCGGAATCGACGTGGATGCAGCGGCGCTGCTTCCTGCCGACGGCATCAGCGACGGGTTCGACAACATCGCCGCGGCGCTGAAGGTTTCGCCGTCGTTCGTGGACCAGTACATTATGGCCGCCCGGGCGGTGGTGAAGCAGGCCCTGGGCGCTCCGCCTTCCAGGAAGGAAGAAAAGATCACGCTTCGAGGTACGGACGCGGACGTGCCGCTTCCTCCGGGGGCGCGGGGCGGAGTCACCGCCAAGTATCTGGCGCCCTACACGGGCGATTATGAGTTCCGGGCGCAGGGGAATCCGGCGGCGTTCCTGGTCGACGGAGCACCCGTTGACGTTAAGGGCCGCACGCATCTGTCGGCTGGAGTGCACACCGTCGTGGCCGTCAACCCGGTGCATAGCTTCGCGGAAAGCGAAGGCGAGCTGTTCGGCTTCGTTCCCGGCGCGGCGGGAACAGGCTATGCCAGTACAGGCCTGATCCCCGGTGCGGTGAATATCGGCGGAGGCGGCGGGCTTCGGGGTCCTCTTGCCGTCAGCGTTTCGGTGAACGGCCCTTTCAACGCGACGGGGAATCCCGTAGAGATCCCCAGCCGGGCACGAATCTTCATTTGCCGCGCTCCCGATCCGAAAGAGGAGGCGGCGTGCGCTTCGCGGATCATGTCCCATCTGGCGCGCAAGGCGTACCGCCGCGCCGTCACGGCCCAGGACATGGCGCCGCTGATGCAGTTTTATAGCGAAGGCCGCAAGAGCACCGGATCGTTCGAAGGCGGCATCGAGAACGCCCTGACGGCCATGCTCTCCAGCGCGAAATTCCTGTACCGCGTGGAGCCGCCGCCGGCCAACGCGAAACCCGGAAGCATCTACCGCCTGAACGATACCGAGTTGGCTTCGCGGCTGTCCTTTTTCCTGTGGAGCAGCATCCCCGATGAGGAGCTGCTGGGGCTTGCGGAAAAGGGCAGGCTGAGCGATCCTCTGGTGCTGGAGCAGCAGGTGCGCCGCATGCTGGCTGATCCCCGGTCGAGCACGCTCACGACCAACTTCGCCTTCGAGTGGCTGAAGGTTCGGGATATGGACGCGCTCGAGCCCGATCCCTTCCTCTATCCGGCCTTCGATAAACCATTGAGGGCCGCGTTCCGCCGCGAGATGGAGCTGTTTTTGGACAGCATTTTCCGAGAAGACCACAGCGTGGTGGATCTTTTGAACGCGAACTACACGTTCGTCAATGAACGGCTGGCCGCGCATTACGGGATTCAGAACGTGCGCGGCGACCAGTTCCGGCGGGTCACGCTGGCGGACCCGAACCGGTTCGGGCTGCTCGGCAAAGGCGCGATCCTCATGGTGACCGCGTATCCAAACCGCACTTCGCCGGTGTTGCGCGGCTCTTACATCCTCGAAAACATCATGGGCACGCCGCCCGCCCCGCCGCCGCCCAACGTCGAGGCGTTCAAAGAGAACAAGGAAGGCGAGAAACCCAAGACGATCCGCGAGATCATGGAACTGCATCGGGCGAATCCGGCCTGCAACGCGTGCCACGGCGTGATGGACCCGCTGGGATTCGCGCTTGAGAATTTCGACACGATCGGCACCTACCGCGTGATGGACCGCTACACCCGCACCAAGATTGACACCAGCGGGAAGCTGGTGGACGGTACGCCGGTGAACGGCCCTACGGATCTCCGCAATGCGCTGCTGCGGCGCCCGGAGCAGTTCGCGCAGACGCTGACGGAGAAACTGATGACCTACGCGCTGGGCCGCAGCGTCGAATATTACGACATGCCCACGGTGAGAAAGATTGTGAAGGATGCCAAGGCCGATCACTACAGGTTTTCGTCCATCGTGATGGGAATCGTCAGGGCCCCGGCGTTCCAGTCGAGCGCAGTCGAGGCAACCCAAGCAGCGCCGAAACAACCGGAACCAGCGAAGGCCGCAAACGCAGCCACAGGGAAGGGCGAGGGGGCGGCGCCCGCTCAAGTAGCCGCCCGGTAAGCACAAGGAGAATCGAAAATGTTTGTTACGAAAAAGCATTTGTCGCGCCGCACGGTGCTGCGGGGCGTGGGGACCGCCATCGCCCTGCCGCTGCTGGACGCGATGATTCCGGCGCGTACGGCTTTGGCGGATACCGCCGCGAAGGCCACGCCCCACCTGGGCTTCATTTATTTCCCGCACGGCGCCGTGGAGGCGCAGTGGACGCCGGCCGGCGAGGGTCAAATCGGCGAATTCCGGGATATTTTGAAGCCGCTCGAAAAGTACAAGTCGATCACCACGGTGATCAGCAACATCGATAACCAGGCGCCGCTGGGCCCGGTGCATGCGCTGTCGCCGGGCACCTGGCTCTCCTGCGTGCATCCGGCCATCAGCCAGGACGCGCACGGGGGCACCACCATCGACCAGATCGCGGCCCAGCACATCGGGCAGGATACGCCGCTGCCCTCGCTCGAAGTGGCCACGGAAAATCACGGTGGCGGCGGCTTCTGCGACCGCGATTATGGCTGCTCGTATTCCGGCACGATTTCGTTCCGCACGCCGACCACGCCCTTGCCGATGGAAACCAACCCGCGCAAGCTGTTCATCCGGCTGTTCGGGCAGGGCGACAACGCGGCGGAGCGCACGCGGCTGTCGAAGCAGTACTCGTCGCTGCTGGACATGGTGGGCGACGAGGTGAAGCAATTGCAGCGGGTGGTTGGTCCCTCCGACAACGCGATGCTCTCGGATTATCTCGAAAGCATCCGCGAGATCGAGCGGCGGATTCAGAAGATGGAAGCGCGCGATCTTTCGCACGTCGATATCCCGGACGCTCCGAAGGAAACCGCCTATGCGTTCGATGCGCGCATCAATCTGATGTTCGACCTGGTCGGGTTGGCGTATCAGGCCAACATGACGCGCGTATTCACCTTCATGATGGCAGCCGAGGTCAGCGGCCAGACCTACAACCACATCGGCGTGCCGGATGCCTTCCATCCGCTTTCGCATCACAACAACGAACAGGCAAAAATGGAGCGCCTGACGAAAGTACAGGCCTACCACACCCAGGTTTTCGCAAAGTTTTTGGATAAGCTTGCGAAAATGCCGGATGGCGACGGCACCATGCTCGATCATTCGCTGTTGCTGTATGGCAGTAATATGGCGAACAGCAACGCGCACAATCATTACCCCCTGCCGACGTCAATCGTGGGCGGCTGGAAAACGGTGAAGGGCGGCCAGCATATCGTGGCGCCGGATCACACGCCGCTGGCCAACGTGCTTTTGACGTTCCTGGATCGCGTGGGGATCCCGCAGGACAAGCTCGGCAACAGCACCGGGAAGCTCGTGGAGATCTAACCGTGGAGAGACGAAGTTTTCCGGGCAGGAAATCCGCGCTGCTCGTGGCCGCCGCATTGCCCATGCTGGCGGCCGATCTTCAGGCACCCGCCGCTCCGCTGGCGAACGCCATCAAATCCGGCCAGCGCGCCGCTGCGATCGAGATGATCGCGAAGAAGTCCGCCGACGTGAACGCCGCGGAAGCGGACGGATCGACGCCGCTGCTGTGGGCCGCCAGCCTGAATGACCTGGATCTGACCGTGCGGCTGATTAAGGCCGGCGCGAACCCCAAGAGCCGGAACCAGCTCGGGGCGACGCCGCTAGGCGAAGCCGCGCTCAATTCCAATACGGAGATGATGAAAGCTCTCCTGGCCGCGGGCGCCGACCCTAACGCGCCCGGGCCCGACGGCCAGACCGCCCTGATGATCGTCGCCCGCACTGCGAATGTCGATGCGGCGAAGCTGCTGCTGGCCAAGGGCGCCAATCCGAATGTCCGGGAAAAGCAGCGCGGCCAGACCGCCCTCATGTGGGCCGCGGCGTCGAGCCAGGGCCCGATGATGCGCCTGCTGCTGGATGCGGGCGCCGAAGCGGACGCGAAATCCGACACCGACCTCATGACTCCGCTGGTCAGCGCCGAGCCGCGAGCCCAGCCGCGGCCGCCCGGGGGCATGACCGCCATGCTATTTTCGGCCCGCGAGGGCTGTATGGAGTGCGTGCAGGCTCTGGTGGAGCACCAGGCGAAGCTCGACTTGCCCGATCCGGAGGGCGTGACGCCTCTCATTTCCGCGCTGTTCAACGCGCATTTTGACGTCGCGAAGTATCTGATCGAAAAGGGAGCCAACGTCGATCGGTGGGACTGGTGGGGCCGGACGCCCCTGTACCTGGCCGTGGACTACAACACTCTGCCCCACGGCGGCCGCCCGGACCAGCCTTCGCTGGATGAGACTCTGCCGATCGATATCGTCCGAATCCTGCTCGAACGGGGGGCCAATCCGAACCCGCAGTTAAAGCTGCTGCCGCCGTATCGCGCCACGGGCGCGGACCGCGGCGTGGATCAGATGCTGACCTTCGGCGCGACGCCGCTGCTGCGCGCCGCGAAGGCCATGGACGCGCCGGCGATCAAGCTGTTGCTGGACCACGGGGCGATCGTGGATCTACCCAACGTCCAGGGGATGACGCCGACGTTGGCGGCTTCGGGAATGGGCTCCATCGACGCTGACACCCGCGGCTACTTCACGACGCCGGATGTGCAGGATCGCGCCATCGCCTCCCTCGATTTGCTGCTGGCGCACGGTGGCGCGCTGAATGGCCGGGCCGGACGGCTGGGTCAAGTGCCTCTGCATGGCGCGGCGTTCTGGGGCTGGAACAGAGTGGTCGAGTACCTGTTATCGAAAGGCGCGGACATCAATCTGACGGATAACCGCGGCTACACCGCGCTCGACTATGCGATGGGGCGCGCGGGCGGCAACAGCCGCGGCGGCCAGCGCATCGATGTTCACAAGGACACCGGCGATCTCCTGATCGCCAAGGGCGCAATCGCGGGAACGCCGATTCCACAAAACGGAGCCCAGGCGGCGCGTCCCAGGGGACAGGGACGATAGACGCCCCCGGAGGCCAATCTGGATCGTCCTTTGGCCCAAGGCTCTTCGCGCGAAAGCGGCGCTAAGTGGCGCGATTGGCTCAGAAGCCGCCCCGGGCGGCCGATGGCCACTGGGGCTTTCCACGTTTGTCGCGCAGCGTCAGAATCCGGTCATTCAATCTCACTTCGCGCGCCAGGATCGCCTCCTCATCGCCGATCTTGACCTTAGACCCGGTGACCTGGATGCGGTCCCCATCGGAGAGCCGGAAGTGCTGCTGCGACAGAAACCGGCGCGGGCCAAGGCGCACCAGCAGCCTGCCTGAGCCTGTATTTAGAATTAAATGCGCGCCTCCGGTACCCCAGCGCGCGATGCCTTCTTCCTGCAAATGCTGAACCGTTCCGGAGACGGTCACTTCGGTGGACGCGTCGTACCGGGGAACGCGGCCCCGGCCATACTGAACCGAGGCCGCCGCCCCGATTCCCAAGGTCAAAACCGCCAACAAAACTGTCTTCGCGCCCAACTTAATTCCTTCCCCCCCCGTCTTGGCTTGCAAACTGCTCGCCAATCGGTTACATCTATACACCGATAAGTATCGAATGCGGATAGGCACGAAGACCATACGCATTAAGGCCTACTAGGGTGATAGGTATGGAAACCACGACTGCTCAACGTACCGTTTCCAGACGCGGCGAATATGAGATCGTCGCGTCCGGGCCGTTCCGCCAGGAACGGCTGAGGCACGCTAATTCCTACTCTACCGCAATGTGGTTCGTGCGCGGCAAAATCGACATCGTGGGCGACCTGGTGGCGGCGGTGCGGGACCAGCTCGCGCGGGCGGCGCCGGGATGGCGGCAAGGGGTGCTGAATTGGGTGTGCCGGGCGGCGCCCTGGAGAATCGCGGAGCTGTGGGAAAGCAAAACCCGCTCCCGCCGGCATATCCGGTTTCATTACGACCGCTCCAACGAGTTCTACCGCCAGTTTCTCGATTCGCGCATGGTATACTCCTGCGCGTATTTCCGGATGGCCGGAGAGTCCGCGCGGGAGTCGCTGGACGAAGCGCAGCTTGCCAAGCTGGATCATATCTGCCGCAAATTACGGCTGGCACGCGGCGAGCGTTTTCTGGATATCGGTTGCGGCTGGGGTGCGTTGGCGCTGCGCGCGGCCGCAACGTACGGTGCGACCGCAACTGGCTGCACGTTAAGCGGGCAGCAGGCGGCGCACGCCTCCGCTTGCGTGCGGCGCGATGGTCTCGCCGGGCGGGTGCAAATTCTCGAACGGGATTACCGCGACATGGAGGGCCGGTTTGACAAGATCGCCTCCGTGGGCATGTTCGAACATGTCGGGAAGCTGCGGCTCGCTTCTTACTTCCGGAAGGTTTACGATCTGCTGGAGCCGGACGGGCTGTTTCTGAACCACGGGATTACGCGGCCCTCGCCGGTGCCGCCGGACCCGGGAAGCTGGTTCATCGCGCGGCAGGTGTTTCCGGGGGGCTCCATCCGCACGCTTCCGGAAACCATCCGGGCGGCCGAAAAAGCCGGATTCGCCGTACTGGATGTGGAGAGCCTGCGAAAGCACTATGCGCTCACGTGCCGGGAGTGGGTAGCGCGGCTGCGGGCCTCGCGGGAGAAATGCCTGCGCGTGGTGGACGAGCGGACCTGGCGCACGTGGCAGCTTTTCCTGGCTGGCTCGGCCGTGGCGTTTGAGGACGGCTGTCTGGACCTCCACCAGATCCTGCTGGCGAAGCGCGGCTCGAACCGGGCGCCCGCGATGACTCGCGAGTACATGTACGCCTGATTCGGGCGCGGGAGTGCGGGCGGGGAAAGCGTGGTTTCTGGGCTGTCGAATGCGCCCAAGATTTCGGACCGAAGTGATAAACTGTGCGCATGTCGAACATCATCAAGGGCACGCTATGTGCGGCTGCCGCCTTCGTCCTGGTGGCCGCCACTCTCCCCGGGCAGGAAAAGAAAACGGCGCCCGGGAAATCGAAGGTACTTCAACCGCAGATGTCGGTCTCGGGTCCGCCCATGGGCAAACTCGGCGACAAGCCGGAACAGCCGTGGAGCGCCACTACGCTGGGCGCATCGGTGGACGGTAAACCGAACCCCGGCGCGACCATCAAAACCGTCACGGGCGAGATCATTGATTTCTCGTGCTATCTCCAGGTCGGCAAGCACGGGGAAAAGCACCGCGATTGCGCGCAAAAGTGCTTCCGCAACGGGCAGCCCATCGGGCTTCTGGCGCCGGACGGCACGTTGTACATGCTGATGGAAGAAGAGCACGATCCGCGGCGCGACGGCATGGGCACTTTCCGCCAGGCGGCTATCGAGCACGCCGCGCACAACATGGAAGTGACCGGCACGGAGTGGTCGCTGAATGGCTACCACGCGCTTTACGTACACGGCTTCATCAAGAAGTAGACTGGGGCGCACCACGCGAGGCGCTGCGGCCCTGGCGGGTGTGTTTTTGTGCGGGCGGGCGGCGGGCGCCGGCGCCAAAGCGCCTGCCGCAAAGAAACCGTCCGGGTTCAGGCCACGTTCGTGGCGGCTTCGGCGAACATCTCCGCGGCCCATTCGAGGCGATCTTTGGTGTGCGCCGCCGAAACCTGGGTGCGAATGCGGGCCTTGCCCATCGGCACCACGGGATACGAGAAACCGATGACGTAGATTCCCTTCTTCAGCAGATATTCCGCCATGCGGGCAGCCTTTCCGGCATCGCCGATCATCACCGGGACAATCGGGTGCTCGCCCGGCAGAATCGGCAGCCCGAGCTCGGTCATCCGCCTCCGGAAGTATTGGGTGTTGGATTGAAGAATGGCGCGTAATTCGTCCGAGCTTCGGATCAGGCGCAGGACCTCCAGCGAGGCGGCCACAATGGGCGGCGCGACCGAGTTGGAAAAAAGATAGGGCCGGGAGCGCTGGCGCAGCAAATCGATCAACGGCTTGGCCCCGCTGACGTAGCCGCCGCTGGCGCCGCCGAGCGCCTTGCCCAGAGTCCCGGTGATTAAATCCACGCGGCCCATGACGCCGCATCGCTCGTGCGTGCCGCGCCCGTCCGGCCCCACGAAACCCACGGCGTGCGAATCGTCCAGCATCACCAGGGCGTGGTAGCGCTCGGCCAGATCGCAGATCTCGCGTAGGGGAGCGTAGTAGCCATCCATTGAGAAGACGCCGTCGGTGGCGATCATGCGGAAGCGCGCGCCCTGTGCGGCTTTAAGCTGCGCCTCCAGATCGTTCATGTCCCGATTCTTGTAGCGGAACCGCCGGGCCTTTGAAAGACGGATGCCGTCGATGATGGAGGCGTGATTCAGCTCGTCCGAGATGACCGCATCCTCCGCGCCGAGCAGCGTTTCGAACAGGCCGCCGTTGGCGTCAAAGCACGAGGAGTACAAGATGGTGTCTTCGGTCCCCAGAAAGTCGCTGATCTCCGCTTCGAGTTGCTTGTGCTGCTCCTGCGTGCCGCAGATAAAGCGCACCGAGGCCATGCCGTAGCCCCAGCGATCCAGAGCGCGGCGCGCGGCCTCCATCACGCGGGGGTCGTCGGCGAGCCCGAGATAGTTGTTCGCGCATAGCACCAGCACGTTCTGGCCATCCTGGAGCTGCACATCGGGCCGCTGGGCGGAGCGCAGGATTCGCTCGGGCTTCCACAAGCCCGCCGAGCGGATCTCCTCGAGTTGCGAATGGACGAAATCTGCGTAAGAGCCCAGCATCAGATCAACTCCTCCCAATTGAGAATCACCTTGCCGCTTTGCGCGGAGCGCATCGCCCGAAACGCCTCCTCGAAATCCTTGTAACTGAACCGGTGCGTGATGACCGGCCGGATATCCAGACCGGACTGAAGGAAGACGGTCATTTTGTACCACGTCTCATACATCTCCCGGCCGTAGATGCCTTTGATCGTGAGCATATTGAAGATCACGTCGCGCCAGTTAATGGCCATCTCCTGCGAAGGAATCCCCAACATCGCGATCTTGCCCGCATGGGACATATTCGCGAGCATGTCGCGGAACGCCGAAGGATTGCCCGACATCTCCAGGCCCACATCGAAGCCCTCCTGCATGCCCAGCTTCTTCTGCGCTTCCTGGATGGAGGATTCCTGGATGTTCAGCGCCAGATCGACGCACACTTGCCGGGCGAGGTTCAGCCGGTATTCGTTTACGTCCGTAATCACCACGAAGCGCGCGCCGGCGTGGCGTACGACCGCCGCCGCCATGATGCCGATCGGCCCCGCGCCGGTGATCAACACGTCTTCGCCCAAGACATCGAACGCCAGCGCGGTATGGACCGCGTTGCCGAACGGGTCGAATATCGCGGCGATGTCTTTATCGATTTGGGGGTCGTGACGCCAGATGTTGGCCATCGGCAGGGCGATGTATTCGGCGAAGCAGCCTGGCCGGTTCACGCCGACACCCGAGGTGTGCGCGCAATAGTGGCGCTGCCCCGCCATGCAGTGCCGGCACCGCCCGCAGACCACGTGTCCTTCTCCGGAGACCAGCTCGCCGGGGCGAAAATCGTTGACGTTTGACCCGACTTCGACAATCTCGCCGACGAATTCGTGGCCGATGGCCATGGGCACGGCAATGGTCTGGCGCGCCCACTCGTCCCAGTCATAGATATGAACGTCGGTGCCGCAGATGCCGGTTCGATGCACGCGGATCAGCACGTCGTTGATGCCGATGGCCGGCTCGGGAATGTCTTCGAGCCACAAGCCCGGCCCGGCGTGCGCTTTTACAAGTGCCTTCACGAAGTCTCCTGTTGGTAAGAACCATTATCCAGGAGACGCGAGGCATCCCTTCACGTGCACGCGATCCTTCTCGTTTCCACGGCGGATGTACTCGAGGATCGGTCGGCGAAAACTGTGTACAGCCGGTGAAAGGGAGCGCCTAGGCTTTGGGAGGCCGCTCATTCCCTGTGTGGGTGTGGTTCACCGGCCCGGGCGGCCAGCGAAGGCGGGCGAGTGCGCGATAGACAAACGGGTTCAGCGAAAAGGGCAGAGGAATCCGCTCGCCTATCCAGAGGCAGCGCTTGAGGCAGGAGTTGCAGCGAAAGGGCTTGACTCGCACGAGCCGGGAAGGCCGCTCCCACCACCGGGTGACCGATCGCCGAACTTCATCCGACCCGCAATAGAAACGTCTCACAAAACCATCCTGATGAAGCGCAGGTGTGAGTAGGAGTGTTACGGGAGGTTTACGGGCCGCGGGCCCGTGCTCCGAATCTTACTATCCCCCAGCTTACCCATCTGCGGGGACTCGACGCCAACGGATGGCAGACAGTACGGGGGCCGCAGGGCCGCCTCCTCCATCACGGTCGTGGTTCGGGTGCGTGCCGCGAATGGACGGCGCAAGGCTCAACGCGGCTGGCGCGATCTTGCACGGGGAGGGGCCGGCGTCACACAATGGAATTTTCCCTGGTGCCCCGCAAAATCGAATCTCTCTTTCTGAATGGGCCGGCGGGGCGGCTGGAAGCCATCCTGGAAGAGCCCGACGACGGCGCTGCGCCGGTGGAAGCCGCTTTGGTCTGCCATCCCCATCCCCAGCACGGCGGGACGATGCACAACAAGGTAGTGCATCGGATCGCGCGCGGGCTGCGGCGCGCCGGGGCCGCCGTTTTGCGCTTCAACTACCGGGGCGTCAACCTGAGCGAAGGAACCTACGATCGCGGCGAAGGCGAACTCGACGACGCGCGAACCGTGCTCGCTTATTTACGCTCGCGCTACCCGGATCTGCCGTTTACGCTGGCGGGATTTTCGTTCGGATCGCGCATTGCGCTGCGCCTCGGGTGCAGCGGCATCGGCGCGCGCCGCGTCATCGCCGCCGGCTTCCCAACCGTGTACCAGGACCACTTCTATCTCGAGGGTTGCACGGTTCCGCGGGTGTTCGTGCAGAGCACACACGATCAGTACGGTCCCGCCGCCGAGCTACGAGCCATCGTCGAGGGCCTGCCCGAGCCGAAGAAGCTGGTCCTGGTGGAAGCAGCGGACCATTTTTTTCACGGGGCGCTCGATCAGCTTGAAGAGGAAATCTTTCGCGCCTCCTAGCTCGTGGCGGCACGAAATCCTCCGTGTCCGATATACTGGCGAATCGCGGGAGGCATCCGAAAATGAAACTTCACTACACCATGGCTGGATGGATGGCGGCCCTGGGCCTGACGACCGCGATGGTCGCGGTGCGGGCGCAGCAGTCCGTGGGACGGGGCGCGGGCAAGGCTCCCACAGCGCCGCCGCCGATTAACTGGCCCTCGCCGCCCTTGCCCGACGGCGCGATTACGGTGGACACCGCGCTGGTGCGCCCGGTGCGCATTACGATTACCAAGGGACTCAACCAACCATGGAGCATGGCCTTTCTTCCCGACGGGTCGATTCTGATCACGGAGCGCCCAGGCCGGCTGCGAATTGTCCGGAACGGCGTGCTCGATCCGAATCCAATCGCCGGAGTGCCGCAAGTGCAGGCTACGGGAATCGGCGGCCTGATGGATCTGGCGCTGCACCCGCGCTTCCGCGAAAACCAGCTGGTCTATTTCACCTATCACAAGCCGGCCGCGTCGCAGGGTTCGGGCAAAGGGCCGGGCGGCGCCGGGGTCATCACGCTGGCGCGGGCGAGATGGGACGGCTCCGCGCTGGCCGATGTGCGTGATATTTTCTCGTCAATACCGACGGGCAACGCGTCGCGCATCGTTTTCGGCAAGGACGGCATGATCTATATGAGCATCGGCACGGGCGACCCGCCGCAGGCGGCGCGCGCGCAGGATCCCAATGACCTTGCGGGCAAGGTTCTGCGATTGAAGGATGACGGCAGCGTGCCGTCCGATAATCCTTTCGTGAATCGCACGGGCTATCGTCCCGAAATTTACACGATGGGGCATCGGAATCCTCTGGGGCTTGCCGTGCAACCCGACAACGGGGCGATCTGGGAGTGCGAGGACGGCCCCAACGGCGGCGACGAAGTGAACCTTCTTCAGGCCGGCAAGAACTATGGCTGGCCTACGGTCAGCTTCGGCCGCTTCTATCTGGGACCGCGCGTCGCGGCGAATCCGGTACGCGAAGGAATGGAAACGCCGCTGGTCTACTGGGTGCCGGCGATCGCCATCTCGGGCATCGCGTTCTACAACGGGGACAGGTTCCCGCAGTGGAAAAACAACGTGTTCGTCGGCGGCATGCGGCAGGGCGAGGTTCCGCACTCGGGCCACCTGGAGCGGATCGACTTTAACGAGAAATGGGAAGAGCTTCACCGCGAATCGATGCTCACGGATCTGCATAACCGCATCCGAGACGTGCGGCAAGGGCCGGACGGGCTGCTGTATCTGCTGACTGCGGAAAACGACGGCGCGCTGCTGCGCCTGGAACCGGGACGCTAGCGTCCCGGTTCGTGCGGACGGCGCTTCGTCAAGCGCCGTGGCATTTCTTATATTTCTTGCCGCTGCCGCAGGGACACGGATCGTTGCGGCCGGCCTTGGCAATGGTTTGGGGGGGTCCGGGGAATGGCGGTTCGGGCTTTTCTTCCTCTTCCCAATCGTCGACGTTCTCGAAGACGGGTTCCAGGCCGTGCAACCGCAGGCGCTCGTCGATTCCGAACAGCACCAGGCGCAATTCCGCGCGGCTCAAGTGGGCCAGCGCATCAATTTTGCGAACCATCCCGCGAGCCCGTCCGCGGGACGTCTCGCCAGGCATCGCCAGCGCATAGGCGAACAGCGCGTCCTCTCTCACCTCGGAGTCCTCACTCTGGAAGTAGCTGGCGATCTTGCCAGCCTGCGAGGTCAGGCGGAAGTAGCCCGCGCCGCGCAGCGCCTGGCGCAAAATGGCCGGATCTTTATCATCCAGGTGGGGGGCGAAATATTTCGCAAACGGCTTGTAGAGAGACCGCCACATACTCTCCAGGGCCTTGGCACGAGCTTGGCTGCCCTCTTCGTACAGCGCCTCGATCAAGGGGCGTACGCCGGGCTGGTCGGCCGCTGGATATAGGCCGACCGCGGCGCCACCGCGCTCTTCCAGCGGGCGCGAGGGATCGGACAGCACGGCGATCATGGCTTGCCGTATTTCGGGATCGTCGGCGGCATCCGCCAGCGTCTCCCAGGCGCGGCCCCGAACCGCGGGGTCGGGGTCGGATTTGGCCAGATCGAAAAAGGCCGCCCGCGTTTTGGGCGCGAGATCGGAGTTGAAGAAGCTGTAGACCGCCGCGGCGCGGATCTCGGGGTCGGCCGACCGGGTTAGATCCAGCCGCTCGCCCGCGGTCAAAACATCGAACTCGGGCAGCTCTTTTTCGGGATACAGCGAGTAGATGTCAAAATCGGCCGCCTCGTAAGGCTCAGGCGAGTCCTGAAGCCGGTCCAGCGCGCCGGTGAGGTCGTGACGCAGTTCTTCATCCGTTTCCGGAATCTCGGCCAGCATCTTCTCCAGGGCCGGCCGCGCGGCCGGATCGCCGTAGATGCCCAACAGAAAGGCGCCGTCGGAAACGTCAAATTCGAGCCGATCGAGCAGAATCGCGAGCACCCGGGGATCGCGCACACGGAGCCCGGCCAGGAGAAACGCAATATCATGGCCGCGTTCTTCGCCGACTTCCTCATACAGCTTGAGAAGCGGCTCAAGCGCCGGTTCGCCGAAAGCGAACAGCGCTTCGTTCAGTTCGTCGCCGGTGTCCTCGGGCTGGCGGCGGACCTGCTCGATGAGGAAGTCCAAAGCCTCAGGCGAGCGGCGGTAGCGGAAGATATCGACGAGCACCGAGTCGAGCCCGATGCGGTCCTTATCGTGCGGCTCGCGTGAAAACGCGAGCGCTTCGGCGAGCCCCGCGTCCCCGCGATCGAGAATGGATTTGAGAAATCGACGATCGACTCCCACCCAACCGCGGGCGGCGGCGCGCAGCAGTTCGATAACCGGAATCTGATCGTATCGGCCGGCATCAAAACCGGCTGCCGGCAGCGAACCTGCCACTACTCTTCCCTGACGACGTGGACGGGAATCTCAACGGAAACCTCGCGGTGCAGACGCACGCTGACCTTGAAATCGCCCAGCGTCTTGATGGGTTCCTCGAGATGTACCTTCTTACGGTCGATACTGTAGCCATGTTTTTCAAGAGCCACGGCGATATCATGGGCCGTAACCGAACCGAAGAGTTGATCGTTCTCGCCGGCCTTTTGCGAGATCGTGACTTCGACCGCGGCCATCATTTTCGCCAGGTCTTGTGCGTCGGCTTGAAGCTTGGCTTCACGGCGCAAGTGCGCCTGGCGCTCCTGTTCGACGATCTTTTTGTTGGCCTCGGTGGCGGAAACGGCCAGCTTCCGGGGCAACAAAAAATTGCGGGCGTAGCCCGGTGCGACCTTCACCACCTGGCCGCGAGCGCCGAGCTTGTCGATGTCTTCTCTGAGAATGACTTCCATAAATCCTCTTTAGAATTGCCGCGAACCGCACACCTGCATTCGCGGCCAGATGAGATTTCTATAGCGACGTGGAAAACGGCACCAGGGCGATATTGCGGGCCTGCTTAATGGCCTCCGCCAACCGGCGCTGGTGGGGCGCGCAGACGCCGGAGATGCGCCGCGGAGTAATCTTGCCCCGCTCGCTGATGAAGGCCGTCAGCGTGCGAACGTCCTTGTAATTGATATCGTCGATCTTCTCGACGCAGAACCGGCACATCTTCTTGCGCCGGAAGTACTGCTTTTTGCCGGCGATGGCCTTGTCGCCGCCGGTGGGCCGCTGCGACGCCGCAATCGGCCGTCCGCTGGGTTTGGGTTGATCTGCCATGGTCGATGCTCCTCCTTCTTACTCTCCCGCCGCTTTGGGCTCGCCGGGCATGCCCGGCGCAGGAGCGTGCGCCGCCGGTTCGGCCGGCATCGCGGGCGCGGCCGGCGCCGCCAATGCGGGGGCGGGCTTCCGGGCCGCGCGCTTTTCGCGCTTCCTCTTCCGCTTCTCGATCTTCTTGAGCCGCTCGTCGATGCGCACGGTGATGAACTTGAGCACCATGTCCGTGACGCGCATGCGGCGTTCTACCTCTCGCACCAACTCGGCCGGCGCGCGGAACACGATCAGAACGTACAAGCCTTCGTTGTACTTCTGCACGCGGTAGGCGAGCTTGCGTACCCCGCCGCCCCAGCGTTCCGCCTTCTCGACGGCGCCCTTTCCGGCGGTGATCAGATCCTTGATCTGGCCGATATATGCATCTACTTCCTCTTCCGGCGCATCCGGCTTCAGGATAAATAGCTCCTCGTAGACTCTCATTCTTCCTCTTGTGGTAAGCCTTGGGCGCGACGATTGAAAATCGCCATGGACTTTTCGACGCCCTCCGCGAGTATGGATTCGACGGCGGCCGCGCCGCGGCCGGCGAACTCCTCCACTTCCTGCTGTTCTGCCCGGCTGAAACGGCCGAGCACAAAATTTTTCCCTTCTCCCGCCGCTCTGGCGCGGCCGGGCCGATCAATTCCCAACCTTACACGGGCGAACTCGTTTGTCCCCAGACTTGAAATTACGCTCCTGACGCCGTTGTGGCCCGCCGGAGAGCCCCTCGGCCGGATCCTTAACGTCCCAAACGGCAGATCCAACTCGTCATAGACTACGACCAAGTGGTCCGGTTTTAGCTCGTACCGCTCAAGCAGGCCCTTGACCGCCAGCCCGCTCATGTTCATATACGTTTGGGGCTTCCCTAACGCCACCCGCCTGCCGCGGACCGCCCCCAGCCCGACCAGCGCCATATTTTCCTTCCGGCTGACCCGAATGGAGTGCGACTCCGCCAACCGGTCCACGACCATGAACCCCAGATTATGGGGCGTAAATTCGTATTCCTTGCCGGGGTTGCCCAAGCCAACGACCAGAAACTCGATGCTGTCTGGCATCGCGCTGGCTCCTGGCCGCCAACCGGCGGCCACGGCGGGCCACTATTTCTTCTTCTTCTCCTCGGCCGCCGCGCCTTCCTCTTCCTTCTTGCCCTTCTTGATCACCTCGGGCTCCGCCGGAGTGGCAGCAGCGCCCTCGGCCCCCGGAACCGCGGCCTCCGCCGCCTCGGCCTTGAGCGCGACCACGTGCGAAATCACTGTGTCCGGCGAACTCACCAGGGTGATCGAGCCGACCAGAGGGACCTGGCCCGCGCGAATGCTCTGCCCGATCATCAACTCGGTTACGTCCACCGAGAATTGTTCCGGGATATCGTCCGGCAGGCACTCGATTTCGATCTCGCGCGTGACGATTTCGTGCAGACCGCCCTGCATCTTCACACCCTTCGGCTCGCCCGTCGTGACCACGGGGACTTTGACGGTGATGCGGCGGCTCAAGTCGATGCGTTTCAGATCCACGTGCAGCAGGGTGTCCTTGATCGGATCCGACTGCCAGTCGGCGATCATCACCGGGGTATTCTCGCCGCCCTTCACCGCCAGATTAAAAATTGTGTTCTGGCCGGTGCGGCTGTGCAAAATCCGGCCGATCTCTTTGGGATTCACCGCCACCGGAACCGCCGTGTCGGAAACACCGTACACCACCGCGGGCGTGGATCCCGCCGCGCGCAGCCGCCGGGCTTCGTTCTTTCCGCGCGAGACGCGCGGCTCCGCAGTCACTGTGATATCTCGTCTCATAAAATCCTTCTTATATTATCCGTGTTAGTCCGTGTGCATCTGTGGCTTTAAACGAAAAGCGTGCTCACCGACCCGTCCTCGTGGATGGACTGAATCGCCTTAGCGAGCAGCGGAGCCACGGAAAGCTGCTTGATGCGCGCGCAGTTGTCGGCGGCCTCGTTCAACGGAATCGAATTAGTGACAATCACTTCCTCAATGTCCGAGCTTTCGATCCTTTCCACCGCCGGCCCGGAAAGTACGGCATGCGTGGCGCAGGCGCGCACGCTCTTGGCGCCCCGCGCCAGCAGCGCCTCGGCGGCCTTCACCAGAGTTCCCGCCGTGTCGATCAAGTCGTCCACGATCAGGCAGTGCTGTCCCGCCACGTCGCCGATGATGTGCATCACTTCCGCCACATTCACATCCGAACGCCGCTTATCGATGATCGCCAGAGGCGATCCCAGCCGCTTGCCGAAATTCCGCGCCCGCTCCACGCCGCCCGCGTCCGGCGATACCACCGTCAGCCCGTCCCCCCGCAGATCGTCGAAATAATCGACCATCACCGGAGCGGCGAACAGATGATCCACCGGTACGTCGAAGAAACCCTGAATCTGCGCGGCGTGCAGATCGAGCGCCAGAATACGGTCCGCACCGGCGCGTTCGATCAGACTCGCAACCAGGCGCGCCGAAATCGGCATTCGAGGCCGGTCCTTGCGGTCCTGCCTCGCATACCCATAATAGGGTAGCACTGCCGTGATGCGCTCCGCCGAGGCGCGCTTCAGCGCGTCCATCATCAGGAGAAGCTCCATCAGGTGTTTATCCACGGGCGTGCAGGTAGGCTGGACGACAAAAACGTCGGCGCCGCGGACGTTTTCCTGCACCTGAAGGTGGGTTTCGCCGTCGGAGAATTGCTTGACCGTCGCCGCGGCGAGCGAGGTCCCCAGCTCGTAGCAGATTTCCGCTGCCAGGGCCGGGTTCGCGTTACACGTGAACACCTTGAAGTGATTGAACCTCATTGTTCGTACCGGCTTCGGGGCGGCCATAATTTATCCCGCGCAGTCAGGCAGAACCCGAAAATCGTAAACCGCACGCCGCAGCAGGGCTTGCACCTCAGCCCTCTTCCTCTCAGGATGCTTTATCCAATCGCAAGTTTCGCCCATGACGCCTTGAACTGGGGGTATTGCCGGAAAACTGACCGCGGCCGAAGTGGTTCGCGCGGAACACAATTGCCGCCGCGGCGCAGTCGCATTCGATTACGCCAACGACGGCCTGGAAACTATTAATACTACGTAACGAATCGGTGAAAGTCAAACCGGGCATCTCTCACCGCCGCCCGGCCGTGAGGAAGCGGGCCCTTCGATATACTTGCACCGGATGACTCGTATTCTGACCCTGGGACTGATTTGGGGCGCGGCCGGCTTGGCGCAGCCCGCCGCCGGCGATCCGCCCGCCAACATGCAAGCCATCGCGAAGGCTCTCGGCGTTACCTGCGATTACTGCCATAGCGCCGCGCCCGGCAGGGGCGCGCCCGAGCCGAAGAAAGACATCGCCCGGAAGATGATGGCGATGACGCGCGAGCTGAATTCGCGGGTGCGCGAAGCCACCGGGGACTCCGCCGCCAAGGTGGAGTGCGTCACCTGTCATCACGGCGTCACCATACCGCGGCAGATCGAGGATATCCTCACGGAAACGCTCCGCACCAAGGGTGCCGCTGCGGCGACGGCCCAGTACCGGGAGTTGCGCGCTCGTTATTATGGCCGGCAGGCCTACGACTTCGGAGAGGAAACTCTCACCGGTCTCGCCGATCGCATCGTCGCCGGCCGGCCGGACGACGCGATCGCGCTGATGGAGATGAATCTCGAATACAATCCAAGATCCGCCCGCAGCTACGAGATCATCGGCTACGCCTACACGCGCAAGTTCGACGAGGAAACTGCGCTCAGGTATTTCCAAAAGGCGCTCGAGATCGAGCCGGACAACGGAGTAATCCAGGGCCGCATCGCCTCCATCACCTCCAGGCGGCGGCCGGAACCCGATTCGCCGAAATAACCGCCACAAGCTGCGCGGATTTTGCCCAGTCTCAAGGCGCGATTTACACGGCCGGTTTGCATGCCCGCGTTTTGCCCGCCCGCTGATGCGGCGCCGGCTTCCAGCGTCCGGCACTCCGCCCGATGCGCATTTCTTTTTGATAAACCGGCTTTTTTAGGCTAAGATCGTTCGGATGAGCGACCGCGATCCGACCCGCCGCGAGGCGCTGAAGGGCATCGCCGCGGCGTCCGTGCTTCCGGGTAATGCCAAAGCCGCCGCAGCTCCCCCCTCCTTACCTTGGATGAGCGCCGTTGAGATGGCGCGTCTGATCCGCGCGAAGAAGCTATCGGCGCGCGAGGCTCTGAGCGAGCACTTGAAGCAGATCGAGCGCGTCAATCCCAAAGTCAATGCCATCGTGACGCTGGCGCCGGAGATGGCCGCCCAGGCCGCGGCGGCTGCCGACGAGATGCAGGCCCGAGGCGCGAAGCTCGGCCCGCTTCACGGCCTGCCGGCCGCGCACAAAGATCTGAGAGAGACCCGCGGAATCCGCACGACCTTCGGGTCGCCGCTCTATCGCGACTATGTGCCCGCGGAAAACGATCTGATCATCGACCGCCTTCAAGCGGCCGGCGTCATCACCTTGGGCAAGACGAATACGCCGGAATTCGGCGCGGGCTCGCAAACCTTCAATACCGTTTTTGGCGCGACCCGCAACCCTTGGGATCTGACCAAGACATGCGGCGGATCCTCGGGCGGCGCGGCGGTGGCGCTGGCCTGCGGGCTGGTTCCGGTGGCCGACGGAAGCGACACCGGCGGTTCTCTCCGCAACCCCGCGGCGTTCTGTAATGTGGTGGGGTTCCGGCCGTCGGTGGGACGCGTTCCCGACCCCAAGGCCGCGTTCGCTTGGTCCACGCTCAGCACTTCCGGGTGCCTGGGCCGGTCCGTAGCGGATCTGGCGTTCGTATTGAGCTCCATGGCGGGGCCGGATCCCCGCTCGCCGCTTTCGATTAACGAACCGGGAACACTCTTTGCGCGTCCGCTGGCGCGCAGCTTTAAAGGGGTGCGCATCGCGTGGTTCAAAGATCTGGGCGGAGTTCCCTTCCATCCGCGGGTGCGCGCCATTGTAGATGGCCACCGCGCGACGTTTGAAGCCCTGGGCTGCATCGTGGAACAAGCCGAGCCGGACTTCTCGGCCGCAGAAATCAGTTTTCGCATCCTGCGGGCCTGGAGCTCGGCGAATACTTATGGCGAACGGCTCCGTGAACATCCGGATGCGTTCAAGGACACATTAAAAGGCGAGATCGAAGAGGGCCTGCGGCTCACCGGCATGGATGTGGCGCGCGGGGAGACCGCCCGCGCGCAGATGTGGCGCCGGTTCCAGGCGTTCCTGGAAAAATACGAGTACTTTATCCTTCCGACGACACAGTTGCCGCCCTTCGACGTGAACACGCCCTACCCGGTCGAAATTGCGGGGGTCAAATTCGCCAACTACATCGACTGGATGAAGTCCTGCTGGTACATTTCAGCGACCGGCAATCCCGCCGCCTCCGTTCCGGCGGGGTTCACGCAGGAAGGACTTCCGGTGGGGGTTCAGATCGTCGGCCGCGACAAACAGGACTTCGCGGTTTTGCAACTGGCGCACTCGTTCGAAGAAGCGGCCGGCTTTACGAAGCTGCATCCGCCCGCCGCCGCTTAGCCAACTTGCGGCCGGCGAAGCTCGGCGGCAAGGACCGCTGCCAGCGCCTCGGGCGAAGCCTCGGCGGAAGTGGGAGCCCGCCAGGCGACAAATCCGTCGGGCCGCACGAGCACGGCGCCGGAGGCCGTGATCCCATAAGCCTCCGGAAAGGTTCCCACCGGATCAGACAAGCCGTCGGTTCCGATTCGCCAGGTATCGAGCGGCAATCCTCTGCCTGCGATCTGGGCCGCCGCAGCGGACCAGGGCTGTGCTTCCGGCGCGGCCAGAAGAACGAAATTCCGGCCGAATAAATCGAGCGTAGAGATCGTCCCGGCGCCGCATTGCAAGGCGAGGTGGGGCGCGCGCGTGCCCGGTCTTCCCTTCGATTCACGAGGATTCTGATGCAGCGGCGCCGGTGCGTAGCCGTATCCCAACTCGATGTTCAAGTCGTTCTCTACCGGTTGGAGATCCGCTCCCGCCAGATACGGCGCGGTACGCGTGACGTAGCGCGAGTAGGCCTGTTCGGTGGTAAAGGCGCCTACCGGGAGGCGTTCGGTCTCATAAGAAGACAGTAGGCCGGGACCCGCGATTCCCTTCAGGACCAGCGCGAGCTTCCACGCCAGATTATGGACATCATGAATCCCCGTATTGCCGCCAAAGCCGCCATTCGGAGGCATCGTGTGAGCCGAATCTCCCGCCAGGAAGACGTTACCATCGCGAAGACGCGCGGCCGAATCCGCGGTCGCCTCCCAAGGCATCACGTTGTCGATTTGAACCGGCACATCGCTGCTGCCGAGCGCCGCCTGCACCAGTTCTTTACAGCGGGCCTCGGTCAAGCCGGTGGAAACGTCGGTGATCGGGTTGGCGGGATCGCCCAACGCGTTGATCGCCAAGAACCCGGAATCGAAGGGCTTCTCAAAGCGGAAGAACCCCCGGAGCACAGGGTTGATCACGTAAACGACACTCAGATTCCGCCCGCGGAGCAGGGGCGCGACGTTGGCATGGAAGTAAATCGTGACGCTCTTAGAGAAAACGCCGCGGCCGAGCATTCTGATTCCCAGCGCCTGGCGCACACGGCTATGGCTTCCGTCCGCCGCGATCATGTAGCGCGCGCGTACGTTGGCCGTCTCTCCGGTATCCCGCTTCCTGAGCACGGCGTTTACACCGTGGGAGTCCTGTTCGAAGGAGACCATGGCGGTGTTAAACCGCAACCCGGCGCCGAGTTCTTCCGCGCGGGATTTCAGCAGCGGTTCCAGCAGGCTTTGCGTAATGAAAACCCGAATGGTGGGGCTGACGTCAGTGACTCCTTCATTCAGGTTGGAAATGTACCAGGCGATCTCCTTGCCAGCCAGCGTTTCGACGCCCATCACGGCGCCATCCTGCACGAACTGCTCATCGGATTTCCGCAATACCACCGGCTCGATGCCCACGGTCCGGAAGATCTCCATGGTGCGCTGGTTGATTTGGGCGGCGCGCGGGTGAATGGCGGTTCCGCTATGGTGCTCCGCCACCAGAGTGCGAATCCCGTGGTGTCCCAAAAGGAGCGCTCCGGATAAGCCGACCAGGCTTCCGCCGACGATGAGAACCGGTACTTCGATCGATTCAGCCAACTTTGTATTATGACCCTGCTTCTTCCAAAATCAAACAGATCGAAGCCGAGCATCGCCGGGCGCGCCCACCCCGAACCGCTATTGCTTGCGCAGGATCGCTTCGATCGATGCGGCCTCGCCGCGCTCTATTGCCGCTTCGAGTTGCAGCGACAGGCGGTCGCGCCCGACGGTGGCGAAGGCCATCGCCCGGCCATTGCGCCGGTAAATGGCGCAGGCATCGCGGCTCCGGAGATCGCCCTTAATTTCGCACGCATCCCAGGAAGACGCGTGGCCCACGTACGAGATCGTCACATCGTAGTGCTGGCTCCAGAAAAACGGCGCGTCGAGAAACGGCCCTCCGATTCCTAGCATGGAACGCGCCACGGCCTGCCCTTGCCGCCCGGCCACGACCCAGTGCTCGATGCGAACCGTCTCGCCCGAGCCGATGTCCGGGTATCGCGCTATATCGCCGGCCGCGAACACATCCGGCGCGCTGGTTCGCAGCGCCTCATCGACAACCACGCCGTGATTCACCGTTAATCCTGCCTGCTCGGCTAACGAGGTCCGCGGTGTAACGCCGACGCCCAGAACTACCAGCTTGCCTTCGATCGAGCCGCCGTTCGCCAAATCGACCCGGTCTGCGTGGATGGCGCGAGGCGTGGTGTTCAGAAAGAACCGGACGCCGTGCTCTTCGTGAACCCACTGAACGAAACGGCCGAGTTCCTCGCCCAGAATCTTGCCGAGCGGAACGGACTCCGGCCCAACCACGGCGACGTCCAGTCCCCTTTGACGCAGCGAGGCGGCCACCTCCAAGCCGATAAAGCTGCTGCCGATGACGACGCAACTTTTGGCCTCCTGAGCCTTGGCGATGATGGCCCTGCTATCCGCCAAAGTCCTCAGCCGGAAAACATGCGGCAAATCTGCGCTCGGAATCTTGAGCGAACGGGGCTCTGCGCCCGTAGCCAGCAGCAGCGCGCCGTAGGAAAGCTTCCGGCCTCCGCTCAACACGACCTGGTGAGCGGGGGGGTCGATGCGGACGGCCGGGTCGCCCGTGATCATTTCGACGTGGATGGACTCGTAATATTCGCGATTGCGAAGGGGAATCCACTCCTCCGGCGCGGAGCCCGCCAGATAGTCTTTGGAAAGATTCGGGCGGTCGACCGGTTCCTCCTCGCCCACCAAAGTGACGGGCCCGTCATAGCCCTTGGCTCGCAACTTTTCGGTACACGCCGCGCCGGCCGCGCCCGAGCCCACGATCACTACGGAAGACGGGCGTAGCGGGCAGGGTACGCGGAAGTCCGGCGTCTTTTTTCCGGCAATCGTAACGGCGCCGTTCTTTTGCACCACGTGAAAGCAGGGAATGGGATTCAGCGCCGGCGCTCCGATGGCCTCGCCCGTTCGAAGGTCGAACCGAGCGTGATGCCAGGGACAGCGAATGGTTCCATCCACCACCAGCCCTTCGCCCAGAGGGCCGCCATAATGCGAGCAGACAGCGCCCGTCGCGAACACTTCCGGGCCTTGGCGGACCAACACGACCGGTTCGTCGCCGATGTGTTGTAAAACGGGTTGATCCTGCGGGAGGCTTGCCAACTCGACTCCTGCCCTAGAATCGATGTCACGCTGCGGTTCACCTTGAGACATATGCAGACTTGTTGATAAGGATCGTTTCGTGGACGGATGGGTTTCCAACCCGCCTACCTCTACTATCCTCCGCGACTATCCTCCGCTGTGGTAACGTGCGCCCGTTGCGAATTTCATTTCCAGGCTATTCTTCAAGCCCGACAGGTTTTGACGCATTTGAACGCGCGACTTGTCCTCCATCACTGACCTCTTCAATGGGCCGAGCCACCCCCCCAGCGCATCAATCCGGGTGCGGTTGACGTAGAAAACCCATGTGGCGGCGTCCCCGGATTCAGCCCCCAACACTGCGAGGCCGAGAGAGGCATCGAGGTAGTGGTCGGCATAAATCTGTTTGAACGCGATAAACATCCACGGTCGACCCTGCCGCGCCGTCCGGTGGGTCATGACGTGGGTGACGCTGAATACGGGCTTGAATCCAAAGCTCGCGATGGACCAGAAAAAGAAACTGTCAACCTCGGGGCAGGGTCGGCCTGAGAACGATTGCAGGCAATCATAGAGCGGGCGCGCTTCCTGGCGCAGCCAGTCCGATTCCTTTACCAGACGAAGAAACGCGGCTGAGCTTTCGACCGGTTCCGGCTTATCGGCATAGATCATCATTGCGCGGTTCCCATTGGCGAGGTAGCGCGTAACGTATTCGAAGATGAGTTTGCGGAAAATTTCCGTGAGCCCCGCGCCTGCGGTGGCGCGGGCGCCTGCGCCTAACTGCGCCATCATTGCGGCGGACAGCTTCACGTCGCACATGCCGGGGCGGCATCCGGCGAACGCCCGAAGATCCTCCGCCGGCAACGTCATCGTATCGAGGTCCTTGAGTTGAGGGGGATCGCTAAAGGGGCGCGTTATGAGCTGCTGTCCGCGCTGCATGCTCGGCATTTGGCGAAACGAATCGACGAAAAAATGGAGCGGCACGCGGATGCGCCCGGCGCCGGCCACGGCGATCTCGTCTTTCTCGTGATGGGACAGGTTTATCGCGACGGCCTTGCCCGCCGGGAGAGCGACATTCATATCGTGCTGGGTCAGGCCCGCGTGGTCGCGCAGAAGCTCGAAGAAATCGTGCATCCCGCCGGGCTCGGAAGCCGTCATGGTGGCCGCCAGAAACGCCATTGCCGCCGCGATCTTGTACGGGTTCTTCATAGGCCGGTGCGGGCGTCTGCAGCCCCCTTGGCGAGTTCCATCTGCCGCACCTAAATGGATGCCGGGCGGCGAGACTCCGTGTCTGGCTTTGTCCGGGCGGTCGTGAAGATGGTCCGGCCCGCACCCGCCCTTGGTTCTCTCCGTGACGCGCTTGCGGGAACACGAAGGGTGATCCTTGGGTGTATACTGCCCATCGGAACTGCATCCGAGGAGGTTTCCTTCCCCATGCTGACTTCGAGATTGGTGGTTTTGGCGGGCGCTGCGGCGATCGGCATCGCCGCGTACATGGCTTCGACGCAAAGCGGGTTGAACGCGCAACAAAGCACGCAGGTGAAGGTCAAAGCCGATGAGATCGGCGGCATGGTCTCCAGCAGCAAAGGACCCGAGGCGGGAGTCTGGGTGATTGCGGAGACAACCGATCTGCCGACCCGTTACATCAAGGAAGTGGTCACGGACGATCGCGGCCGCTACCTGATTCCGGAGCTGCCCAAGGCGAAGTACACGGTTTGGGCTCGGGGCTACGGGTTGGTGGATTCGCCGAAGGTCACGACGGAAACGGGCAGGCAGGTGGATCTGAAGCCGGCGATCGCACCGGATGTAAAAACCGCGGCGCAGCTTTATCCGGCCAACTACTGGTATGCGCTCCTGAAGGTGCCGGAGAAGAACGAATTTCCGGGTACGGGACCAACGGGCAACGGCATCTCGCCGAATATCAAGACCCAGGATCAATGGATCCATCTTATTAAAACGGATAGCTGCGAATCCTGCCACCAGCTCGGCAATGCCTACACCCGCACCATTCCGCCGATGTTCAAGAATTTCGATTCGCCGGCGCAGGCGTGGATGCGGCGCATCCAGTCGGGGCAAGCCGGAACTGCGATGATGGGCGGTTTGAGCCAGTTGGGGCCGGAGCGCGCCGCCAAAGAGTTCGGCGACTGGACCACTCGCATTGAGAAGGGCGAACTGCCGGCGCAAGCGCCTCCCCGGCCGCAAGGCATCGAGCGCAACGTCGTGATCACGCAATGGGATTGGGCCGATCCAAAGGCGTATCTGCATGACGAAATCGCCACCGATAAGCGCAACCCGACCGTAAATGCTCACGGGCTGATCTACGGCTCGCCTGAGGAGAGCCGCGATGCACTGCCGGTGCTGGATCCGGTGCACAACACGACCAGTTGGGTGAAGACTCCGTACCGCGACGCAAACACGCCGGGTCAGCCGAAGCCGTTGCAGCCGTCCACGTTCTGGGGCGACGAGTCGATCTGGGACAGCCACACGACGGTCCACAATCCGATGTTCGATCAGCAGGGCCGCGTGTGGTACACGGCCCGGATTCGCGCGGCGGAAAATCCGCCCTTCTGCAAGTCGGGAACGGTCTCCGCGAAATTGACGCCCACGGAACGCTCCGGGCGGCAGCTTTCGGTGTACGATCCCAAAACTCAAAAGGTCGAGATGATCGATACCTGCTTCAGCACCCACCACCTGCTGTTTGCCGAGGATGCGAATAACACGCTGTGGACCAGTTCGGGGGGCGGCGGCGGAGTGGTCGGGTGGCTGAACACCAAGGTTTGGGATGAGACCCACGATGCAGCCAAGGCTCAGGGCTGGACGGCGCTGGTGCTGGATACGAACGGTAACGGCAAGCGCGATCCATACCTCGATTCCGAGCAGAAAGTGCTGACTGCGCCGAGCGGCGAGAGCCTGGGCACTTCGCAAGCGGTTCCGGCGAAGGTTGACCCCAACCGCGATACGCGCCTGAATGCGGCGTTCTATGGGTTGGCGATCGGCACGGACGGAAGCGTGTGGGGCAGCGTGCTCGGGTTCCCTGGCGGGATCGTGAGGCTTACGCCGGGATCGAATCCCCCGGAAACCGCACTGGCGGAATATTACGAGGTTCCGTGGAACAATCCCAAGGCTCCGGTCTGGGGTTATTCGCCGCGCGGGATGGACATCGACCGCAACAACGTGGCGTGGGTGGCGCTGGGAAGCGGGCACCTGGCCAGCTTCGACCGCCGCAAGTGCAAGGGGCCGCTGAACGGGCCCACCGCGACCGGGCAACATTGCCCCGAAGGGTGGACGCTGTATCCGACGCCTGGCCCGAACTTCAAGAACGTCAAGGAATCGGGCAGCGCCGATTCACATTACTATGACTGGGTGGATCAGTTCGACACGCTGGGGCTCGGCCGGAACACGCCGATCATTACCGGCAATTCCTCGGATTCGCTGATTGCCCTGGTCAACGGCAAGTTTGTGGTGATGCGCGTGCCGTATCCGCTGGGTTTCTTCGCCAAGGGCATGGACGGCCGTATCGACGATCCCAGAGCCGGATGGAAAGGCAAGGGAGTCTGGACCACCTGGGGCACGCGGACGCCGTTCCATAGCGAGACGGGCAAGGGCACGATGTCCAAGGTGGTTCACTTCCAGATCCGTCCCGACCCCCTGGCGGATTGATCTGGAGTCGCTGGGCGAAGGGCGAGGCCGGGGCCGGGGCCAAGGCGATGAACGTCAAGGCCGATCCGTGTCAGGAATACAACCAGGCGGCCGTCATCGACAAGCTGATCAACCAGATGCGGGAAATGGGCCGGGCTCTGGCCGCCCGGCTCGCCAACATCGGTCGTGTGACCATCGTGAGCACCGGGCACGGCGATTCCTCCGGCGTGCACGAGTTCACCGGCGACATGACGGAGATGGCCTCGCGGATTCCCGCGAAGCGGTCGGCAAAGCGAAAGCGGAACTGGCGGTGGACAACACCGGCGAACGGCGGGCCGCGCTCGGCAAGGCCGACACCCTCGAGAAGCTGCGGGCCGAGATTAAGGCCCGCAAGGGCGTGACGCAGAAGCGATTGCGGCGCGGGCCAGGCTTCAGTAGGCTAGACCTGGAGGAGGCTCCATGCCGGCCTACAAATTTCGACTCAACGGAGCGGGGGTCACGGTCGATTCCTGGGACCCCAACCAGCCGCTATTGTATCTTCTGCGCAACTCGGAGGGCTTGCACGGGCCGAAGTTCGGCTGCGGGCTCTCGCAGTGCGGAGCCTGTACGGTGCTGATCGACGGCAAGGCCGCGCGCTCCTGTGTGACTCCTGTCCGGATGGCCGCGGGTAAATCGGTGACTACGCTGGAGGGCCTCGGCACGCCCGAAAATCCCGATCCCGTGCAGGCCGCCTTCATCGCCGAAGCCGCCGCCCAGTGCGGCTATTGCACCAACGGCATGATCATGACCACGCGCTCGCTGCTGAATCAGAATCCGCGCCCGACGCGCGAGGACGCCAAGAAGGCTCTGGCCGGCAATCTTTGCAAATGCGGCACGCATACCCGCATCCTGCGCGCGGTGGAGCGTGCGGCCAACGCGCTGAACGGCGTGGCGCCTGCCAGGAGGCCGGCGTGATCTCCCGGCGCGATCTCATCCGCAGTGGAGCCGCGGTCATCGTCGGCTTCCGGTTTACCGCGCTCGCGCAAACCGGCGCCGAGAGCGCCGTGGGCAAGTCCGTTGACCCCAAGCAAGCCGATAGCTTTCTGACGGTGAATCAGGATGGCTCGGTCACGATCTACACCGGCAAAGTGGATCTGGGCACCGGACTGCGCATTGCGATCCGGCAGATGGCCGCCGAGGAGCTGGACATGCCCGTCGAGAAGGTCTCCCTGGTGGAGGGCGATACGGCGCTGACCGTGGACCAGGGCTCGACGGGTGGCAGCACCGGCCTGACGCGCGGGGGCGTCGAAGTGCGGCAGGCAGCTGCCACGGCGCGGCAGGCGCTCCGCACAGGCCTGCGCACGTCGCCCTTGAACCTGCTGGTCGATCCGAAGGCGCCACTCAAAAATCCGGCGCGATACACCGTGGTCGGCAAGCCGGTCCCGCGGCCGGATCTGCCCGCCAAGTGCACCGGCAGGCACACCTATATCCAGGACTTCAAGACGCCCGGCATGCTCCACGGCCGCGTGATCCGTCCGCCGGCTCTCGGCGCGAAGCTCATGTCCGTGGACGAATCTTCGATCAAAGGCATCCCCGAGGTGCGCGTCGTGCGCAAGGAGAATTTCCTGGGCGTGGTGGCGAAGGACGAATGGGCCGCGATCCGCGCCGCGCGGGAGCTCAAGGCCACCTGGACCAATTGGGAAGGATTGCCTGGAAATTCGGGGCTCCAGGAGTATGTGCGTACCGCAGGGATCGAACGCGACGATGTGGTGGTCTCGAAAGGCTCGTCCGAAGCCGCGATGGCCGCCGCCGCCCAGAAATTTTCGGAGCGCTACTTCTGGCCGAACCAAAGCCACGGCTCCATCGGGCCGTCCTGCGCGGTGGCCGATGCGCGCGAGGGTGCGCTCCGCGTCTGGTCGGCTTCGCAGGGGCCGCACGGGCTGCGGCAGAATCTGGCGAAGGTCTTCAACCTCCCGCTCGCGAAGGTCCGCGTGACGTATCTCGACGGCGCAGGCTGCTACGGCGGCAACGGCAATGAGGACGTCGCGGCGGATGCGGTGCTGCTGTCGCAGGCAGTGAACGCGCCCGTGCGAGTCCAATGGATGCGCCATGACGAGCACGGCTGGGACCCGAAGGGTCCGCAGCAGCTTCTGGAATTGAGGGCGGGCGTGGACGCCGAAGGCCGTATCACGGCTTGGGAAAACCAGATGTGGGTGCCTTCCGGCAAGCAGGGCGGGCGCCCGCTGATTGGTGTGGATGCGGCCGGGCTCGCGCAGGATCACGGCCAGGGCGCGGGGCTGCTCACGCAGAACGGCGACCCGCCGTATTACGCGGCGGGCAACGTGCGCGTGGTGGCGCATCTCATCAAAGACACGCCCATCCGCCCCTCGAACCTGCGGGCCCCGGGGAAGATCGCCAACGTGTTCGCGGTGGAAACCCTGGTCGATCAGATCGCGGCGTCGGTCAAGATGGACCCGGTGGCTTACCGGCTGCGCGGGCTCGCCGATCCCCGCGGCATCGCCGTCATCCGGCGCGCGTCGGAGATGTTCGGCTGGCAGGAGCGGCCGTCGCCCAATCCGGCCCCGGCTCAGGGAGGCCTGAAGACCGGGCGCGGGTTCGCCTACGCGCGTTACAAGCAGGCCGAAAACTACGTCGCATTGGCTATGGAGGTAGCCGTCGAGACCGCCACCGGCAAGATCAACGCCCGCCGGATCTGCTGCGCACACGATTGCGGCTTGGTGGTCAATCCGGACGCTCTGAAGAATCAGATCGAAGGCTGTATTGTGCAGACGCTGAGCCGGTCGCTGCACGAAGAGGTCAAGTTCGATAAGTCTCGGGTTACGAGCCTGGATTGGGCCTCGTACCCGATTCTGACATTCCCGGAAGTGCCGGCGATTGAAGTAGATCTGATCGATCACCCGGAGCTGCCACTGTTGGGGGCTGGCGAGGCCGCCTGCGTGACGGTCGCCGCCGCGCTGGCTAATGCCGTTTTTGACGCTACCGGGGCGAAACTCCGGGTGGCGCCCTTCATTCCCGAGCGGGTGAAGGCGGCGATAGGGCTGGTATAACGGAGCCGTCGCCGATTACGGTGTTCCAGGCGCGGACTCGCCAGGATTTGATTAACCCGTTCAAAACGTAGGGGTCCGAGGCAGGGAACGCCTCCGCCGCCTCCCGGTTTCGGAAGACGAGGAGGGCGCCGTCCACCGGGTCAGCCAGCGCTCCGGCGAGCACTAAGTCTCCCTGGTCATAAAATTGGCGAGCCAGACTAAGATGTTGCGCACGAAATGGGGTCCGGCGCTCGACATATTGCTCTCCGACTTCGTAAAATAGGAGGTAGTGCATGACCCAGGATAGCCTGTGGGGATTGAAACCGGCCGATCCTGGGCCTCATCTGAATTAGGAATAGGGTCGAAGCGCCCCAAGAGGCCCGCGCTACGGCGTGGGTTGAGCTTCTTATCCGTCCCATGGAATGGCACATTATTAACCACCGCGACTACATCGATGGACCTTTCGATACGCTGGAAGCCGCTCTCGATCAGGCTTACATGCTGGGCAACGATACCCGTATCGATAAGCGCGTGCGCCGGCGCGCCGAGAACTTTTATATTTATCGTCCGCCCTATGACCGCCAGGAGCGCTGGCAGGCTGAATACTGGATCTGCACCAAGGAAGCAGCGTTGGCCGAAGGTGTATCGAAAGCGATCTTCTCGCAGCCGATGATGGAGAGCTGGCGGTAAGCGGGCGTTCCGGACAGGCCGTCCGTTCCGGGCCTGCTCCCGTTACAGGTCAAGGCAGATCAGCCGCGGATGTGATACATACGTTAGTATGTCGAAACATCTGCTGCGCTCGATTCCGCCTGCGTTGGCGGCTGCGTCTGCGTTCTTCCTGATTCCCGGCCGCGCGGCCGAGCCCGATCCCAAGGTGCTCTCCTATACGCTTCCCGAAAACATTCCGTGGAAGAAGAGCCCGAACTCCGATACTGCGCTGATCCAGGGCGATCCTTCCAAACCGGGGGTGTACATCGAGCTGATCCGGTGGCATGCGGGCCATATGAGCCGCCCGCATTTCCACAACACGGACCGCTACATTTACGTGATCTCGGGCACATGGTGGACGGGCACGGGTCCCAAGTACGATCCCGATAGCACGTTCCCGGTGAAGGCAGGCAGCTATGTGGTCCACCACGCGAACGGAATCCACTACGACGGCGCAAAAGATGCGGACTGCGTGCTGGAAATTGTCGGCACGGGTCCGATGACCACCACGCAGGCGGAACAAAAGTAAGCCCGGCGCCCGCGAAGCCGGCCGCAGTCGGAACGACTCGCGGTCGTCTAGCAGGAGGCCGGGCGCGCGCATAGCGGCCGCTGCCGTGGTCTTCCAATTATCCGCAGCGCGGGCGGCACGGCGCATCGACCATCAGAATGTCTGCCTTTATGGCAGGCTTCCGGGGCAAGTACCTACACCCCAGGACTGATGCAAGCCAGGCCCAGCACGGCGGCGCGGTTCGGGCGCCTTCACGGTCGTCCCAGACGATGGGGCGCCGCGCTTTCGGCCGAAGTCACGTCCGCATCCGCGCCAGAAAATACAATCCTGCGAGCGAAAAAATCACGTCGGGCGACCAGGCGGCGACGGACGCGGGGAGCTCGTTCAAATTGCCGATCTGCTCAAAGAGCTGGTCGGTGCTGGAGTAGGCGATAAAGATGACGAGGCTGATGCCGACTCCCGCCATGACTCCGCGATTGCCCGCAAAGAACGCGAAGGGAACGGAAACCAGAGCCAGGATCAACGCGAACAGCGGCTTGGAGAATTTCTTGTGGAACTGCACTTCGAGGGGCACGGTGTCGAAGCCGCTCTGCTTCAGCTCGTCGATATAAGCACGCAATTCTTCGAAATTCATCTGGGGGGATTGCTTGGCCTCTTTCAGGAAGTAATCGGGGGTTTCGGTCAACTCCGGGAAAATTCGAGTCTCACCCTTGAAGTGATCCGTGCGGGTAATATTGCGGCCCTCCATGTCGCGCCGCCAGCCGTTCTGGAACACCCACTGATTTAAACCGGGCTCCCAGCGCGCGCGCTCGGCCGCGATGTGGCGGGTCAGACGGAAGCGGTCGGGGTCGATCTCGTAAACATTCACGTCCAGCATCACGTGGTTTATCGGATCAAAGTACTTGTAGTAATACACGCGATCCGGCTGCCCCGGAGTCTGCATTCCATAGATCCACTTGCGATCCGGGTTGAGGAAGGTTTGCGCGGGATGGCCTTTGATCTCGTTGTAGATTTGATCCTGGCGGCGGTCGGCTTCGGGAACCCAGTAGTGATCGAAGGCGAACAGGCTGCCGCTCAGGAACAGACCGGCGATGAGCACGGGCGCGGCCAGGCGGTAAGCGCTGATGCCGCTGGCCTTGAAGGCCGTGATCTCGTTATGTTTTGCGAGCACGCCGAAGACCACCAGCACGGCGGCCAGCACCGCGGGAGGCACGAAGTAGTAGATGAGGCGGGCGGTGAGAAAGAAATGATAGGTGAGGACCCGCGCG
>Ga0209810_1001590_pt1 | contig 33104 bp, 31 predicted proteins | sample Coa_R1_7_FD_187159 | JGI IMG/M metagenome (GOLD analysis project Ga0209810, IMG submission 187159) | Surface soil microbial communities from Centralia Pennsylvania, which are recovering from an underground coalmine fire - Coalmine... | ecosystem: Environmental > Terrestrial > Soil > Unclassified... | reverse complement strand
CCCAGTCCGGCACGGGCTCGTAGGCCAGCAGCTCGCCCGGGCGGTCGCCGATCGCCGCCAGGACCGTGAGCCAGTTGCGGATTTCCTCCCCGCCATTGCCAGCGTCGCGCGCGATGCTCTCCGGCGGGATGCGGGCGATCTCTTCGCTGCGGCCGCGGCACACGAGGTCGAGGAACCAGCGATCCCGTTCGCTCAGGACCGGCGGGCGGGGCATCGAATGCTCCGGCCCCCAATGTGAGTAGATTGCCATGCAGGGGGATAGCGCCCCGCCCCGGCTTTCCGACCCTGGCGGAGGCCCCGTACGCCCGGCGGACCGAACGGTGATTGCGTTAAACGCTCTGCTCCTACTTAGTGGGAGATGTCTATCTTCCTGTCCCCGTGGCTACCCGTGGCGCTCTTATTTCGCCCAGAAGGAGTTGAGGCCTGAAGAGCTGCCTCTTGACACAGCTATCTGCTAGCAGTATGATCCAGCATCATTGTCGCCGTGGGCGTTACAGCTTTTCGGTGGTGACTTGGCGGCCGCTAGATCGATGTGCCATTCCGCTGTTACAGTCTATTGCTCGGGAGAGGGGCCCCGAGCGCTGTCGACGGGCGTTACCGCTGGGGATGCGGATGTGTATCTTGCAGTCGAGCGGCAGCCGTTGCTCTCTTTTGGTTCGAGGGCTTAGATAGGGATGGCCAGGTAATGGAATCGCATGCTCATACCAGCCAGTGCATTGAGGTGCCATCCGGTTTGAAGAGCATTCTAAGACAGCATATACGGTATAGTGGAGATAAACATGCGTCTTGCAAATAAGATATGTGTGGTGACTGGAGCAGCGCGAGGGCTCGGCCGTGCATTTGCTCTCCGTATCGCGCAAGAGGGAGCGGCGGTGGCATGTGTTGATGTATTGACTGAGGATAATATGGAGACTGCACGGTTGATCGCAAGTGCCGGCGGGCGTGCCGTCGCTATTACAGCTGATGTCTCGGATAAGGATAGTACTGAGCGCATGGCAGCAGCGGTTGCTGAGTATTTTGGTGGTATCGACGGACTTGTAAATAATGCTGCCATTTATGCGGGATTACAGACGCGACCTCTTGAGAATATCCCCCAGGATGAGTGGGATCGTGTAATGGCTGTAAATGTGCGTGGTGTTTGGTTGGTCACACGCGCTGTGCTTCCATGGTTACGACGGTCTGGTAAGGGGAAGATTGTCAATATTGCCTCTGGCGTTGTGTTAAACGGTACTCCGTACTTGCTCCACTATGTTGCATCTAAAGGCGCGGTGTTCGCAATCACTAGAGCTATGGCACGCGAACTAGGCCGCGACCGTATCTGTGTCAATAGTCTTGCTCCTGGGCTAACAATGACTCAGGCCAGTATTGATTTATTCACCCCACAAGCGATCGGTCAGAATGTGCAGAGTCGTTGTATAGTTAGAGAAGAGCAGCCGGAAGATTTGCTCGGTGCCCTTGTGCTATTGCTATCCGACGAGGCGGACTTTATCACGGGGCAAATGCTAGTAGTTAACGGCGGTCAAGTATTTCACTAGATTCGGAGGCGGGCCGCAGTGATGGCTTGGCGGGCCGGGAATGATACGTACCTGGTAGGATACGATCAGGAGGAGCGCTATGGCTAGACTGCCGGTCATCGACTGTGACTCGCATGTCGAGGAGTGCGAGGCGACGTTCGCCTATCTAGAACCACGGTATTTCGATCGCCGCCCACTACATGCCGACCTGCATGGGATTCCGAAGAACTCGCCCCAGGACTCGTACTGGCTGATCGATGGGCGCTACTGGCCTCGTCCCGCTAGCTATGGTGGCGCAATGTTCTTCGGCACACCGACTAGCTCTACTCTTGCGCGGCAGAAGCCGTTTGGTATTCCATCGCAGACACTGGAGGATGTAGCAGCGCGTGTAGCTGATATGGATCGGGTCGGGATAGATATCTCGGTGCTATTCCCCACATTGTTCTTGACTCATGTGACTGATGACCCGCGCTTCGAAGCAGCACTGATGCGCAGCTACAATACTTGGCTCGCCGAACGCTGTAGTTACGCCCCTGAGCGATTGAAGTGGGGAGCTCTCCTCCCGATGCGACATCCGGAAGAGGCTGTATCAGAGGTGCGCCGGGCCAAGGAACTGGGTGCTGTGTGCTACTACTCGATGGGTACCGCAGGCGAGCAGCTTCTCGACCACGAGTCCTTGGATCCGGTGTACGACGCAATTTGCGAAGCTGGGCTGCCGCTGTGCATCCATGTCGGGTGGAGTCATCCGGGCCTGACTGCGAGCTGTCATGATTCCTATGCTGCCTTCGGTCTCAGCTTCACGCTTCCGGTGTTTATGGGCTTCTTCGCCATCACTGGCGGTGGTGTGCTCGATCGGCATCCCAGTTTGAAAGTAGCCTTTCTGGAGGCCGGAGGTGGTTGGTTGCCCTACATGCTAGACCGTCTGGACCGGTATCACTGGGTGGTCTATCACAACTTTGGGCGACCAGTGTCGAAGCAGAAGCCAAGCGACTACTTGCAGTCTCATCAGGTATATATCAGCGTCGAAGGTGATGAACCCGGTCTTCCACAGGTGTTGAGCTTGATCGGTGAGGACCGCGTTATGGCCTCAGCCGACATACCACATGCGGAAGCACGGGAAAATCACCTGGAGGAGATCAAGGAGCGTGACGATCTGACGCAGGAGCAGAAGGACAAGATCCTGACTCACAATCCGGCCCGTTTCTACGATCTCAGAGTGCCCGTCCTCCAGTAAAGGGTGGTGCTCGATTAGAGACTGTTGCGTACTACGCGCGGTATGCTGCTCTGCTGAGGCGATAAGGACGGTGGTTTTGCATCTCTTGCCCCCTTGAATGCGGGTTTATTATGTCTTGCAGCTACTAGATTTGACGCTCGTCTCCTGTCCTGCTCATTGTGGGGCCTGTAGGGCTTTGTGCTACTGTGGCATCGTCGTCAGTATGAACCACGGTCAGTATGAACCACGGGTGGAGAGGAGCGATTGGGGATGTATGCTGCAGCAGATGAAAGCCCGGGCCTTAGGTGGATGGTAGCTGGCTGCCGTCAATCGTGTGATCAAAGCCCTGGATAGCGATCGGGTTGGTAGATTAAGTGGGGGTGGACGATGGCGCCATATGACTTCGATGGAGTGATCATAGGTGGCGGGCACAACGCTTTGGTACTGGCCGGGTACATGGCCAAGTCAGGCCTAAAAGTTGCCGTGCTGGAGCGAACGCCGGAGCTAGGAGGCGGGTTGGGGACTATTCCTAGCCCTTTCTATCCAGGCTTCTACCATGAGTTCCATTCCCAGTTCCACAGGAACATTCCACATTTGCCGTGGTTTAAGGATTTAGAGCTGGCTGACTACGGTGTAGAGTACATCTATCCCCAGGTCAACAATGGAATGCCGCTGAGCGATGGGCGTTGTCTACTGGTGCATGCCGATCCTGACATAACACGAAAGTCTATCGCGCGGTTTTCCAGGAAAGATGCCGATACTTACTACGAAGTCTACCATAAGTACCAGGATATGGCGCGTGCGATCTGGTTTACTAAGGACTACTCGCCGCCGTTACCGCCGGATGAAGAGCAGGATCTGTTGCGGCGAAGCAAGATGGGGCGAGAGTTCCTTGCGATCAACCAGCGGAGCGCCTATGAAGTAGTCCACGAACTGTTCGAGGCAATCCCGTTGCGAGCGTTCTATCTATTCCTGTTCTCGGTCCGTGGCTACTTACCCTCGCCGACCGTCAAAGGGACTGGCTTTGCTATCGTCGCTATGACCTATCTGGGCAACAAAGCGATGCTGCCAAGGGGTGGAGCAAGGGCTCTGGCGCACGCCCTTGGCTGGATGTTGATCGCCCACGGTGGTAAGATCTTCCTTTCGACAGAGGTGGCGAGAGTGGTCATCGAGGGCGATCGGGCCGTAGGGGTAGAGACGGTGGATGGCAGAACTTTCCGAGCACGGAAGTTTCTAGCCAGCAGTGTGGATCCAACCCAGACGTTTCTGCGATTCATTGGGAAGAAGTACCTGGACCGGAGCTTTGAGCAAAAGGTCCGGGACTACAAATACGGGGTCTCCGGCAAGAGCTTCGGGGTGCTATTTGCACTGCATGCAGCGGTTCATGAGCCGCCCAAGTATCGATCGGCGGAGTGGGACCCGCTCATCAACGAGGCTTTCAACACATGTATTGGCTATGAGACGCCGGAGGATGTAGTTACGCATCTAGACGAGGTCATCGATGGGATCCCGCCGCAGGTGATCGGGTTGCAAGCAACTTGTCCGACTATCTTCGATCCGACTCGGGCGCCGGCTGGTAAGCACGTACTACTGGGTTGGCAGTTCGCTCCATACGCGCTTAAGGACGGTGGGTCCGATGGGTGGGAGCGGATCAAAAGCGGATATCTGAGTAAAGTGCTGGCACGGTGGAGAGAATATGCGCCTAATCTGACGTCGGACAACGTCATCTATGCGTTTCCCCAAACACCTCTGGATACAGAGCGGCATCTGATCAATATGCGGGAGGGTGATTTCCATGTTGGGGCTTTGATCCCGCAGCAGTTGGGATTCAACCGGCCGTTCTCCGAGGTATCCGGCTATCGGACTCATATTAGGAACTTCTATCTGACAGGATCAGGAACGCATCCGGGTGGGAACATCACTGGAGCACCGGGCTATAACGCTGCGCAGGTTATAGCACGGGATTTAGGATTAGATATTTGGTGGAATCCACCGGATCCACGAAAACTCTGGGGTGAGCTAAGCTAGCTATACACTCTTGTCATCTAGGCGCAGTAAGGCATGCCTCTATGACTCTATGGACAAGATACAAGACTCCTTCACCTTCCTCGAGCTATTAGCCCGCCATACTATGGTTGGTCTGTCATGACGGTTGTATCGATAGTGGGTTGTATAAACTCCGCGGTAAGCCCCTCTTGGTAAGGAGATGGAGTATGGCTACGGTGCAGCTTCCGAGCCCCGAGCACGCGCCTGAGGAAGTACGACGCTTGATGCAGGTCACACAAGAGCGCTTCCAGGTGGACTTCCCGGTGCTGATGGGTGCAGCACTCGGAGGTGTGCCGGAGGTGATCCCTGCCTATCTGGAGGTCGGCAAGTGGATCTACGGCCCGGGTAGGCTCTCTCGCGCCTGCAAGGAGATGATCGCTACCTGCGTGTCGGCGCTTAACGCCTGTCACTACTGAACCCGCTTCCACCAGGCCTCCGGTCGGAGGTTCGGACTCGACCAGGATACCCAGTGGTACGAAGCCGGCTACACACTCTTCGTTAGTAACGCGCTATGGGCATATGCTGATGGCTTTCGCATCCCGCCGGACGGTGAAGAAGATCACTTTCCGCCGCCACTGCTTGAGCCGATCCCTGAAGATGCAGAAACGATGCGAGAGGCCTTCAGCGAGATGCGTGAGTGGTTCCAGATGGAGCGGGCGCCCAATGTCTTCCGGGTCTTCGGCCGTCGCCACCGTGACGCTCTGGTCTTCTGGGGCTACTGGAAAGTCGTATTTCAGGACCGCCACTTGGACCGCCTGACCAAGGAGATACTGGCCTACGCTACTGCAGTGACTAGTAAATCGCCATATGGTATTTCTTTTTGTACCAGTCTGCTCCGTCGTCGTGGTGTAGATGACGATACTCTTCTAGAGATCATGGCCGTAGTACGTCATTTCAACGGTATCACCAAGCTTGCAGACCTACTGCAGCTCAAGAGTGAGCTGACAGACGAGCAGATTCGTGACACAAGGGCGCTCACGAACATGGGAGGCAGAACAGCAAAGGGCTCTAGTTGAGGCTAGATATAGTGTTGTCTCTAAATGAAGTGTTGGAGGATGACGGAGCTTACCAGCCGACCTGGGCATATTGTGCCCGTACCTGTGGATCAGGGCGGTCGTGTGTGAGCGCGCTTACTCCAATCAGAACGACCGTGTTCAGAATCAACGCATAGAAGGCATAGAAGATGCCACCGGGGCTACAAGCACCCGATGGGGGACAGGTATTGGCGATTAAGGTGTTAATGAATCCATTGAACCACCCAAGACCAAGTACTACTGAGATCCCAATGCCGCTGATAATCGATGCAATGACGCCAGAAGCGGTCACCCATCGTTGATTTGTAAGGACAGCCACGCCAACTGGGAGAATCTGGACGCCTAGGCCTGCTGCAAGGGCACCAACGGTGGTCAAAAGCGTCTCGCCTGAGAGCACTAGCATCAGACTGATAGTCCCATGGGCAAGAATGACTGTCCTAGTCCACCATACCTGCCGTTCTTCAGGTAGATGTTGGATGAACTTGATCAAGAAGTCGCGAGCAAAAACGGTTCCAACTGAGTGTATCTGTCCAGCTACGGTCGACATCATGGCAGCAAGTCCGCCTGCAGCAAAGATTCCCACGATCGCTAGTGGGAATACCTTAATTGCGGCATCTACCGTCACTGTCTGTGCCTGTAGTGGATTCAGGCCTGGTAGGATGTTTAGACCAGCAATGGATATGAAGTATGCACCGATAAAGATGAGCCACACCTGAAGCATATGGATCGCGGGCAGATAGCGTGTAAACTCAATATGCCGTGCAATGTGCTGCTTGTTCCACATATGAGGGTGTAGAGGCCAGCCAAGGTTCACAGCAACCGCCCAGGTGAAGAGGTAGAGCCAGTTGCCGAACGGTCCGAGCTCTGCGACCAGTACTCGGCGAGGCTCTGTGGTAATGATGTTATCGAAAGCGTTCCCGAAGCCTCCGGCGCCAATCAGCACCATCAATAATCCGCCACCGATGAGGCCCCCCAGAATCAGAATGCCCTGAAAGGCGTCAGTATAGGCGACTGCGCGCATCCCGCCCATGAGAACATAGAAAATCATGACAAGGTATGAGATAATGATAGCGACATTGAATGTAATGATACCACCGCTAGCGATCTCGATAACATATCCGAGGCCAGCAAACTGAGCCTGGACATAGGGGATGAGCGCAAGCATCATTGCGAAGCCGATGGTGGCCGCAACCCAACGGTTGTTACCGAAATAGTAAGCGACCATGTCACCGAAGGTCACCTGGCCGAACCGGCGGCCGAGCTTCCAGATCCTGGCATTAAAGATGATCCATAGTAGAGGTACCATAAAAAGATAGCCCATAATTGCTTGCCAAAATGAGATGCCGAAGGTATACATCGATCCAATAAATCCTAGGAATGTCAAGGCACTGATCTGCGTCGCCTGAATAGTGAGCGACGACACCCAGCCGCTCAGTCCACGACGCGCCAGTAGATAGCTCTCTGGATCAGACTGGGGGAAATGGCGCCACGCGATTGTCCCAATGTAGACGACAAGTATCATATAGATCGCGATTATCGCGATCGATAAGTATGGACTGTTCAAAAGGTCCATGGCTATCTCCCCTTATGCGCCACCTATCCCATCAGACCGCTATTGCCAGGGCTCGAGCTTCCGCGTCTTGAGCTGCCGCTCCCGTGCAATCATGTACTGGGCGTACAGTACAAGGTTGATAAACTGGATTGTCGGAAGCAAGATGAGCACCCAGAAGACATAGAATGGGAAACCGAAGATCCTTGGTTCGACATGGTTGACGAGCAGCCCACCGGGCCAGAGGTAGAGCCCGAAGAGGATCACCGTGATAACGGCGTGTAGGATCTGGCGGCCATGAGGTTTGGTGAGTATTTTTTCCTCCTCCGCTGCGAGTTCGGATGGCGCAGCGTTGTGCACTGGGACACGTTCCGCGTACTCAGTCATGCCATCCTCCACGAGCAGCCGGGGCATCATCTGACTAAATAGCTTCACCGGGCCGGCTTCACTAGACCTCGATGACGCTCTCGCTCAAGAAGTGGGTCATATGCTAGCACTCTTACCCTCTACTGTCAAGATGGAATTTCTCCAGTTCCAAGGTCTCTCGGGCCGGTTCCATAGCTGATTGGAACGTGTGTGGTGTCCCCATCACCCAGCAGGTTCGCCGTGGGCCGCCAACCAGGCTCTGAACGCTGCCCAGGACGGCTAAGCCAGGTGGTCGCCAGCCCCGGACCGGCCTGCCTTCTGGACTCTCTTGGAACCGGAGGGCATTCCTGTCGCTGAGCTCGCTGGCTGGGCGCCCCAGGGCAGCACGATGAGCGTCGTGGGCGCGTTTTGGTCACACGCGTTCGGCTGCTCCCCTACGGCTGCTGGTCCCGCTCATAATCTGGGCGCAGCTCTAGCCGCGGCTAGACCTGCACCTAGGGCGGTCAGGTGCAGGGAGCGTTTGGTGAGGATGCTGCACACGCCTACCGGCAGGTGTGCGTCAGGGGCATGATGTACTCCCCGCCTCCCGCATCCAGCTGGCGAGGCGGGGAAAACCCGCGGCCGGGCATATGACCCAGGCCATGCCTAGCGGGCCTTGCCGTTCAGGTCCCAGTACACCACCGCTGCGCCGATCACCCAGTCCGGCACGGGCTCGTAGGCCAGCAGCTCGCCCGGGCGGTCGCCGATCGCCGCCAGGACCGTGAGCCAGTTGCGGATTTCCTCCCCGCCATTGCCAGCGTCGCGTGCGATGCTCTCCGGCGGGATGCGGGCGATCTCTTCGCTGCGGCCGCGGCACACGAGGTCGAGGAACCAGCGATCCCACGCCTCGTTGATCTCGCCCATGCGCTTGATGCCAATCCAGTGCGAGATGCCACCCACGCCGATGAGCGCGAAGCGGTCTGGACGCGGCCACTCGGCAATGGCGCGCCCGAGGAAACGCCCGAGCTGGAGGCAGCGCTGCAGGGTGGGGAACGGCGGCTCGACGCAGTTCTGAAGCAGGATGGTGACCGGCAGGTCGGCCTCCGGCCGCAGGTAGCGGAGCGGTAGGATCACTGCGTGGTCCGGTCGGAGTTCCTGCGAGGCGGCGAGGTCGAAGTGCGCGTTGAGGCCGGCGGTAAGCAGGTAGCGGCCAAACTCGGGATAGCCGCGCAGCGTCATCTTCGGACCAGGCAGCCAGCTCTCGATCGGCCCCTCCATCTCCTCCGGGTAGGCGAGGCAGAACGCCGGCCAGTTGTTCAGGAAGAAGTTCTGCAGGTGTTCGTTGCTGACGACCAGCAGCGCGGTGGGCCGTGCCTCCCGCAGGCGCGCGCGTGCCTGCGCGAGCGCGTCGAAGAACCGCTGTTTCCGGCCCGCAGCATCGGGCTCGGGGCGCGTGGCGATCCCAGGTGCATGCCCACAGGCAACTGCAGCCACGATCTCGGCCATCTCTCCCTCCAGATGTCTTAGCGCATGCCCAAGTGCGTCGGTGTGCGCGAGGGACGCCGATCAGGCTCGCTCGAGCTGCCGGATCAGCTCCTCATTAGACATTCCACGACGAACGGTGTAGAAGCGCAGCAGGTAGGGCTGCACACCCAAGCGTGACATGGCGGTGGCGTCCACATTGATCACCGCTGCTGCCTCCTCGGGGCTGAGGCGATACTGGTCGGCGACTTTCTGGGGGTTCTGGGTGAATTCCTCCCACAGCGTAGGCTGCATCTGAAGGTCGAACAGCAGCTTGTTCACGCGGTAGGCGCTCATGAGTAGTTCCTCATCCTTATCCTTCTCTTTGCCGCGTGTCGGCACGCTGGCAGGGCCGTTGCCGGCGGGCGTGGGGCATGGCAGCATGCTCTTATATCATGGGCGATTCGTACAGGGTTGGCAAGCGCGCCCGGACAGACGCACCGCGGGCCGTAGTGCGGTTGGGCGCGCGGGAGGCGATTGACTCGGGGCCACACCTCTGGTATGGTAGAGTTGGCTGGGCGCTCGGGCGATGGGGCCTGAGTGTGCGCTCCGGTAGGCTCTCGTCACTGCAGGTGCCGCTCCGGGCGCGGCGCGGGTGAGGCGGCGCGCTATCTGCTGTGGAGCGGCCGATTTTCTTGCCCATCTACCTCTCGAGCGTGTGCACCGGCATGCTGGCTATCGGGTCCAGAAGGACAGCCAGCGGCGGGAGAGCGCCTCGGGCAGGCGTGGCGGGGGCGAGGAGCCGGGCGCGGGCAAGCCCAGGCGCTGGGCGCAACGGTGCGGGGTGTTTCTTTAAGGAGGCGATGCGGTGGAGCCGATGGTCATCGTCTGGCTGTCCGGACTGATCGCGGTGGGCTTCGCGGCCTATCTGGCCTATGATGTGCTGCGCCGCGATACCGGGACTTCGGCGATGCAGGAGGTGGCGGGGGCTATCTACGAAGGGGCTATGGCCTTCCTCAACCGCCAGTATCGCACGATCTGGATGATCGCTATCGTGGCGGCTGTGCTGATCGGAGCGCTGCTAGGTATTCTGGAGCCGGATCGCAGCCTGGCGGGAGAGCTGGCGCTGAAGACGGCGGTGTCGTTCCTGGTGGGCGCGGCCTGCTCATCCCTCGCGGGCTTCATCGGGATGTACATCGCGGTCAAGTCCAATCTCCGCACGGCGGCGGCGGCGCAGCGGAGCTTGACCGAAGCGATCACCGTGGCGCTGCGGGGCGGAGCGGTCTCGGGGTTCCTGGTGGTCGCGCTGAGCCTGCTCGGAGTTGCGGCCATCTTCTACGCCTTCGGTGGGGCGGCGGAGCCGGATCGCGCGCCGTTCATGATCGTCGGGTTCGGCTTCGGCGCCAGCTTCGTGGCGCTGTTCGCCCAGCTCGGGGGCGGGATCTACACCAAGGCTGCGGACGTGGGCGCCGATCTGGTGGGTAAGGTGGAGGCAGGCATTCCCGAGGACGACCCCCGCAACGCGGCGGTGATCGCGGACCTCGTGGGCGACAACGTGGGGGACTGCGCGGGCCGCGGGGCGGACCTGTTCGAGTCGACGGCCGCGGAGAACATCGGGGCGATGATCCTCGGAATCGGCGTCTATCATGTGGCGCGCGCGACTGGCCAGCCCCACCCCGAGTACTGGATCCTGTTCCCGCTGGTAGTGCGCGCGTTCGGGCTGTTGGCGTCGCTGATCGGTATCCTCGCCGCGCGCGGCCGGGAGGACGAGGACCCGATGCGGGCGCTAGACCGCGGCTACTGGGTGGCGGCCGGGCTCTCGGCGGTGGCCATGGTGGGGGTCACGCACTGGATGCTGGGGGACCTGCGCTTCGCGGTCGCCGGGCTGGTCGGGATCCTCACCAGCATCGCTTTCGTGTACATCACCCAGTACTACACGGCGGGGAACTGGCGGCCGGTCCGGGAGATCGCGGCGGCGTCGAAGACCGGCCATGCTACGAACATCATCGCTGGGATGGCGGTAGGGCTGGAGACCACCGCGCCCACGGCCATCGTGATCTCGGTGGCGCTGTTCCTGGCGTACTGGCTCGGCACGCTGAGCGGCATTCCCCATGGGGGGATCTACGGCACGGCCATCGCGACGATGGGCATGCTGATGACCGCGGCCTACATCCTCTCCATGGATACTTTCGGCCCGATCACCGATAATGCCGGCGGGATCACCGAGATGTCCCGCGCGCCCGCGTCGGCGCGCCGGATCACGGACGCGCTCGATGCGGTGGGGAACACTACCAAGGCGTTGACGAAGGGGTATGCGGTGGGCTCCGCCGCGCTGGCGGCCTTCCTCCTGTTCAGCGCCTATCTGGACCGCCTGCGGGAGCTGCGCGGGCTGGATGCCAACGCCCCGCTGCCGATCGACCTCTCCCGGGTGGATGTGTTCATCGGTTCGTTCCTCGGAGCGATGTTGATCTTCCTGTTCACCTCGCTGGCGATCCGGGCCGTGGGTCGGGCGGCGAGCGACATCATCGAGGAGGTCCGCCGCCAGTTCAAGACGAACCCCCTGCTCATGGAGGGGAAGGCGCGGCCGGACTACGCGCGCTGTGTGGATATCACTACCCGGGCGGCGCTGCGGGAGATGGTGGCGCCTGGGCTCCTCGCGGTAGGGGTGCCGGTCGCCGTGGGCCTGATCCTCAAGGCAGAGGCCGAGGCCGGGCTCCTGATGGTCGGGACCATGACCGGTATCCTAGTCGCGACGGTGCTCAATAACGGCGGCGGCTCGTGGGATAACGCGAAGAAGTTCATCGAGGCCGGTAACCTTCGCGACGAGTCCGGTAATGTCGTGGGGAAGGGCAGCTTCGCGCACCAGGCCGCCGTGACCGGCGATACTGTTGGCGACCCCTTCAAGGACACGGCGGGGCCGTCGCTGCACGTGCTGATCAAGCTACTCAGCACCATCACCCTGGTGATGGCACCCTTGTTCCTGGTACGCTAAGAGCGGTCGCGACCGGGACGTTAGGGATCGAAAGCGAAGCCGGTGCGGCGAGGGATGCGCCGGCTGAGACGGTAGAGGATGGTATGCAGCTGGATCTTCAGGCGTTGCTCGAGGGGCGCCTGCCCAATGGTCCCCTACCGATCGAGGTGGGCGACACCGTGCGGGTGCACTTCCGGGTGACGGAGGCCGGGCGGGAGCGGACGCAGGTGTTCGAAGGAGTAGTCATCCGCCTGCACCGCCCCAAGCGGCTCGATGGCACGTTCACGGTGCGGCGGGTGACGCACGGCGTCGGGGTGGAGCGCACGTTTCCCGTGGCCTCGCCCCGGATCGAGAAGGTGGAAGTCGTGCGGCGCGCCAAGGTGCGGCGCGCCAAGCTCTACTATCTCCGCAAGCTCTCGGGCAAGGCGGCCCGGCTGCGGGAGCGGCGCGTAAGCGCGGCCGGCGCCGGGCGCGGCGCCGAGGCCGGGGCTGCCCCGTAGGCTCGCCGCGCCCGCAGGCCTGCCTGCCGAGCTATGGGCCAGGGGCTGGAGCCGAGTCTCGCTTACGAGGAACTGCTGTGGCGTCTCGGCTACTGCCGTGTGGCGGGGGTGGATGAAGTGGGCCGCGGGGCGCTGGCGGGCCCGCTGGTGGCGGCAGCGGTGATCTTACCCCCCACGCCCCAGGTCGCTGACCAGCTCGCTGGTGTGCGCGATTCCAAGCAGCTCTCGCCGCGGGCGCGGTGCGCTCTGGACCGGCGGATCCGCGCGGTCGCTCTAAGCGTGGGGCTGGCGGTTGTCCCCTCGGCGCTGGTGGATGCCGCTGGTCTGGCGGCGGCGGGCCGGCTGGCCCTGTGCCGCGCGGTCGCCGCGCTGGACTGCGAGCCAGACTTCATGCTGGTCGACGGGTTTCGCCTCCTCGGAAGCGCGATCCCCCACCTCGCGCTGGTCCGGGGCGATGCGCGCTGTCTCTCCGTGGCCGCCGCTTCTGTGGTGGCCAAGGTAGCGCGCGATCGCTGGATGGGTGCGCTGCACGCGCGCTATCCCCATTACGGGTTTGATTGCCACAAGGGCTACGGGACGCCGACCCACCTGGCGGCTCTCGCCGTGCTGGGCCCTTGCCCTGAACACCGCCGGACGTACGCGCCGCTGCGGTCGCGGGGGGCAACATGAGCGGGGAGCGCCGTCGCCTTGGAGCGGCGGGGGAGCAGCTCGCGGCCGAGTGGCTGGAGGGCCTCGGCTACCGGATCCTCGCCCGTAACTACCGGTGCGCGCTGGGGGAGGTCGACCTCGTCGTTGCCGATGGCGCGGAGCTCGTGTTCGTCGAGGTGCGCACGCGGCGTGTAGGAGGAATGGTGGCGCCGGCGGAGTCGGTGACACAGCGCAAGCAGCAGCGGCTCGTGCGCGCGGCAGAGCACTACCTCCAGACCGTGCACGGAAGCGAGTGTCCTTGGCGGGTCGATGTCATCGCGCTGGAGATGGACTCGGCCGGCCGGTTGCGGCACCTCGAGCACCTGCGGGGGGTGGTCGAGTGAGCCGGCTGGCATGTCGCTCATGGCTGCTCCTGGCGCTGTTGGGGAGCCTCCTCGGGGCCGGCTTCGGGCCGCCACAGCTGCTGGAGCGCGATGCGAGCGCGGTGCCTCTTCCCGCGAGCCAGCTGCGGGCCCTCCAGACCTATAAAAGCCCGCTGGTCACCGCGCGCGCGGCGATCCTGGTCGATGCAGCGAGCGATGCGGTCCTCTATGCCAAGAACGCCGAGGAGCGCGTGGCTCCTGCCAGCCTGACCAAGATGATGACAGCTCTCGTCGCGCTGGAGCGGGGCCGGCTCGACCAGCGCATCACGGCGAGCGAGCGGGTCCGGGTCGAGCCGGTGGTGATCGGCCTCGATCCCGGCGAGACCCTCACGCTCGAGGATCTCCTCTATGGCTTGCTGCTCAACTCGGGCAATGATGCAGCGATCGCGATCGCGGAAGGGGTTGGGGGGAGCATCGAGCGGTTCGTCGCGTGGATGAACGAGAAGGCGGCGGCGCTCGGTATGCAGCACACGCATTTCCTTAACCCCCACGGCCTGGATATGCCTGGCCACTACTCCACCGCAGAGGACCTGGCGCGCCTCACGATCGCCATGATGCGCAACCCGGTGCTGGCGCGCATTGCGGGCACGCGTGAGCACATCGTGCCGGGACCGCCACTATACCGGTTCCGCAACACCAATCCCCTGTTGGGAGTCTATGATGGTGTCAATGGGGGGAAGACGGGCTTTACCGATCTCGCCGGGCGGTGCCTGGCGGTGAGTGCGGTGCGTGGCGGTCACCAGGTGGTGGCTGTGGTGCTGGATAGCCAGAATATCGCGCTCGATGGGCAAGTGCTGCTGGACTACGTGTTCGGCAACTACGACTGGCTGCCGGTGACCATCGGCCGGGACGGTGCGGTAGCGTACCATGAGGGCGAGGAGCGGCGGGAGGCGCGGCTCGCGGCCGCGGCGGCGGTAGCGGTGTCGCGATGGGACGGGGGCCTCCCCCGGGTGCAGGTGGCGCTGGAGCAGGGGGCAGCTGGCGCTAATGGGCGCGTTGGGCGCGTGATCGTCGAGGCCCCGCTCCGGCATCTGGGTACGTTCGACCTTATCCCCCAGCCAACGGTTTCGCAGTGACGCGCCGATGGAGCAGCGACTGCAGAAGGTGCTGGCGCATGCCGGGGTAGCCTCGCGCCGGGCGGCCGAGCGGTTGGTGGTCGAGGGGCGCGTGGCGGTGAATGGCGCGGTCGTACGGACGCTCGGAACGCGGGTGGATCCCGAGCGCGATGTGCTGACGGTTGACGGGCGCCCGGTGCGGGTGGATGTCCGTCCAGTGTATGTGCTGCTCCACAAGCCGCGAGGGGTGGTGAGCACGGCGCGTGACGAGCGCGGGCGACCGACCGTGCTGGACCTAGTGCGTGTCGAGCAGCGCGTGTACCCGGTGGGGCGGCTAGACGCTGATAGCGAGGGGCTGCTCCTGCTCACTAACGACGGCGAGCTCGCGTACCGGCTCACGCATCCCCGCCACGCGGTGCCCAAGGAGTACCACGTGCTCGTACGGGGCCAGGTGAGCGAGCGCGCCCTTGCGCGCCTGCGGGCGGGGGTGAGGCTCCCCGAGGCGCAACGCCTTGATATGGCGTTGCGCGCTCGGGCCGATGCGGTAGCGGTGCTGGGGCGTGAGAAGACGGGTACCTGGCTGTGCCTGGTGCTGCACCAGGGATGGAAGCGGCAGATCCGCCGGATGCTCGCGGCGGTGGGCTATCCCGTCGAGCGCTTGATCCGCGTCCGTATCGGCGGGTTGACGCTGGGGAACCTGCCGGTCGGGCATTGGCGCGTGCTGTCGCCGGCAGAGGTGGCCCGGGCGCTGGAGCGGGGAGATGCCGCGGCCGATTATTGCCATCGACGGCCCCGCCGCCGTCGGGAAGACCACGGTGGGGCGGAAGGTAGCCGCCGCGCTGGGCTGGACGTTCTTCGATAGCGGGCTGCTCTACCGTGCCCTGACCTGGCTGGCCCAGCGGCGTGGAGTCACGCTCGACGATGTCGCGGGGCTGGTAGCGCTTGCCCGCAACCTGGATGTCCGAGTGCAGCCGCCCTCTGTCCCTGACGGCCGCGACGCCGATGTGCTGCTCGACGGCGTCGACGTAACGTGGGAGCTGCGCTCGCCCGCCGTGGACCGCGCGGTGTCGGTAGTCGCGGCGGTGCCGGCCGTGCGCGAGGCGCTGGTAGCCCCGCAGCGCCGTGCTGTAGGGGAGATGCCTGCGGTCGTGGCTGGGCGGGATATCGGTACGGTAATTTTCCCAGACGCTATGCTTAAGGTGTACCTGGAGGCCTCGCTCGAGGAGCGCGCGCGCCGGCGGGCGAGGGAGCTGGCGGCGCGGGGAGTCGCGGTGGATCTGGACGCCGTGCGCCAAGACCTAGCGCGGCGCGATGCGCTCGATAGCGCCCGGGCGTGCGCGCCGCTCCAGGCGGCGCCGGACGCGGTGTGGCTCGATACCGAGAGGCGAGGCCCCGACGAGGTAGCCGCGCAGATCGTGGCCCTGTGGCGGGCGCGGAGCGGAGGGCAGTGCTAGGTGGGCTCGGTGTGCGGCGTGAGGGTGTGCCAACCGATCACGGCGGTCCTGACAGTGGGACTCTACGCGCTCGGCGCGCTTCTGGCGCGGGGGGTGCTGCTGCTGCTCGCGCGCCCGCGGCTCGAGGGCCGCGGGCGCATCCCACTGCGTGGCGGCTTGCTGCTCGTGGCCAACCACACCAGTCTGGTTGATCCAGTACTGCTGGCGGCGCTGTTTCCGCGCCGGCTCGTGTTCGTGGCTAAGGCCGAGCTGTTCCGCTACTGGCCGCTGGGCTGGATCCTCCGCGCTATCGGGGCGATTCCGGTGCGGCGTGGCCAGGCGGACATCCGGGCGGTGCGGGCGGCGCTGGCGCGGCTCGCGGCCGGCGAGGCGGTTGTGGTCTTCCCGGAAGGCACGCGTAGCCGAACCGGTGTGCTCGGCCGCGCCCAGGCGGGTGCCGGGTGGCTGGCCGCGCGCTCGCGGGCGCCGGTGCTGCCGGTGGCCATCACGGGGACCGAGCAGCTCCGGCGGCCGGCCAGCTGGGTGCGGCGGCCCCTGCTGCTGGTGCGCTGCGGGGTGGCTGCGCCGTGTCCTACGGGAGACGGTGAGCTGTCGGGCGATTATCAGATGATCGCCGACGAGCTGCTGGCCCGGGTGGCGGCGCTGCTGCCTGTCGAGCGCCGTGGCCCCTATGCATCGCGGGTGCTCGCTTCCGGCGAGGTGGGGGCCGCGCGGGAGTTTGGAAAGCAGGCATGGGCTCTCCGGCGGTAACGGCGGTGCAGGACCAGGAGCAGGTGCGGCGGCCTCGCGGGATGCTGATCGCCCGTGTCCGGCGCGGCAGCCCGGCCGCGGCTGCAGGGGTGCGGGCTGGGGACCGGCTGCTGGCGATCGACGGCCTGGTGCCGCGCGACGTGATCGATCTGGGGTATGCATGGCAGGGCGGTGCGTGCACGCTGTGGCTGGAGCGCGCCGGGCAGCGCTGGAGCGTGCGGTGTGTGGGTGCGCCGGGAGAGGATCTGGGAATCGAGCTCGCAGCCCCGACAGCGGATGGTATCCGCCGCTGTGCTAATGCGTGCGAGTTCTGCTTCATCAATGGCCTGCCGCCTGGGATGCGCGATACGCTCTACATCCGCGACGACGATTACCGCTACTCATTCCTGTACGGAAGCTTCGTCACGCTGACCAACCTCCGGCCGGCCGATGAGGACCGGATCTGCTACCAGCACCTCAGCCCGCTGTGGGTGTCGGTGCACGCGACGGATCTCGCGGTGCGGCGGCAGCTGCTGGCGAACCCGCGTGCTCCAGATGTCCTAGCTCAGCTCGACCGCCTGGGCGCTGCGGGTATCGAGTTCCATACGCAGGTAGTCCTCGTGCCTGGCGTCAATGACGGGGCGGTGCTCACGCGCACCATCGCTGATCTGGCCGCGCGCTATCCCGTGGTGCGCTCGCTGGCGGTGGTGCCTGTGGGGCTGACGCGGCACTCGCACGTGGCGACGCTGCGTACGCTCACGGCGGCGGAGGCGGCGACGGTGCTAGACGAGTGCGCGCGGTGGCAGCGCCGCCTGCGCCCGCGGCTGGGGGTGGGTTTCGTGTACCCGAGCGATGAGCTGTACCTCTTAGCCGGGCGGCGCTTCCCCTCGCCAGCGCACTACGATGGCTACCCGCAGCTGCAGAACGGGGTGGGGCTGGTGCCACTCTTCCTCGCGGAGTGGCGACGGGTGCGCCGGCGGCTGCCGCGGGCGGTGCCGGCGCGACGGGTCCTGTGGGTGTGTGGCACGGCGATGGAGCGCGCCCTCGGCTTGGTGGCGGCGGAGATGATGGTGGTGGAGGGGCTGGTGGTGGAGGTGGTGGCAGTGCCGAACACGTTCTTCGGCACCGGGGTTACCGTGTCGGGGCTGCTGACCGGGGAGGATGTGGTCAGGGCGCTGGAGGGGCGGGTGGCGGATCGGGTGGTGCTGCCGCGGGCGATGTTCGACGCGGCAGGCCAGCGCACATTAGATGACTGGACGCTGACGGCGCTCGCCGCACGCTTGCCCGGAGCGGTGTACGTGGCCGGGACGGCGCGCGAGCTGTTGGAGGTGACATGTGCGGCATAGTCGGCTATGTGGGGCGAGGGGCCGCAGCCCCGTTCTTGCTCGACGGGCTGCGGCGTCTTGAGTATCGAGGCTACGACTCGGCGGGCATCGCGGTCATCACGCCGGCGCGGGAGCTATCCGTTCACCGCGCGGTCGGCAAGCTGGAGAATCTGGTCCGGCTGCTCGATGGGCGCGAGCCCGCCGGTCAGGTGGGGATCGGCCATACTCGCTGGGCCACACATGGCCGGCCTTCCGATGAGAACGCTCATCCGCACACGGACTGCACGGGGCGTATCTGCGTCGTGCACAACGGCATCATTGAGAACTACCTGACGCTGCGCGCGCATCTGGAGGCGCGAGGGCATCGATTCCGCTCGCAGACGGATACCGAGGTGCTCGCTCACCTGATCGAGGATGAGCTGGCGGGACTCGACGGCTATACGGCGGATGCGCGGTCGTGCCGGCTCCGCGTGGCGGTGCGCGGGGCGCTCGGCCGGGTGCAGGGGGCCTATGCCATCGCGGTGCTCAGCCTCGACGAGCCGGCGGTGCTGGTTGGCGCCTGCCGCCATGCGCCGCTTGTGGTCGGGCTGGGGACGGATGGTAATTACTTGGCCTCGGATATCCCGGCGCTACTGCCGCGCACGCGTGATGTGGTGCGCCTCCGCGAGGGGGAGCTGGTGGCGCTCGATGCGCAGCAGCTGGTGATCTACGACGAGCAGGATCGGCTGGTCTCCCGTGCCCCGACGCGGGTGGAATGGGACCAGGCGGCGGCGGAGAAAGCCGGCTATCCACACTTCGTGCTCAAGGAGATCCACGAGCAGCCGGAGGCGGTGCGGGCGGCGCTGGCAGGTCGCGTGCGCCGGGACTGTGCTTATCTGCCCGAGCTGGAGGCGCTCGACCTAGAGCGTGTGGAGCGGATCTACCTCGTGGCGTGCGGTAGCTCCAACTACGCTTGCATGATTGCTAAGTATGCCTGGGAGGAGTGGCTCCGGCTGCCGGTCGAGACCGTGATCGCCTCGGAGTTCCGCTACGCCCCGCCGCCACTCGACGAGCGGACGCTGTTCGTGGCGGTGAGTCAGTCTGGGGAGACAGCCGACACCCTGGCGGCGGCGGAGTGGGCCCGGGCGAGTGGAGCCCAAACGGTGGCGGTGGCGAATGTGGTGGACAGCAGCTTGACGCAGATTGCCGCGGCGTCGGTGTATCTCCAGGTAGGGCCTGAGATCGGGGTGGTGGCTACGAAGACATTCACCGGTCAGCTGGCGGTGCTGTACACGATGGGGCTGTACCTCGCTGGCCGGCGGGGGACACTGCCGGCTGACCGGCGCCGGGAGCTGCTGGCGGCGCTGGAGGCGATGCCCGGCCTGATCGCGCGGGCGCTGGCTGATCCGGCGCCGCTCCAGCGGATCGCTGCGGCCTGTGTGCACGTGGACCACCTGCTGTTTATCGGTCGGGGAGTGGGCTATCCGACGGCGCTGGAGGGGGCGCTCAAGCTCAAGGAGATCTCCTATATCCACGCGGAGGGCTATCCGGCCGGCGAGCTGAAGCATGGGCCGATCGCCCTGGTGGAGCCCGGCATGCTCATGCTGGTGCTTGCTACGCGGAGCCGCACCTACGACAAGGTGGTGGCCAATGTCCAGGAGGTGAAGGCCCGGCAGGCGCGGGTCATCGCCATCGCGACGGAGGGAGATGCGGAGATCGCGCGCCATGCGGATGAGGTGATCTACGTGCCTGCCACGCCTGAGCTCCTATCCCCGATGGTGAACGTGGTGCCGATGCAGCTGCTCGCCTACTACGTCGCGGTCGAGCGCGGATGCGACGTGGATCAGCCGCGGAATCTGGCGAAGTCGGTCACGGTGGAGTAGAGCCCCGCTTGCGGGTCACCTTCGTCGCGCCGTTCGGGCTGGGGCGGAAGGGCACGACGCGTGCTCGGGTGCTCCCGCTGGCCCAGGCGCTGGCGGCGCTCGGCCATGCGGTGCGGGTGGTGGTGCCGTCCTGGGATTGCCCCGAGGAGTGGGGGCGGCGGTACCGGCTGCACACGGTGGAGGTGATCCACCTGCCGGACCGGCTAGTGTCCCCTCGCCTGGCGCTCGTCACGCTTCCTGTCCGGTTACTGCAGGTGGTGCTGGCTGGTCGTCCCGATGTGGTTCACTGCTTCAAGCCGATCGGCTACTCTGGCTTGGTAGCGCTCGGCTTGCGCTGGGCGCGTGGCTGGGGGTGGCGCGGGTTGCTCGCTGTGGACACTGATGATCTGGAGGGGTGGGGGGGCTGGGCTGAGCGCGATGGGCGGCCGGGCTGGCAGGTGGCGCTGCTCGGTAGCCAGGAGCGCTTGGGGGTGCGGGCGGCGCAGCTGGTGACGGTAGCGAGCCGGTATCTCGCGCAGGTAGTGGTGAGATGGGGGGTGCGCCCCGAGCGAGTGTGTTACTTACCCAATGCGGCTGCGGCGCCGGTGCCCGTGGCTGTGGGGGAGAGCTCTGGTGTCGGTCCGCGCCTGCTCCTGTACACGCGCTTCAATGAGTTCGCTGCCGCACGGGTCCTGCAGCTGCTCGACGAGATCTTTGCGCGCTTGCCTCAAGCGGTGCTCGTGCTTGTCGGCGATACGGAGGGGCGGGACGGGCGGGCGTTCATGGCCGGGCTCCGGGCGCGGGAGTGGGCTAGGCGGGTGGAGTGCCATGGGGTGTTGGGGGGAGAGGCCTTGGCGGAGGTGCTGGCGCGGAGCGATCTCGCGCTATGGCCGTTTGAGGACACGGTGGTGAACCGCGCGCGCTGTCCGGCGAAGCTGGTCGAGCTGCTGGCAGTGGGGAAGGCGGTCGTGGCGGAGGCGGTGGGCGAGGTGGAGGCGCTGGTGGGGGCTGCCGGCTGGCTGGTGGCGCCTGGGGATAGAGCGGCGTTTGTAGAGGGGGTGGTGCGGCTAGCGACGGACAGCGCGTTGAGGGGGAAACTGGAGCGCGCAGCGCGGCGGCGGGCGGAGGAAGCGAGCTGGGAACAGCGCGCCGAGGCGCTGGCCAGCGCGTACCGCACCGCCTTCTACACATAAACACAGCGCTTGATTGTTATTGCTCTTTATAGCTGAGTTATATCCTAGGGGTTACTTGGGCCTTGCTATGTTTATGTGTATGGGGTAAGATGGGGCGGGAGCGGCTCATGGCGGACCAGCAGCCTGGAGTGACGCAGCTCGCTCTCTTCCCAGTCGCGGCGCCGGCGCCGCCGGCTACGCCATCCCCTCCTTCCCAGCCCCCCCGCTCGCTCGGCCAAGCCATCGCCGCCTACTGCGACCACCTCGCTGCCGCCGGCCGCGCCGCCCACACGGTCCGCAGCACGGCCTTCGACCTCGCCGCGCTGTTGGCCCAGCTCGGCAACTGTCCCCTTGTAGAGATCCAGCCCGGCCACCTCACTGCCCACCTCCGCTGGCTCCGCGACGCGAAGCGCAACCGGCCCGCCTCCCTCCGCCGGAAGATCGCGACGCTCAAGGGCTTCTTCCGCCACGCCGTCACCGCGGGCTGGCTGCCCGCAGACCCTGCGGCAGAGCTGACCTATCCCGCCCCGCCCCCGCCGCGCCTTGCCGCGCTCACGCCCGACGAGGTGGAGGCGGTCGTCGCCGCTTCCCTGGCGGACCCGGTATGGCACGCTCTGGTGCTGCTCCTGCTCGACACCGGGCTAAAGCGCGACGAGCTGCTCGCCCTCCGCCCGACAGACCTCTACCTCGCTCCCGATCCGGCTCAGAGCCGGATCACCGTGCGCCACACGCAGCAGGCCAAGCGCCTGCGCCGTCGCACCCTCCCGCTCACCCCGCGCTGTCACGCGGCCCTCGCCCGGATGCTCACGATCCCTTGGCCGAGCCCCACCCTGTTTCAGCTCTCCGTGCGCGGGGTCAACTTCGTCGTCGAAACCGTGGGGAAGCGCGCCGGCCTCCAGCGCATCCGCCGGCTGACGCCCGAGATGCTGCGGGATACCTTCGCCGTGCGCGCCATGCAGCAGCGGGTTGCTATCGAGCAGGCGCGGGCCCGGGCAGGCGCGACGCCGGCGGAACTCGACGAGCTCCACACTCAGCACGACCGCGAGATCGCCGCGCTCCTAGGCATCTCGCGGTATTCGGAGATGCCGGCTCGCTACCGTGCCGCAGCCCTCGCTATGCTCCCACCGCCGGACTAACGCACAGGCAGTCCCGTGCCTCAGCGCCAGCGCTCCCAGTCCGGTGCCGCTGCGACTTCCTGTGCGAGCCGGCGCAGCTCGATGCCCGCATATGGTCCTGGCTGGCGCACCGCCAGCACCGCCAGACGCACCAGGAGCAGCACGGCGAGAAACGTCGCCACGGCCGTCGGCACATCGGGGCCGAGCAGCGGCGCGAGCGGCACCCAGGTATCCCTAGTGGTCGCCCGGAGGAGCAGCGCGGCTCGCTCGCGCACCGCCGGGCGCGCCGCTGGCTCCACAACGGTCGTGGGCTGCTCCGGCGTGCGGAGCAGCCGCGCGGCAAGCCGTGCCAGCTCCGCACCACTGAGGGGCGCGAGCGGGCGCTGCAGGGGTCGCTCCTCCCTCTCCCCGCCGTGGGGCCAGCTCCGCCACCCCGCCTGCTCGCGGGCTGCGAGCCACTGCGCCACAGCGCGCACCGCCTGGTACTCAACCAGCCGCTGGCGCAGCTCGGCCGCGGGGTCCTCCCCGTCGCACTCTTCCGGTAAGCGCAAGAGCGCGCGCGACTTGATGAGCAGGAGCTGGGAGGCAACGACGAGGAACTCCGACAGTGGCTCGAGTTCGCCCTGGCGGGCAAGCACCTGCTCCAGGTACTGGTCCGCTACCGCCGCCAGGCTCAGCGCCGTGACATCCAGCTGGCGCTTCTGGATCAGGTCGAGGAGCAGCTCCAGCGGGCCCGTGAACTCCGGGAGCGCAACGACCAGCGGCTCCATATGGCGCGCCTACTCGACGCCGATCCCTTCTCCCTCGGGCGGCCGCCGGCAGGCCGCCTTGAGCGCTCGGATATAATCGCCCGCGACGCGGCGCTGCTCCTCCGGCGGAGCGCTCTCGATCAGGTCGGCGAGCGCGCTAGCGACGATCACCCCATCGGCGTGCTGCCCGATCGCCGCCACGTGCTCCGGCCGCGAGACGCCGAACCCCACCACCAGCGGCAGGGCGGTAGCCCGCCGGACCCGCTGGAGGAACTGCGGCAGGTCGCGTGCTAGCTGCGCACGAGCCCCGGTCACCCCCACGAGCGATACGCAGTAGACGAAGCCCTCTGCTGCCGCGCCGATCGCCGCGAGGCGCTCATCCGGTGTCGTCGGCGCCACCATGCCCACCAGAGCAAGCCCGGCCGCTGTGCAGGCCGCCTTGAGCGCTCCGCTCTCCTCGAGCGGCAGGTCGGGCACGATGAGCCCGTCGACCCCCGCTGCGGCCGCCGCCCTACAGAAGCGCTCCTCGCCCCGATGGACGATCGGGTTGTAGTAGCTCATGAACAGCAGCGGCACCTCGACCGCGGCGCGCAGCGCCTGTGCCACCCGGAACGCGTCCTCGATAGTGGTGCCCGCCTCGAGCGCTCGCTGGCTCGCGCGCTGGAGCGTCACGCCATCTGCTAGCGGGTCGGAGAACGGGATCCCCAGCTCTAGCCCGTCCGCGCCTGCCCGAACCAGCTCCAGCGCCAGCGCCGCCGTGGCCTCACGGGACGGGAATCCGATGGTCAGATAGGGGAACAGCGCCGTCTCGCGGCGCGCCCGCAGCCTGGCGAAGGTGGCAGCGATCCGCGTCACGCCTTGCTTCCCAGCTCTACGCCGGTTGCCTCGGCGTAGAGCGTGACGTCCTTATCCCCCCGGCCGGAGAGGTTCACCAGCAGCACGGTGCCCGCGGGCCACTGGCCTGCGCGCGCGAGCAGGTAGCCCAGCGCGTGGGCGGGCTCCAACGCCGGCAGGATCCCCTCCGTCGCGCACAGCGCCCGGAAGCCCTCGAGCGCCTCAGCGTCGGTGGCCACCACGTAGCGCGCGCGCCCCACCGCCTGCAAGTACGCGTGCTCCGGCCCGACGCCGGGATAGTCGAGTCCGGCGGACACGCTGTGTGTGGTGCGGATCTGGCCGTTCTCGTCCTGGAGCACGAGGGTGCGGGCGCCATGGAGCACTCCCACGGTGCCCGCGTTCAGCGAGGCGGCGTGCATGCCAGACTCCAGTCCGCGGCCACCCGCCTCTACGCCCAAGAGCGTCACCTCGCGGTCGGCGACGAAGGGCGCGAAGATCCCGATCGCGTTGCTCCCCCCGCCAACGCAGGCGACCACGTAGTCCGGCAGCCGGCCACAGGCCTCCAGCACCTGCTGCCGCGCCTCCCGCCCGATCACGGCCTGGAAGTCGCGCACGATGGTCGGATAAGGGTGGGGGCCGACCGCCGAGCCCAGCAGGTAATGGGTCGTGTGCACGTTGGTCACCCAGTCACGGATCGCCTCGTTGATGGCGTCCTTGAGTGTGCGGCTTCCCGCAGCGACAGGGCGCACCTCCGCCCCCAGCAGCTGCATGCGGTAGACGTTGAGCGCCTGTCGCCGCACGTCCTCCTCGCCCATGTACACCACACACTCCAAGCCCAGCATCGCGCAGACTGTCGCCGTCGCCACTCCGTGCTGGCCGGCGCCGGTCTCGGCCACGATGCGGCGCTTGCCCATGCGCGCCGCCAGCAGGCCCTGGCCCAGGGCGTTGTTGATCTTGTGCGCGCCGGTGTGAGCCAGGTCCTCCCGCTTGAGATAGACTGTCACCCCATCCCCGAGAAGGCGGCTGAAGCGCTCGGCACGGTACAGCGGCGTGGGCCGCCCCACGTAGGTGCGCAGCAGCTCCTCTAGCTGCCGCGTGAACGCCGCGTCCTGCACGGCCTCGAGATAAGCCGCCTCTAGCTCGCGCAGCGCGGGCATCAGCACCTCGGGCACGAACTGGCCGCCGTACTCGCCGAAGCGGCCATGGGTCGCGAGCGTCTCTGCCCTCACGCGTTCACCTGCTCCCAGCGACGCACGTTGACCAGGAACGCCTCGATCAGCGCGGGATCCTTCACCCCGCCGCGCTCCACCCCGCTGCTCACGTCCACGCCCCACGGGCGCAGGAGAGTGAGCGCCTCGCCGACATTGTCGGGTGTCAGGCCGCCCGCCACCAGCGCCTCGGCGGCGTAGGGGCGCGCCGCCTCCCAGTCGAACCGGACCCCCGTCCCTCCCCAGTAGCCGGGCACCTGGGAGTCGAGCAGCAGGCGCGCGGCACCGAACTGCGCCGCCGACACCGGGCCGCCTGGCAGCTCGGCCAGCCGCAGGGCCTTGATGACCGGCCGGCGGACCTGCAGGCAGTACGCGGGCGGCTCGGTGCCGTGCAGCTGGACGTAGTCTAGTCCGCAGTAGTCGGCGATCTCGTTCACGACCGCGACCGGCTCGTTGACGAACACCCCCACCGCTGCCCAGTGCTGGTCAGGCCAGCGGGCCCGGAGCGCCGCCACAAGCTCCCGCACCGCCTCTGGCGCGAGGTAGCGCGGGCTGGGCCGGTAGAACACGAAGCCCAGAAAATCGGCGCCGGCGGCGAGCGCCGCCTCGCCCTCCACGAAGCGACGCACCCCGCAGATCTTCACCCGGACCACACTACCGCTCCCAACAGCTCCTGGATCCGCGCCGCCGGGTCCGCCGCGGTCACTAGCGCCTCGCCGACCAGGATGGCCGTCGCGCCAGCCGCCACCACCGCCCGCACGTCTTCGGCGCTGGCGATCCCGCTCTCGCTCACCACCATGACCGTCGGGGGGAGCAGGGGGCGGACCCGGCGGGTGGTCTGCAGGTCCACCGCGAACGTCGTCAGGTCGCGGTTGTTGATCCCGATGAGCGTGGCCCCCGCGGCGAGCGCCACGGCTGCCTCCTCCGGCCGGTGGACCTCCACCAGTGCGGCCATCCCCAGCTGCTCCGCCAGTTGACGGAACTCGCGCAGCTCCCGCGGCGTCAACAGCCCGGCGATCAAGAGCACGGCATCCGCGCCTAGCGCGCGCGCCTCGTAGAGCTGGTAGGCCGAGACGACGAAGTCCTTGCGGAGCACAGGCAGCTCGACCGCGGCGCGCGCCTCCACCAGGTCGGCGTCGCTGCCGTGGAAGAAGCGCTCGTCGGTCAGCACCGAGAGCGCGTGCGCGCCGGCGCGGGCATAGGTCTGCGCCAGCTCCGCCGGGCGCAAGTGCTGGTTTAAGGCCCCCTTCGCCGGCGAGACGCGCTTGATCTCCGCGATGAGCCGGAGGCCGGGGCCGCGCAGCGCGCCGTAGAAATCCCGCGGCACAGGCGCCGCGGCAAGCGCCGCTTCTAGCGCCGCAAGCGGGCGAGCGGCCTCGCGCTGCGCCACCTCGGCGCGCTTGTGGGTGGCGATCCGCGTCAGGAAGTCGGTCACCGGCTTTCTACCTCGCGCTTGAGCCGGCGGGAGTACTCCCGCAGGGCGTCCAGCTTGGCCCGCGCGGCGCCGCTGTCGATGCTCGCCGCCGCCGCGCGCACCCCCTCGTCGAGGGTACCGACGACGTCGGCCGCGAGCAACGTCGCCGCCGCGTTGAGGAGGACCACGTCCCGAGCCGGCCCCGGCTCGCCCGCGAGCACCCGCTCGGCCAGCGCCACGCTCTCCTCTAGGCTGTGCGAGCGCAGCGCCTCGGGCGCGACGCGCGCGAAGCCGAGCTCCTCAGGGGTGAGGCGGTACTGACGCACGGTCCCATTCACTACCTCGTGCACGATGCTCGGCGCCGAGAGCGACAGCTCGTCGAGGCCGTCCTCGCCGTAGACGACCAGCGCGTGCCGCGAGCCCGTCCGGCGCAGCACCTCGGCCATCGTGCCGGCCACGGCAGGGACCGAGACACCCAGGAGCTGGGCGCGCGCGCCCGCGGGATTCAGCAGCGGCCCCAGCAGGTTGAACACGGTGCGGATTCCCAGCTCGCGGCGCGGCCCGACGGCGTGCCGCAGAGCGGGATGGAACAGCGGCGCGAACATGAAGCCGATGCCGATCTCGCGGATACAGGTCGCCACGCCCTCTGGCGGGAGGTCGATGGCGACCCCGAGCGCTTCCAGCAGATCGGCGCTGCCGCAGGCGCTCGAGGCCGCGCGGTTCCCGTGCTTGGCCACCCGAGCCCCCGCACCCGCCGCCACGATGGCCGCGAGCGTGGAGATGTTGATGGTGCCGGCGCGGTCGCCTCCGGTGCCCGCCGTGTCCACCACCTCTCCGTCGACCACGACCGGGATGAGCACACGGCGCATCACCCGCGTGAGGCCGGCCAGCTCCTCCGCTGTCTCCCCTTTCATGCGCAGCGCGGTCACGAAGGCGCCGATCTGTGCGGGCGTGGCTGTCCCCGCCGCGATCTCCTCCATCGCGGCCGCCGCCTCCTGCTCGCTGAGGTTGTAGCCCTCTACCAGTCGTGCGATCGCTTCCCGTATAGCCACCCTCACGCCCCCACTCAGCTATGCCTGACCGTCGGCGCGCCAGCGGCCGCGATCCCCCCCGGCGCGACCGCTGTGCCCAGCGCCGCGGCCGCACGACTCGCGTCCTCGATCCCGACGAAATTGGCTAGCAGCTGCAGCCCCCCTTCGGTAAGCACCGACTCCGGATGGAACTGCACCCCCTCGACCGGGTACTCGCGGTGCCGCAGGCCCATGATCAGCCCGTCGGCAGTCCAGGCGCTCACCTCGAGACAGTCCGGCAGCCCCTCGCGCGCCACCACTAGCGAGTGGTAGCGCACGGCCTCGAAGGGACTGGGGAGCCCGCGGAGTACACCACGCCCGTCGTGGTAGATCGCCGAGGTCTTCCCGTGGCGCAGCTCGGGCGCGCGCACCACCTGGCCCCCGTAGGCCTCGCCGATGCACTGGTGGCCGAGGCACACGCCGAGGATCGGCACCCGCGCGCCCAACTCGCGCACGACGGCTAGCGACACCCCGGCAGTGGTCGGCGTCCCGGGGCCTGGCGAGATCACGATGCGCTCTGGCGCCAGGGCCGCGATCTCCTCCAGTGTCAGGGCATCGTTCCGGCGCACCAGCACGTCCACGCCGAGCGCCGCTAGGTACTGGTACAGGTTGTAGGTGAAGGAGTCGTAGTTATCGATGAGCAACAGCATACCCTGCCCCCAGCACCATAGCTCGTGGCTCAGGCCGTACCGGGCTCGAAGTGCTCCGCCAGCACCAGCGCGCGCTCCGCCGCCCGCGCCTTGTTCACCGTCTCCTCGTACTCAGCCGCCGGCACGGAGTCCGCCACAATCCCCGCGCCGGCGCTGATGTGTGCCACGCCGTCCTTGAGAACGAGCGTGCGGATCGTGATCGCGGCCTCCAGGCTTCCGTCGTAGCCGAAGAAGCCCACCGCACCGGCGTAGGGCCCGCGGCGCTCGGGCTCCAGCTCGGCGATGATCTCCATCGCGCGGATCTTCGGCGCGCCGGACACCGTGCCGGCTGGGAAGCAGGCGCGCAGCGCATCCACGGGGCGCAGGTCGGGCCGCAGCCGCCCGACCACCTGCGACACTAGATGCATGACGTGCGAATAGCGCTCGACCTCCATGAACTGCGCTACGCGCACCGTGCCGGGCACGCACACCCGCCCGAGGTCGTTGCGCCCGAGATCGACCAGCATGAGGTGCTCCGCACGCTCCTTCTCGTTCGCCCGCAGCTCCTCCGCCAGCGCGGCGTCGCGCTCGGGCGTCTCGCCGCGCGGCCGGGTCCCGGCGATCGGGTGCGTCATCGCCAGCCCGTTCTCGACGAGCACGAGCAGCTCCGGCGAGGCACCAACGAGCTGGAAATCGCCCCAGTCGAGGAAGTACATGTACGGCGACGGATTGATCGTTCGCAGCGCGCGGTAGACCGCGAACGGGGCCACGCGCGTCGGGCGCCAGAAGCGCTGGGCGAGCACAACCTGGATGATGTCGCCAGCGGCGATGTACTCCTTGGCGCGGACCACCCGCGCCTCGAACTCCGTGCGGGAGAGGTTCGAGGCCATTGCGCCAGCCTCCCCGCCCTCCATGCGCGGGAGCGGCAGGCCCCCGCCCAGCGGGGTCGCGAGCCGCTCCACGAACTCCTCGATGCGGGCCACGCCGGCGTCGTAGGCCGCGTCGACGTCGCCATCGAGCGGCACATGCGTCACGATCTTGATCGTGCGCAGCAGGTGGTCGAAGACCAGCAGGGTGTCGTATAGCGCCAGCAGCCCGAGCGGCAAGCCCAGCGGGTCTGCGGCGGGGGCGGGCAGGCGCTCGTAGGCCCGCGCCATCTCGTAGGCGAGGTAGCCCACCGCGCCGCCCTGGAAGCGCGGGAGCCCGGGCACCGCGACCACCTCGTGGCGCGCCACCCAGGCGTCCACCGCGGCCAGCGGATCGGAGCAGGGGCGCTCCTCGCGCCCGTGCGCCCCCTCGAGCCGGAGCCACCCGTCGTGCAGCTCCAGCCGCTCACGCGGCTCGGTCCCGACGAACGAGTAGCGGGCCAGCCGCTCGCCCCCCTCAACGCTCTCGAGCAAGAATGAGGGCGCGCCGCGCGCCACCTTCAGGTAGGCGGACACGGGCGTCTCCAGGTCCGCGAGGATCTCGCGGTATAGGGGCAACAGGCGCCGCTGGCCGGCCAGGCGGCGCGCCTCCTCGCGCGAGGGGACCACGCGGAAGTCGTACCGCGCCATGCTCACGCTCGCACCGGCTGGGGAGTGCGGAAGTAGTTGAGCCCCATCGCCTCGCGCACCAGGCGCAGGGTCTCCTGCGCCTCACGCCGCGCCCGCTCGCTGCCTGCCCGCAGGATCTCGTCCACGATCCCCGGCCGCCGCTCGTACTCGGCGCGCCGCTGGCGGAACGGCTCCAGGAAGGCGTTGATTGCGCGTGCCAGCTTCTGTTTCACCTCGACATCCCCCACCCGGCCGGCGCGGTAGCGCCGCTTGAGGTCCTCGACCTCTTCGCGGTTGGGGTTGAAGATGTCGTGATAGATGAAGACCGGGTTGCCCCGCACATGCCCCGGATCGGTCGCGTGGATCCGCGTTGGGTCCGTGTACATCCGCATCACCCGACGCTCCACCGTCGCCGGGTCGTCCGACAGGAAGATGGCGTTGTTCAGGCTCTTGCTCATCTTGGCCTTGCCGTCGATCCCGACCAGCGTGGGCACCTCGCCGAGCAGCGTCTCGGGCAGCGGGAAGACGGGGCGGAACAGGTCGTTGAAGCGGCGCGCGATCTCGCGCGTCAGCTCCAGGTGAGAGGCCTGGTCCTTGCCTACCGGGACCAGGTTCGCGCGCACCATCAGGATGTCGGCCGCCTGCAGCACCGGGTAACCAAGCAGCCCATAGGAGGGCGTCTCGATGTGGAGGTTGCGCATCGTCTCCTTGAGCGTCGGGATCCGCTGGAGCCGCGGCACGGTGGTGAGCATGGAGAAGATCAGGTGCAGCTCCGTGACCTCCGGCACGAGCGACTGGAGATAGATGGTACTCCGCTCCGGATCGATCCCGACCGCGAGGTAATCGAGGACCATGTCGCGGATGTTGCCCTCGATCTCGTGGAGGTTATCGAGGCGCGTGGTCAGCATGTGGTAGTCCGCCACCAGGAAAAAGCACTCGTATTCGTCCTGCAGGCGGATGCGATTCTGGAGCGTCCCCACCCAGTGCCCGAGGTGGAGCTTGCCCGTCGGCCGGTCGCCGGTAAGCACGCGCTTACGCTCCATGAGATTCCTCCTCAAATCGGCCGCACATAAAGACCCCTCGTCCGTGAGGGACGAGGGGTCCTCGTGGTGCCACCCTACTTCGGCACGGCCTTGCGGCCGCGCCCTCACTCCACCCGGCGCACGCTCCCGTGCAGCTCAGGTGGCGCCCCGGTAACGGGGGGCGAGGCCGTCCGAGCCTACTGGCACCGCCGCAGCACGGCGGCCGTTCGGTCAGCGACTCCCAGGTCCATTCCGTATCGCTTCCAGCATCGGCTCGCACCGTACCCGACTCGCTGCGCCGAACACGATACGTACTAGTCCTGTTCATCGTCTTTAGGGTATTCGGTTGTTCCGTCCGGTAAGTATAGCGGCCCGCTGGCAGGGCGTCAAAACGCCACGGGCTAGACGCGCGCCAAGAGCCCGTACATGCGCAGGGCGTTCTCCCGCAAGATCGCCCGCTTCTCCTCGGGCGTCAGCGTCTCCATCTCGTGGAACTCGTCGATATTGTGCGGGTAGGAGTGGTCCCAGTGGGGGTAGTCGGAGGCGTAGAAGATGCTGCCCTGGCCCAGCCACCGCAGCGCCTGCGGGAGCAGCACCTCGTCGGGCTCGCCGTGGAAGAAGAAGTTGCCGCCGCGGATGTACTCGCTCGGCTTCTTGCGCAGCAGCGGGGCCTCGGGCGCGCGCTTCTCGTACTCCTCGTCCATGCGGTTCGCCCAGTAGGGGACCCAGGAGCAGCCGGACTCCATGAAGCCCACGCGCAGGCGCGGGAACTTCTCCGGCACGCCCTCGAACACCCAGCCCGTGAGCTGGATCATCTGCGCGACGGGGTGCGAGAGCGTGTGCACCTCGATGAACCGGTCGAAGATGTCTGCGCCGAAGCTGTGGGGTCCGCGGACTGTCGCATGGATGGCCACGAAGCAATCGAGCCGCTCGGCCTCGGCATAGATAGGATGGTAGATGGGATGCCCCAGGGGCAGCCGCAAGCCGTTCGCCGGCAGCATCACGCCGCAGAAGCGGAGCTCGGTGATCGCCCGGCGCAGCTCCTTGACCGCCTCCTCGGGCTCCTGCAGCGGGATCAGGCAGACCGCCTGGAGCCGCGGGCTGACCTTGAGGAACTCCTCGGCCACGAAGTCGTTGTAGGCGCGGCAGAGCGCGACCGCCCAGTCAGGCTCGCGCACCCAGCCGATGCCAAGGCCGGCCGTGGGATAGAGGATAACCATCTCCAGGCCGCCGCGGTCCATCGCGTCGAGCCACTCCTGCGCGGTGCTAGCCCGGGTGCCGAGCTTCCCGCCGAGCGAGCGGTCCCAGCCATCCTCAGGATAGTATGCGCGCCGCCCGGGCCAGGGGCCGTGCTCCCCGCGCCCCTGCATGTAGGGGCGTAGCTGCTCCGCCGTCTCCGTGATGTGCCCATCCGCGTCGATCGCCGCGATCCGCTCCATGCCTCACCTCCTGCCCGGAGTGCGGATTCCAGAACGCCGGGCGAGCTTCCGGCCCCGAGTATAGCGCCCCGCTCGGGCCCATACCAGCCGCCCGCGGGCCTAGGCATGACGCCCCGCTCCGCGCGCTGCAGCGGCCTGCCGCACGATGGCGACGAAGCTCGCAGGGTTGAGGCTGGCCCCGCCAACCAGGCCCCCGTCGATCTCGGGCGCGGCCATGAAGCCGGCGAAGTTCTCCGGCGTGATGCTGCCGCCGTACAGGAGCCGCAGCTCCCGCGCCGCCGCCGCTCCGTACAGGTCGGCGACCAGCGCCCGCAGCTCGCCCATCACCGCGTTGGCCACCTCGGGCGTGGCGGGCCGGCCGGTGCCGATCGCCCACACGGGCTCGTAGGCGATGACGACGCGCTCCAGCGACGCGACGCCCGCCAGCCCGGCTCGGAGCTGCTGGGCCACCACCTCGCGCGTCCGCCCCGCCTCGTTCTCGGCCAGCGTCTCGCCCACGCAGAGGATCGGCCGCAAGCCATGCGCGAGCGCGGCGTGGACCTTCCGGTTCACCAGCGCGTCCGTCTCGCCGAAGAGCTGCCGCCGCTCGGAATGGCCGAGGATCACCCACTCCACGAGCTCGGCGAGCATCACCGGGCTGATCTCGCCGGTGAAGGCGCCCTTGGGCTCGCAGTACATGTTCTGCGCCCCGAGCTGGATCGGGCTACCGCGCAGGCGCTCGCGCAGCGGGGCGAGCGAGACGAAGGGCGGACAGAGGACCCGCTCGACCCCGTCGATAGCCTCTAGCTCGGCGCGCATGGCCTCGACGAG
>Ga0209810_1001589_pt1 | contig 33118 bp, 29 predicted proteins | sample Coa_R1_7_FD_187159 | JGI IMG/M metagenome (GOLD analysis project Ga0209810, IMG submission 187159) | Surface soil microbial communities from Centralia Pennsylvania, which are recovering from an underground coalmine fire - Coalmine... | ecosystem: Environmental > Terrestrial > Soil > Unclassified... | reverse complement strand
CGCGCGTCGAGCAGCGATTCGATCTCGTTCTCGACGGCGTCCGAGAGCTTGAAGCCGTCGGCGCCGAAAAACTTGATCCCGTTGTCTTCGACGGGATTGTGCGACGCCGAGATCATCACGCCGGCCGCCGCTTCGATCGCCGCGGTGATCGCCGCGACCGCCGGCGTGGGCACGATGCCGAGCTGCACGACGTTGCGTCCGGTCGACGCGATCCCGGCGACGATCGCGCCTTCGAGCATCGGTCCCGAGAGCCGCGTGTCGCGGCCCACGACGATCGGCTTGTCGAGCGGCTGATCGTGCGCGATCACCGCCGCGCCGGCGCGTCCGATCGCGAACGCGAGCTCCGGCGTCAGGTCGCGGTTCGCGACGCCGCGCACGCCGTCGGTGCCGAAATACTTGCCCATGCTCTTCCCTCGTACGCCGCGCGCGCCCGCTACTTCCCGCTCGCGCCGACGAAGCGGACGCGGACCCGGACGAGGTTGGGCGAAGTCTGCACGTCGGGGACCTCGGCGCCGTGCGCGTCGACCGGCATCGGCCGGATCATCTCGTCGATCGTCTCGGGCTTCGAGGGGATGGGGACTTGGACGCGCACGCCGTCGACCTTCGCGAGATCGCCGACGACGCCGCGGATCGTCGTCGCGTCGGGGCTGACGTTCGCGGAGTCGACGACGATCCCGCGCTTGTCGCCGGCGTAGTCGATCGCGACCGGCACGGTGCGGTCCGCGAGCTTGTCGAGCGCGAGCGTCACCGAGGCCGGCGAGAGCGACTTGATCGCGACGTCGGGCGCGACGATCTTGACCGGAACGTTGTGATATCCGGGCTCGGTGAGATCCGAGACGTCGAGCACCGCCTGCACCTGGTCGGGCTTCACCGGCTGTCCGTTGCGCGGAACCTGGATCACCACCGTCGCGACCTTGTCGGCGAAGTTCGCCTGGAAGCCGTTCTTGAGTCCGGTCACGACGATGGGCACGGCGAGCGTCTGATCGAAGCGCGCCGTCGTTCCGGGCGCGGCGGCGAGATGGAAATAGGCCCAGGCCGCGACGGCGAGCGCGACGGCGAGGACCTTAAGTCCGAAGTTGTTCCTGAGGAGAGTGAGCACGCGGGAACCGAGGGAGCAGATTGGCGAGCACGCCGCCCTCGGCCTGGGCGCGCCGGCGCGTCGGACGGACGCACGCGGCGAGCACGCGGCGCAGCCGCTCTTCGTCGTCGATCGGCACCGACAGCCGTCCCGCGCGCGCGACCGAGACGACGCCGCTCTCCTCGCTGACGACGACGACGACCGCGTCGGTCTGTTCGGTGAGACCGACCGCCGCGCGATGGCGCGTGCCGACGTGACGGTCGACGCCGATCGTGTTGTCGCTGAGCGGGAGGAAGCACGACGCGCCCTCGATCAGCAGGTCGCGCACGATCGCCGCGCCGTCGTGGAGCGGCGAGCTCTTGTTGAAGATCGCGAGCAGCAGATCCAGCGACAGCCGCGCGTCGAGCGCCGTCCCGCTCTCGACGTACTCGCGCAGTCCCGTCTTCTGCTCGACGACGATCAGCGCGCCCAGGCGCTGCCGCGCGAGGACGAACGCCGCGTGCGAGACGATCCGGATCTGCTCGGCCGCGACCTCGTCCTCGGCGACGCGGTCGCGTACGAACAACCGGCCGCGGCCGAGCTGCTCGAGCCCGCGCCGCAGCTCCGGCTGGAAGACGATCGGCAGACCGACCGCGGTGCCGAGGAGCAGGTACTGCATGAGCGTCGCGAGGACGAGGAGATGCAGCAGGTTCGACGCCGCGAGGATCACGACGAGGACGAAGAGCCCGATCATGATCTGGACCGCGCGCGTGCCGCGGATCAGGAGCAGCAGGTAATAGGTGAGAACCGACGTCGCGAGGATGTCGATCGCGTCTCCTATCCCGAAATGGATCGGGATCGCCGGCCAGCTCATCGACGCGGCTCTTCGAGGTACGTCTCGATGACGCGCGTCCCGTCGAGCTCCGGATCGCCCAGGCCCGCCGCCGCGATCGCCGCCGCTTCGTCGGCCGGGAGGTGCCCGGGGCTGCGCGCGGGGACGAAGACCGACTCGATCGCAATCAGGTCGTCGACGAGCTCGGCGGCGCTCACCGCGTCGTCGAAGCGCACCGTGACGACGTCGCCGTCCTCGAGCACGTACACGACGCCGGCCGGTCCGCCCGCCCCGCCCAACGCATCGACGACGTTCGCGCGGGCGAGCGGGTCGGTGAGGGTCACGGAGCGGGTCGCGATCACGGTCGTCGCGGTCTTCGCGTGAGCGACGACGGACTCCGCCGCGCGCGCGTGATCGCCGTCGGCCGCAACGCCGCGTGGATCGTCGCGGCGGACGAAAGCGAGCCGCGTCTCGCGTCGCTGCGCAAGGGGGCGCGGCGCACGATGCCGGCCCCGGGCGACCTCGTGACCGCGCGCGCGATCGCCGAGGACCGCGTCGTCGTCGACGAGATCCACCCGCGCGGCTTCGCGCTCGTTCGGCGCACCGGCGGCGGCCGGACGAAGACGATGGCGGCGAACGTCGACACGCTGGCGATCGTCGCGGCGCTCGTCGATCCGCCGCTGCATCTCGAGATGATCGACAGCCTGGTCGCGTTCGCGCTGCAGCACGACGTCGCGCCGCTGCTCCTGCTGACGAAGCCGGATCTCGCCGGCGAGGAGAGCGCGGAGCGGATCGCCGCGCTCTACCGCTCGATCGACGTTCCGGTCATCTTGCTCAACGCGAAGACGGGCCGGGGCGTCGAGGAGCTGCGCGCCGCGATCGCCGCGAGGCACGCGCTGCTGGTCGGCAACTCCGGCGTCGGGAAGTCGACGATCTTCCGTGCGCTCGGCGGGATCGGCGTCGTCGGCGACCTCTCGCGTTTCGGCCGCGGCCGCCAGACGACGACGTCGGCGCGGCTCGCCCGGCTGGGCGACGGCTTCCTCATCGACAGCCCGGGGATCGGCGAGTTCGCCCTGGACCCGATGCCGGCCGGCGAGGCCGCCTGGCTCTTCGTCGAGATGCGCGAGCCCGCGACCCGCTGCCGGTTCGCCGACTGCCGGCACCTGGCCGAGCCCGGCTGCGCCGTGCGCGAGGCGGTCGAGGAAGGCCGGATCGCGGCGAGCCGCTACGCCTCGTACGCGCACATCGCCGAAGCGGCCCCCAAAGGCTGGACCGGCTCGGCCGATCTGTGATAGGCTACTCCTCGTGCCCAATATCAAAGCCGCCGTCAAATGGGTGCGCCAGACCGAGAAGCGCACGCTGCGGAACCTCGATACGAAGACCCGCCTGAAGACGCTGTTCAAGAAGGCGAAGAGCGCCCAGGACGCGAGCGTCGTGTCGGCGGTCGAGTCGGAGTTCGACAAGGCGGCGAAGCGCGGCATCATCCATCCGAACAAAGCCGCCCGGAAGAAGTCGCGGCTCGCGAAGGCCGTCGCCAAGTCGGCCTGACGCCCGTCGGTGCCGTAGGCGCCGCAGCCCCGTTTCCGATGAAAAAGAGGCCGCCGGCAAGGGCGGCCTCTTCCGCGTCGGCGGCGCTCCGGTCAGCAGCCGCCTCCGCCGATCACGCCGGTCAGGATCGAGCGCTTGCTCAGCAGCGAGGGGGTGCAGCTCGGGCTCGGGGTCGGCGTCGGGGTCGGGGTGGCGGTCGGCACCGGAGTCGGCGTCGCCGTCGGGACCGGGGTCGGCGTCGGGGTCGGCACCGGAGTCGGCGTCGGGGCCGGCGTCGCCGTCGGGACCGGGGTCGGCGTCGCGGTCGGCGCCGGAGTCGGCGTCGGGACCGGCGTCGGCGTCGCGGGCGTCGGCGTGGCCGTCGGCGCCGCGGTCGGCGTGGGAGTGGCGCCCGGGCCGCGCGTGGGCGTCGGCGTCGGCGTCGCGGTCGGCGCGGGCGACGGCGTGCCGCAGTTCTTCACCGTGACGGAGACCGTGCCGGTCTGCTGGCGGTTGTCGGCGATCGTAATCGTCGCCGTGCCCGCCGCCACGCCGGTCACGATGAACCACGAGACGCGCTGGCCGTTCACCGCCGGCTCGGACCAATCGCGCGCGGTGTCGGCCGCGACCGTCGCGACGCGGGTGTTCGACGACGACGACGAGGCGATGGCGTAGCCGCCCGCGTCGTCGGCCGAAATTTCGGCGGTGGCGCCTGCGCACAGCGTCATGGAGCTCGACGTGCTGCCGCCGCCCCGCCCGCCGCCGGTGCTGCCGCCTCCGCCGCCGACGTGGCACGCGACGGTGCGTCCGTCGTCGGCCGGAGCCGCACTGCCGGCCGCGCCGGGAAGGACCGCTCCGCCGCCCCCGCCGCACGCGGTCAGCAGGGCGGCGGTGAGAGCTGCTGCCGGCCATCCGTAGCGTCGCACGCGTGAAATCCTCCTTGACTCAAGCAGTCCGCCCGGTTGTCCGAATTCCCCCAAGGTCCTAGGACCTCGCGACGCTTAACACGACCTTTACGCGCGCGCGTCCCTGCTAGCAGGCCATCACGCCGGTGAAGACGCCGATCGCGGCGGGCAGCGGGCCGGGCGTGCAGCTCGGGCGCGGCGTTGGCGTCGGCGATGGCGTCGCGGTCGGCTTCGGCGACGGCGTGGCGGTCGGCTTGGGCGTGGGGGCCGGCGTCGGTTTCGGCGACGGCGTCGCGGTCGGTTTCGGCGTCGGCGTCGCGGTGGGTGCCGGCGTCGCGGTCGGCTTGGGCGTCGGCGTGGCCGTCGGTTTGGGCGTCGGCGTGGCCGTCGGCTTGGGCGTCGGCGTGGCCGTCGGCTTGGGCGTCGGCGTGGCCGTCGGCGTGGCCGTCGGCTTGGGCGTCGGCGTGGCAGTCGGTTTCGGCGTCGGCGTGGCGGTCGGCGCCGGCGTCGCGGTCGGTTTCGGGGACGGCGTCGCGGTCGGCTTCGGGGTCGGCGTCGGCGTAGGCGCCGGCGTGGCCGTCGGCTTCGGGCTCGGCGTTGGCGTCGGCTTGGGCGTCGGGGTCGCGGTCGGCTTCGGCGTCGGCGTCGGCGACGGCGTCGGGGCCGGCGTGCCGCACTGCGTCACGGTGACGTTCGCGGTCGCCGTGTACCCCTTCGTGTCGGTGAGCGTGAAGCTCGCCTTTCCGGGCTTGATCGCGGTGACGATGAACCAGTACGCCGGCTTGCCGTTGTACGTGGGCTGGCTCTGATCTTTCGCCGTGTCGGCGACGATCGTCATGACGGCGCTGTTCGTCGAGCTCGTCGTCGGGTTCACGGGGTAGCCGTAGTAGTCGTCGGCCGGAAATTCGAAGACTTGGCCGGCGCAGAGCGACCACGACTCGACGTTCCCGCCGTTGGGCGCGCCGACGTGGCAGTTCGTGTGGCGGCTGCTGCGCACACCGTTCCCGCCGTCGTCTCCGGTCGAAGCCGGGAGCAGCGAGCCGCCGCCGCTCGAGCACGCGGCCAGTGCCGCCGCGGCGAGCGCGGCGAGCCATCCATAGCGACGCACGCGTGGATCCTCCATGATCGTCGAAGCCGCCCGGTCTCCGCCTTCCCCGGCGTTCCGGAAAGGCGGCGCCGGTAAACCGAATGTTTACAGCACCCTTACGCGTCCACCGTAATCGCGAGGCGCACGCCGTCGATCGCCGCCTCGGGGACGAGCAGCCGCTCGCGGATCGCCGCGCGCAGCGCGCCGAGCTCCTTGGTGCGCACCAGCGCGCGGTAGCGCCACTCGTCGTTGACGCGCGCGACCGGATACGGCGCGGGTCCGAGCACCTCGAAACGCGGGTCGCCGCGCAGGGCGCCGGCCCAGCCCGCGATCGCGGTCTCGACCGCGCGCCGCGAGCGCCCGATCGCGCCGAGCAGGACGACGTGAACGAACGGCGGCCAGCGCAGCGCGCGCCGCTCGGCGAGCTCCTCCCGCGCGAAGCCGTCGTAGTCGTGCCGCGCCGCATAGCCGACCGCCGGATGCTCCGGCGCGTAGGTCTGCACGATCGCTTCGCCCGCGCGCGCGCGCCCGCTGCGGCCGCAGACCTGCGTGAGCAGCGCGAAGGTCCGTTCTCCGGCGCGATAGTCGGCGACGTGAAGGTCGAGGTCGGCGGCGATCGCAGCGGCGAGCGTGACCTGCGGAAAATCGAGGCCCTTGGCGACCATCTGCGTACCGACGAGGACGTCGCCCTCCTCGCCGAAGCGCTCCAGCAGCCGGGCGTGATCGCCGACGCGCGTCGTCGTGTCCGAGTCCATCCGGACGACCACCGCCTCGGGAAACAGCTTCTGCAGCTCGTCGGCGACGCGCTGCGTCCCGGACCCGAACTCGCGCACCGGCCCGGCGCCGCACGCGCCGCACGTCTCCGAAAGCGCGCGCTGGAAGTCGCACCAGTGGCAGCGCAGCAGCGTCTCGCTGCGATGGACCGTCAGCGAGGTCGAGCAGCGCGGACACTCGGGCACGGCGCCGCAGGCCCGGCACAGCACGAAGCGCGCGCTGCCGCGGCGGTTGATGAACAGCACCGACTTCTCGCCGCGCGCCAGGCGGCCGGCGAGCGCGTCGGTCAGCGCGGTGGAGAACACGCGGCGGTTGCCGGAGGCGAACTCCGCGCCCATGTCGACGATGCGCACGGCGGGGAGCGGCTGCGCCGTCGCGCGCGAGACGAGCCGGACGAGCGGGAACCGACCGCTCTTCGCCCGCGCGTAGTCCTCGAGCGAGGGCGTCGCGCTGCCCAGCACGACGACGCCGCCGGCGCGGCGCATCCGCTCGCGCGCGACGGCGACCGCGTCGTAGCGCGGCACCGTGTCTTGACGGTAGGACGTCTCGTGCGCCTCGTCGATGACGATCAGCTCGACGGCCGCGAGCGGCGCGAACACGGCGCTGCGCGCCCCCACGACGACGTCGATCTCGCCGCGCGCCGCCGCCTGCCACGCCTCGAAGCGCTCGCGGTCGGAGAGCGCCGAGTGCAGCACGGCGACGCGGTCGCCGAAGGCCGCTTCGAAGCGCGCCGCCGTTTGCGGCGTGAGCGCGATCTCGGGGACGAGCACGATGGCCTTTCCGCCGCGCGCCAGCACGCGCGCGATCGCGTGCAGGTACACGAACGTCTTGCCGCTCCCCGTGACGCCGTGGAGCAGCACCTGCGCGAACGCTCGCGCATCGATGAGCTCGGCGAGCCGTGCGATCGCGTCGCGCTGCTCGCCGGTCGCCTCGAACGGCGGAAGCGCGACGCGCGCGCTGCGCTCGCGCCGGATCTCGCGCGTCTCCTCGACGAGCGCGCCGGCCTGCACGGCACGCCGGATCACCGCGTCGGAGAACCCGGCCAGCACGGCGTCGCTGCGCCGCACTTCGCCGAGCCCGGCCACGTGGGCGACGAGCGCCTCCGCTTTGCGTCCGCGAACCGCTCCCTCGCCGCGCCGCAGCACGCGCACCGTCGCGGCGCCGACGCGCGCGTCGGCGAGAACGCGCCGTCGCTCGAGCGCGCCCGCGCGCACCAGCGCGCCGAGCGCGTTCCGCAGCGTCGTGCGGTCGCCGGCGCGCCGCGCCTCGGGGTGACGCAGCAGTGCGTCCGGCGAGACCCCCTCGGGAAAGTCGTGCCACAGCAGCCGGACGAGACGCTCCGGGACCGCTTTGAACCGCGCCGCGTCGGGCGGAGCGCCGAGCGGGACGAGCCGCTCCACCGCGCGCGGAATCGCCGCCGCGAGCACGACCGCACCGAGCGCCTCGCGCAGCGAGCACAGGTACCGGTCGGCGATCCATCGCGCCAGCGCGAGCCCGGTCGCGTCGAACGCGCGCGGCCCGTCGATGCGCGCGATCACGTCGCGCATCGCCGCGCCGGGACGGGGCTGCTCGTCCGCCGCCCACCGCGCCGCGCCCGTCGGACCCGAGGGCCGAGCCGCTGCGGCGGTCTCGTCGTACGGCGCGGCCAGCACGTAGCCGTACACGACGCGCGGTCCGAGCGGCACGCGCACGACGTCCCCTACGTCGAGCGCCACCCCGTTCGGGACGCGATACGTCAGCGCTTGATCGAAGCGCGCTGTCTTGAGATGCGGCAGGACGTCGATGCGCACGCTACCGACGCCGGCCGGGACGGGACATTCGCTCGTCCCTTCGTCAGCCGGCCCGGCTCTCCAGCCTCCGGGCCGGGACGCCGAGCCGGGTGAAGCCGCCTCGCGGCGCGACGTACGAGACCCCGTCTCGGCCGGTCCGCTTGCTGTGGTACATCGCCCCGTCGGCCGCCTCGAGCAGCTCGCCGGCGGTGCTCGCGTCGGCGGGGAACGCCGCGACGCCGATCGAGGCGGTGATCCGTATCGCGCACGCCGCGTCGCGCGGGCGCAGCGACGCGACGTCGAGCTCGGCGATGCGGCGGCGCAGCGTCTCGGCGCGCTCGACGGCCTCCGCTTTGCCGCTCCCCGCGAAGACCAGACAGAATTCGTCCCCGCCGTTCCGCGCCGCGAGATCCCCGGGCGCCGTGACGGCGTGCAGCGCGCCGGCGAGCGCGCGCAGCAGCGCGTCGCCGCACGCGTGCCCGTACACGTCGTTCCACTGCTTGAAACGGTCGGTGTCGATGAAGACCACGGCGAGGCCGGGGTCCGCGGAAAACCGCGCTCGTTCGACCAACCGCGCGAGCTCGCGGCGGAAGGCGCGCGGCGCGAGCAGCCCGGTGAGCGCGTCGTACTCGGCACGCCGCCGGTCGTCTTCGCGCTCGAAGGCGAGCGCGTATGCCGGCGCGGCGTCCTCGACGAGGTCCACCACGAGCTCGACGTCCGCATCGCGCAGCGGCGAACGCGACGATGCCACCACGCAGGCACGCCGGCCCTCGTCGAGCCGCAGCGGGACCGCGACGGTCCCGGCATCGCCCGGCAGCAGCGATCGCGTCGGGACGCCCGCGCCGGCGGGGCGTGCCGATTCCGCCGTGATCGCCGCGACGGCCCGGTGTCCCGCCGAGAGCGCGTGCGCCGCGAGCGAGGTCCCGTCGAGCGCGAGGCGCGTCCCGCCGAAATACGCGCCGCGCTCGCCGCGGACGGTTTCGCAGCGCAGCTCGCCTTCGGATTCTTCGTAGATCAGCACGACGTCGACGGCCGGGACGAGCTCCGTCACGCCGAGCGCGATCGCTTCGCGCACGGCGTGCGACGATCCGCGTGCCGCTTCGACGACGCGCCGGCACGCCGCGGCGCGCAGCGCCGCTCGCGCCCCGGCCGCGGCGTGCGCACGACGCTCGTCACGCAGCGCGCGTACGGATCGAATCACGGTCGCGGCTGCGACGATCGCGGCGATGACGAGGGCGGCCGCGGCAAGCGCGACCACCGGTGTGCCCAGCCGGACGACGGCCACGAAGCCGCCGGTGCCCCGCACCGTCCGCGGCCAGTTTCCGCACCCGCCGGCGTCGCGCGGCCGCTCGCGCCGCGCGCGCTACGGGATCAGCTCGCGGAGCTTCTGCGTGTCGGTGATGACGACGTGCGCGGTCCGCATGTCGACGAGGCGGTCGTCCCAGAACCGGTTCAGCGTCCGGTTCACGGTCTCGCGCGTGGTGCCGATCATGTTCGCCATCTCTTGGTTCGTGAGCCGCAGCGTGATTCGCGTGCCGTTCGCGACCGGCTCGCCGAACTGCTCGGAGAGGTTCAGCAGCAGCGAGGCGAGCCGCGCGCGGATGTCCTGCGAGGTCGTCGCCGCGATCAGCGCGTTGGCGGCCCGCAGCCGTTCGGACAGCTCGATCACGAGCAGCCGGCCGATCTGCGGGCTCGTGTCGATGAGGCCCATGAAGTCGCTCTGGCGGATCGCGCCGACCTCGACGTCGGTCAGCGTCTTGATCGACGCCGAGCGCAGCGACGAATCGAACATCGACATCTCGCCGAAGAAATCGCCCTCTTTGAGGATCGAGAGAATCGTCTCGCGGCCGTCCGGCGCGACGCGGCAGACGGCGACCGATCCCGACGCGATCACGAAGAACGTATCGCCCGGATCGCCCTCGCGCACGATGAATTGGTGCTTGGCGTAGCGGCGGTCGGAGACGGTCGCGAGCACCTGCGAGAGCTGATCGTCCGAGAAATCTCGAAACAACGGGATTCGCCGGAGGGTCGATAGATCGATCATCCTCCTCTCCCTTCGGAGCCTCCCTGCCGAGCGACCTTTGTCAGGCGCCCGCTCGCGAGCTCACGGGCAGCCCGTCGCCGGGACGACCATCACCCGGAACGTCAAGGTGCCTTGCGATCCGACGCTCGTGACGCCCGCCAAATTCGCGGTCGACGTGATGCCCGGCGGGACGAGGGCGAAGCCGCTGCCGCCGACCGTGTCGGTGAACGAGGTCGACTTCACGGTCCCGCCGGTGAACGTCGAGTTGGCGGTGGTGTCGCCGAAGGTGCTCGTTCCGTTCGCTCCCGCGACGAGCGCGTCGTTCAGCCCGCACGAGAATCCGCTGCTGCCCCACGAGTTCGACGTGGCGAGCCCGGTCGTCGTGTCGATCAGCCCGGAGGCCGTCCCGTTCTCGGTGATCACGAACGTTCCGGCGCGCGTCCACGGCCACGCGTTGGTCAGCGTCGGCTCGCTGCTCGCGCCGGCGACGATGTTGCGGTAGTCGATCGCGAACGTGATCAGCGCGCCCGGACACAGTCCGCTCGCGGGGATCGTGTACCCGGCGGGACAGCCGCCGTTCGACGGGAGCGTCTCGTTCTTCGTGAGCACGACGAAGCCCGGGTAGAGCTCGTTGTGCGTCGAGTTCGTGTTGCCGTACGTGTCCGAGGCGGCGAGCGTCGCGTCGTAGCGGTTGAAGGCCGTCACATTGGTCCCGCTCGGTATCGTGTACACCGTCCAGACCTTCGTGGCCGCGAGCAGCGTGTTCGCCGCGACGCTGTACGTCGTCGACGACGTCGCTCCGGCCGCGCCGACGGTCCAGCCGCTGCCCGACGTACAGCTCGGCGAGCCGGCGCTGTCGGGACACACCTGTGCGGTCCACCCGGCCGGTGCGGTGACGGTCAGCGTCAGCGTTTGCGAGCCGCCGGGATCGTCGTTGTAGTAGATCTCGTTCGGGACGTCGATCGTCGTCACCGAGGTCGTCTTGAAGACGTTCCCCTGCCAGGTGCCGGGCGTCGCGCTGATGTTGTACATGGGCATCCCCGACGGATAGAATGCCTTCGCGGTGAAGTCGTTCTGGTTCGACGCCGAGACCACGCCGTCGTAGCTTCCGGTCGCGTTGTAGCCGCTCGTCGAGCCCTGCGTGAGCGGCCCGGTGTAGATCGTGCTGTTGATGCCGTTGCACTCGCCGCCCGACGCGACGCCGGGGATGGAGGCGGCGGTCACCGTGAGCGTCGAACCGCCCGAACCGGCCGTCGCGCCGTACGTCGTCGCGGACGTCGTCGTCGTCCCCGCCGCGCCGCCGCCGACGTTCGTCGTCACCGACGCGCTCGTCATGACGACGCCCCCGCCGCCGCCGCCGCCGGGTCCGTGCTGCTGCGAGATGCCGCCGTTCGTCGCGTTGGCGGTCGTCCCGTCGGCGCCTTGCGCGTACGCCGTGATCCCGAGCGCGTGTCCGGGCGGCGCCGTGACGACGATCGTTCCGCCGGCGCCGCCGCCGCCCCCGCCGTCGTTCAGCGGCGCGAGACCCGTCGTCCCGTTCGCGTAGAGCGACGCGCTGCCGCTCGTCGTGCTGAGCCGCATCATGATGATGCCGCCGCCCGTTCCGCCGGAGGAGCCGTACTCGTTGTACGCGTTGTTGTTCGAGCCGTTGTTGTTGGCGCCCGCGCCGCCGCCGCCGCCCATGAACGCGCGGCTGACCGTCGCGGCCGTCACGACCGCCGCGCCGCGTCCGCCGTCGTCGTGCAGGTTGTTCGGCGTGAACTTCGTCGTGCTCGTCCCGAACGATTGCGTCGAGCTCGTCGAGGGAACGCTGTTGTAACCGGTTCCCCCGGGCCCGCCGTTCGGCGCGTAGTACGGCGTGTTTCCGCTGTAGACGGGCGTCCACGGATAGCCGCCGTTTCCGCCGGCGCCGCCGTTCGAGCCGCCTCCGCCGCCCGTGTTCTCGTCGTTCGACGCGGGGTCGTCGTCGTCGCCGCCGCCGCCCGCGTTTCCGGGCGCGCCCATCCCCATGTCGCCGCTCGGATATCCGTCGGTTTCGCCGTTCTGTACGGTCGGCGCGCTCGGCGTGCTGGGCGTGGAGAAGTTCGTGTACCAAAACAGGTTGTCGGGCGTGCCGAAGATGCCTTCGCCCTTCGAGCCGAACGCCGGGACCGACGAACCGTTCATGCCGGCGGAGTCCACGAAGTCGTTGTTGAGGACGCTGCTCGGCGCCGTCCCGCTGACGGTGAGGCCGCCGCCGCGGAAGCCGTCGCCCGTCGCATACACGCTTGCGCCGCCGAGGGTCAGCAGCGACGCCATGTCGACGGCTGCGACGCCGCCCGTCTTCCCGTCCCAGTATGCGGCATGAAAGGTGCTCGTCAGCGTGCCGGTCGTGTATTGCGGGACGCGGATGATCTGATAGACTTTCTGTCCGTGCGAGCTGTTCGCCGCAGCTTGGTGGTACGTGTTGAGGAGACCGTTGCCGCTGCCCGCGCCGACGATCGAGATCGTCGTGCCGGCGACCGCCGAGACGTAAACGTACTCGTACAGGCCCGCGCTGGACAGGTTGGACACCGTGCCGTACGTACTGCCGTTGGTCGTCGTGAACGTGCCGTCTTGCATCTGGACGATGAGCAGCTCGTCGCCGGCGGAGAGCGCGGGGCTGGACGCACCGCCGCCCGCGGTGTCCGGCGTGGTGCTTGCGAGCGTGACGGTCGTCGCGCCGGCGCTCAGCGTCCCGGAGGCGGGCCTGAAGTACTCGTCCACGACCGACGACATGCTGCCCGCGGGGCCGTCCTTGCCCGGGTTCGGCACGCACGGCGCACCGCTCGTGGCCAGCGCGATTGCCGGGCGCAGCGGCGAGGACGGGAGCACGAACGCGATCTGAACGATCGCGACCGCCGCAGCGGCGCACCGGCGGAGCAACCTCGCACGCGCGCAAAAACGCGTCCCGGCGGAACCGGACGGAAGAGTCCTCACGTGGAGGTGATCGTCTGTTCCGTCCGGGGATTCGCTCGCTTTACCGGCTCTTTGCAGAACGGCGCTCGCCGCCGCGTCTTGCGGCGTGAACGAAGCGGGCCCGGCGGCGTGAGCCGCGGGGCCGGCGGGCACCCCCGCCGCCATGACCCATCGCGAACCGGCGCTCTACGCGCTCAGCGTCGAACCCTCCGTGGCGCGGCCCGGCGAGGCCGTGCGCGTGCGGTTCCGCACGACGAACCTCGGGACGACGGCGTCGGCGCCCGCCGCCCTGGTGTTGACGGCGGACGGCGGTCTCGTCGTCGAAAGCGGAGCGAGCACCGCGGTCCAGCTCGCGCCCGTCGCGCCCGGCGGCGATCTCGTCGCGGAGATCGCGGCGCGCATCGCCGCGGACGCGGACGACGGCGCGCGCGCGACGGTGCAGGCGGTGCTGCGGCTGCCGGACGCCGAGCTCGCCACGAACCGCTGCACGATCGAGGTGCGCGGCCGCGCGGTGCTCGACGGTCCGCGCAGCGGAACCTTCGTCGAACGGCTCGACCGCGATCGCGTGCGCGTGCGTGCCGTGGTCGCCAACGAAGGGGACGCGCCGGCGCGCGACGTGCTCGTCGTCGTCCCGGCCCCCTCGGGCTGCGTGCGCGAGGATGCGCCGCAGCCCGCGGTGCGCGCCGTCGACCGGCTGCTGCCCGGCGAGTCGGTCGACGTCGCGTTCGACGCACGGATCGTCGCGCCGGTCGCGCAGATCGCCGCCGGCGACGCGGAGATTCGCACGGCCGGCGGCGGACGCGCGGCGCTTCCGGTGCGCGCCGCGATCGTTCCGGCCGCCGAGCTGACGCCCGTCCTTCGCGTCGACGCCGTGCGGCGCGGCGCGCGGCTGGAGATCGACGTTCGCAACGACGGTTGGGCGGCGGCGCACGACGTCCGGGTCGAGATCGTGCTGCCGCCCTCGCTGCAGGCCGTCGCCGGCGGCGTTCGCGTCGACGGCGTTCCGGCGCTGACCGCGGCCGCGCCGCGCCCGCGCGGCGCGCGGCGCACCACGACGGCGCCGGCGCGAACGACGACCGTCGCGCCGTGCGCGCGCGTGGAAACCGGAGCGGCGCGGCTCGCCGTCGTGCTCGCCGGAATCGCGCCGCGCACGGCGGCGGCGCTGCAGGTCGAGTGCCGCGAGCACGAGCCCCCGAACGCGGATCGCGAGGAAACGGTCGCGGCGCGGGTCGGCGAGCGCGAAGCCGTCGCGGCGTTCGAACCGGTTCGCGTGCGCGCGCTGCGGATCGTCGAGGTGACCCATCCGATGCGGTCCGAATCGGGGCGGCAGGTGACGGCGAACGTCCGCGTCGCGAACGCCGGCGATCGCGACGAACAGGTGAGCGTCTACGCCGAGCGCGCGAGCGACGAACAGGCGGCCGGCGCCGGCGGTGCGCTCGTGCGCATTCCGGCGGGCTGCGTCGCCGCGACGGCGGTGAGCGCCGGCGTGCCGGACGACGCGTCGGACGGCGAACGGATCGTGTATCGCATCGCGGCGGTCGCCGGCGACGGCGTCGCGGCGCGCGCCGAGCTCGTGCTCGAGGTCCGCGAACGCGCCTGGCTCGTGGTCGAACGCGATCCGTGCGAACAGTTCGACGAAGGTCGCGCCGGCGGCGCGCTCGGCGAAGGCGACGGCCGCCGCGCCGTTCGGTACGTCGTGCGGAACGCCGGCAGCACCACCGCGCGCGAAGTCGCCGCGTCCTTCGGCGACGAGCGTCGCACGCTCGCCGACATCGCACCGGGCGCGCTCGCCGAGATCGAGATCGACGCCGCGCGCGCGCGTGACGGCGGCGTGCTCACCGTGCGCGGTCTGGCGGCGATCTCGCTGCCGGCGGTGCGTCCCGCCGCGATGCCGAGCGTCGAGGTGCGGCTCGTGCTCGGCGCGGCGACCGCGGCCGGCGCGCCGTTCGAGCCGCGCGTCGAGCTGCGGGCGTGCTCGGACGTCGACGAGGTGACGATCACGCTCGGCGTGCCGGACGGGATCGTCGCGATCGCCGGGAGCGGCACGATCGACGGCGTCCGGCTCGTCGACCGTGACGGCGTCCCGGCGCTCACGCGCGGCTTGACGCTGCGCGGCGTTCCGGCCGGAACGCTCGCGACGCTGTCGTGCGAAGCGGTCGCGCAACCGTCGCTCACCGGCGAAACGCGAGCGTTCGAGGTCGCGGTGACGAGCGCGGGCGTCGAGATCGCGCGCGATTCGGCGTGCGTCGAATTCACCGCGTCCGCCGCGTTCGCGCGCAAACCCGCGCACCTGGGATATCACGTCGATGCGTGCGCGCTGCCCCTCGTCGCGGCGGCACCGGTGCTTCCCGCCAGGCCGGGCGATGAGCGCGTCGATGAGCCGGGTGATGAGCGCGTCGACGCGCCGCGCGTCGATGACTTCGACGCGGCGTCGGACGATGCGGTGGAACGGCCCCCGGCCGCGATACCGGCGGACGACCCGGTCGCCGCATCGGAGGGGACGCCCGGTCTCGGCGCGCTCGCGTGGCGCGCGCACGCCGATGCGTTCTCGTTCACCGTCGTGCTCGACGAGGAGCGCCGTGCACGCGTCGCGCGGCTGCTGCGCGCGGAACGGCCGCGGCTCGTGGATCATCTGCTGCTCCTCGGGGCGCTGCTGCCCGGCGCGGAGACGTCCGGCGACGCCGAGCTCGCGAGCGCGCTCGACGCGGTCTGCGGCGCGGTCGGAGAGCTGTTCGATCGGCTCTTCGTCAAGCTGCGCATCCCGGGATTTTCGGCGGAGACCACGGACGTCGTCGACGCCGCCGTCCGCGCGGGCGCCTCGCGGCTGTTCGAGCGCATGCAGGACGCGATCCCGGGCGCCGAAGCGGCGCACGGACCGTCGGCGCGGGTGGATGCGCGCGCGGCACGCAGCCTGGCGAGCGCGATCGCGCTCGCCGGCGACGAGGCGGCGCCGCTGCTGCGCGCGCTCGCCGTGATGCTGCCGGTGCGGTGTCCGGACGACGCGCCTCTCGAGAACGCGCTCGCGGCGTATGCGGCCGCGCTCGATACGGCGCTCGCGCGCTACGACGGCGCGCCGCGCTCATCGTTCGAGAACGGGCTGAACTGCACCGGGTGGTTCGCGCTGGACGCCGCGCGCGCGTCGCTCGCCGCGGCGCTGGACGGCGGCGTCGCGTACGCCGGGACGGCGCACGGAGGCGTCGCGGCATGGTGACGACCGTTCTGGCGATCGGCCTCGCCGCGCTCGGCGTGGCGATCGCCGCGGTCGCGCTGCTCGCGCCGCGCCCCGCCGCGCTGCCTGGGATATCGTTCGCGCCGCCCGCCGCGGCCTTGGACGACTGGAACGTCGCGCCGCCGGACGCATGGCTCGACGCGCTGCCGGATGCGTGGATCGCCGCGCCGCCGAGCAGGACGTTCGCGGGCGCAGCGGAGGCGCCGGCCGACGTCGACGAATCGTCCCCCGCGCGCGAGAGCGCCTCGCCGTGCTCGCCCGAGGTTCGCTGGACCATGCAGCTCGATGCGCGCGCCGGCGCCTGCGATGCGGAGACTCGTTTGGCGCTCGCCCGCGCGCTCGCGTCGATCCGCACGCCATGGGCCGACGCGCTGCTGCGCGAGGCACTCCGCGAGGAGCCCGATCGCACTGTCCGCGCCGTCATCGGCGGCGCGCTCGACCGCCGCGACTAGAGCGTCGCCTACGCACGCGACGAAACGACGGTCCGGTCGCAACGGGCGCTTCCGGTGCAACGACGCCGGAGGTCGCGCCGACGCTCGCGCGCCGTTACGTCTTCGGGCGGGCGTACAGGCCGACGATCTCCTTCTGCGCGAGCACGTGGCCGCGCGTCATGAAACGGAACTTCGCGTAGGTCGTCGTCTCGTCGACGCCCAGCTTCTCCTGATCGAGCGCGTACAGCGTGAGGTGATAGTGATGCGGCGGATCGTCGGGCGGCGGGCACGGACCGCCGTACCGGCTCGTGCCGAAGTCGGTGAAGCCCTGCGTCGCGTGAACGCCTGCGCCTTTCTTCCCGCCCGCGCCGGCCTCGAGCGACGTCACGTCGGCGGGGATGTCGAACAGCACCCAGTGCACGAAGCCGATGCCGGTCGGCGCGTCGGGATCCCAGACGGTGATCGCGAACGACTTCGTCCCGGCCGGCGCGCCCGACCACTGCAAATCCGGGCTCTCGTTCCCGCCGGTGCAGCCCATCCCGTCGAAGGCGGCCGCCTGCGGGATCGGTTCGCCGTCACGAAACATCGAGCTCGTGACGGTCAGTGTGCCCTGCGTCTCCATGGCGGCATGGTACCCCGAAACCGCCGCGGCGTGCGCGGGTAGTGGCGGGCATGGCGCACGTCCGCATCGAGAACGACATGCTGGTCGTCGAGCTGTCCTCGTGGGACAAGCTCTGGGCCGTTCACGGCTCGTTCCGCATCCCGCTCGCCAACGTCGCGTCGGCGACGCCCTCGAAGCCGCCGTCCTTCTGGGAGTCGCTGAAGCTGATCGGCACGAACGCCGGCCCGCTGAAGATGGCCGGTTCGTTCCTGTATCACGGCGACGTCGTGTTCTTCGACTACCAGGGCAACGACGACGTCCTCGTGATCGATCTCACCGAGAACGCGTCGAGGTACAAGCACCTCTTCGTGCACGTCGACCCGCCGGACGCGCCCGCGTCGGCGGCGAGCCGGATCACCGCGGCGCTCCACGCGCGCACCTCTCCGGCATAAGGCGGAAACGGCGAAGGCGCCCGGAGGGGCGCCTTCGCTACGGTGGCCGGCGGAGCGCCCCTTACGCGCTCTGGTCTTTCGGGCGCTCGGCGAAGATGAGCGCCGGCGCTTCGCGCTTCTCGACGACTTCCTTGTTAATGACGCACTTCTTCACGCCTTGCAGCGACGGAAGGTCGTACATCACGTCGAGCATGATCTCTTCGAGGATCGAGCGCAAGCCGCGCGCACCGGTCTTGCGCGACTGCGCCTTGATCGCGATCGAGATCAGCGCTTCCTTCGTGAACGTCAGCTCGACGCCGTCCATCCCCATGATCTTCTGGAACTGGCGGACGAGCGCGTTGCGCGGCTCGACGAGGATGCGGCGCAGCGCGAGCTCGTCGAGCGCGTCGAGCGTCACGACGATCGGGAGCCGGCCGATGAACTCCGGGATCAAACCGAACCGCAGGAGATCCTCCGGCATCAGCTGCTGCAGCATCTTCGTGTGCAGCCGGTCCTTCTTCGTCTCGGGGTTCGCGCGGAAGCCCAGCGAGTTCGACGCGACGCGCCCCTCGATGATCTTCTCGAGGCCGTCGAACGCGCCGCCGCAGATGAACAGCACGTTGGTGGTGTCGATCTGGATGAACTCTTGGTGCGGGTGCTTGCGCCCGCCCTGCGGCGGGACGTTGGCCGTCGTGCCCTCGAGGATCTTGAGCAGGGCCTGCTGGACGCCCTCGCCGCTGACGTCGCGCGTGATCGAAGGGTTCTCGCTCTTGCGCGCGATCTTGTCGATCTCGTCGATGTAGACGATGCCCTTCTCGGCGCGCTTGACGTCGTAGTCGGCGGCCTGGATGAGCTTGAGCAGGATGTTCTCGACGTCCTCACCGACGTAGCCCGCTTCGGTGAGGCTCGTCGCGTCGGCCATCGCGAGCGGGACGTCGAGGATCTTCGCCAGCGTCTGGGCGAGATAGGTCTTGCCGCTGCCGGTCGGGCCGACGAGCAAGATGTTGCTCTTCTGCAGCTCGACCTCTTCGGACGAGCCCGTCGTGCCGCCGGCGTTCACGCGCTTGTAGTGGTTGTAGACCGCGACCGCCAGCGACTTCTTCGCCCGCTCCTGACCGATCACGTACTGGTTCAGGATGTGGTTGATCTCTTTCGGCTTCGGGATGTTCCGGAGCCGGAGATTCTCGTCGACGTTCTTGTAGAGCTCTTCCTCGATGATCTCGTTGCAGAGCTCGATGCACTCGTCGCAGATGTAGACGCCGGGGCCCGCGATCAACTTCCGCACCTGCTCCTGCGATTTACCGCAGAAGCTGCACTTCAGTTGGCCTTTTTCGTCCCCGAAACGAAACATGCGGTCGACCTACGGCGTGGGCGAGTTGGGCGAAACGGTCCGGTTGTCTTTGCTGAACACCTGGTCCACGATTCCGTACTCCAGCGCTTCCTGCGCCGTCATGTAGTAGTCGCGCTCGATGTCCTTGAGAATCTTGTCGACGGGCTGCTTCGTGGTCTGCTCGTAGATGCCGGCCAGGGTGCGGCGCGTCGCGATGAGATCGCGGGCATGGATTTCGATGTCGGTGGCCTGCCCACCCACCTGCTGGACCCAGGGCTGGTGGATGAGGATCTTCGAGTACGGCAGGGCGTACCGCTTGGTGGCCGCGCCGCCGGTGAGCAGGATCGACGCCATCGACGCCGCCATCCCGGCGCAGATCGTCGCGACGTCGGGCTTGATGAGCTGCATCGTGTCGTAGATCGCCAGCCCGGCCGTCACGGAGCCGCCGGGGCTGTTGATGTACATGTCGATGTCCTTGTCGGCATCCTCGCGCTCCAAGAACAGGAGCTGCGCGATCACGAGCGAGGCCATCCCGTCGTCGATCGGCCCGTGGACGAAGATGATGCGTTCTTTGAGCAGGCGCGAGTAGATGTCGTACGCGCGTTCTCCGCGTGCGCTCTGCTCGACGACCATCGGTACCAGATGTCCCATGTGCAGCCCCCGTGACCTACTCGCCTGCGACTTCAGTTGCGGGGACGCGGCGGGCCTGCTCGATCAGCTTGTCGATCGTTTTCGTCCGGACGATGCCGTCGATGAGGGCCGCGACGTTCGACTGGAGCGCCTGCACGATCTTCTCGCGCGGCTGCCCGTACTGCGCGGAGAGCGCGTCCAGCTCGGCCTCGACGTCCGCCTGCGTCGCTTGGATCCCTTCCTTCTTGGCGATCGCCTCGACCAGGAGGGTCGTCTTGACGCGGCGCTCGGCCTCCGGGCGGGCCTCGGCGCGAAGCGCTTCTTCCGTCTTGCCGTTCGCCTGCAGGTACTCGTCCCACGCGATCCCGGCGCGGGCGACGCTCGTCCGCAGATCGCCCAGGATCTGCTCGACCTCGCGCTCCACGAGGATCTCCGGGACCGGAATGTCGTTCGCCGCCGCGATTTTCTCCAGGAGCTCCTGCGACATGCGGCGCCGGGCGGCGGTGCGGACGTTCTCGTCCAGCCGGCGGCGGACGTCGGCGCGCAGCTCCTCGAGGGTCTCCCAGCGGGAGACGCGCTTCGCGAACTCGTCGTCCAGCTCGGGCAGCTCCGGCTCCTTCACCTCGTGGACCGTGATGGTGAAGACGGCCGGCTTCCCGGCCAGCTCGGCGTTGCTGTACGGATCGGGGAAGGTCGCCCGGACGTCCTTCGTCTCGCCGGCGCGCGTCCCGACGATCCCGTCGGCGAAGCCCGGGATGAACCGGTCCTCGCGGACCTCGATCTCCTGGCCCTGCGCGGTCCCGCCCTCGAACGGGACCCCGTCGATCTTTCCTTCGTAGTCGACGACGGCGGTGTCGCCGAGCTGCACCGGGCGGTCGACCGGGACGAGCACGGCGGCGTTGCGCCGCATCTGGTCGAGCGTCCGCTCGAACTCCTCGTCGGTCGCCGCTTCCGGGAGGTCGGCGACCTCGACCCCGCTGTATCCGTGCGGTTCGAATTCGGGGCGGATGTAGACGTGCGCCTTGAAGCTCGGCGGGGCGTCGTCGTCGCCCGGGACGAGCTCGACGGACGGCGTGGTCAGCGGCGAGAGGTGGTGCTCCTCCAGCGCCGCGTCGACCTTCGGCCCGACGAGGTCGTTCAGGGCGCGGTCGATGATCTGCGCCGTCCCGTACGTGTTTTCGAAGATCCGGCGCGGTACTTTGCCGGGCCGGAAGCCCGGCACGCGCGCGTTCCGCACGAGCTTGCGGAACGCGGCGTCCTGCGCCGCGGCGTACTCTTCCGGCGAGATGCTGATCTCGAGCTCGACCTGCGTCGGGTCGAGCGGCTTCAGCGTCGAGGGCACGAGCTCGGGAAACCTCCGGAAGCGGGGACGGCGGGCAAGCGCCCGCCGTCGTCGATGATTGGAGCGGAAGACGAGATTTGAACTCGCGACCCTCGCCTTGGCAAGGCGATGCTCTACCGCTGAGCTACTTCCGCGCGACCGCAGCCGCCTTTCGCGAGCCTCGGCACGAACCCTGGAAGCATACCGACCCCACCAAGAGGCGTCAAGGCCTTTCAAGGCGCCGCGCCCGGCGCCGCGAGCGCGGCGCAGCGAGCACCGCGCGACGGCTTCGTGCGAAGCACCCCCGCCCGGACGCCGGCGCGACCTTCTCACCACTCCTTTGAACGGAGCGCAGCGCAGCGAGCACCGCAACGGCTTCGTGCGAAGCACGAAGCCTGGGCATGCTGAGACTCGAACTCAGACGGGTTGCCCCACTGGAACCTAAATCCAGCGCGTCTACCGATTCCGCCACATGCCCGCGGCGAGGTGTTCGCCCCGGGCGGTGGCGGAACCGCCCGGGGCTGGGACGCTAGGCGAGCGTGAAGTGCAGCTCGCCCAGCTTCGAGATCACCGTCCGGACCCGGTCGCCCGGCTTCAGCCAGACGCGCTTGTCGGGCGGATAGCCCTGGATCACGCCGCTCGGCGTCCCGGTGTAGATGACGTCGCCGGGCTGCAGCGTGATGAACTGCGAGGTGTAGCTGACGATGTGCGCGCAGCTGAAGATCATCTGCGAGGTGTTCATGTTCTGCCGCGGCGTCGTCTCGTCGTTCACGAACGTCTGCACCTGGAGCGTCTGCGGATCCGGGATCTGGTCCGCCGTGACGAGCCACGGTCCGATCGGTGCGAACTGGTCGGGGGTCTTGCCGGTCATCCACTGCGAGACGCGCATCTGCGCGTCGCGCGCGGTGAAGTCGTGTCCGCACGCGTAGCCGAAGACGTGCTCGAGCGCGGTTGCCTCCGGAACGTTCGACGCGGGCTTCCCGACGATCATCACGAGCTCGGACTCGTAGTCGAACTGCTTCGCGGGCAGCGAGGAAACCTTGACCGTGCCGTTGTGGCGGTTGAGCGCCGTGTTGTACTTGTTGAACAGATCCGGGTACGGCGGCAGCTTCTCGCCCGTCTCGGCGATGTGCGCGCGATAATTGAGCCCGACGCAGATGATCTTCGGCGGCGCCCCGACCAGCGGCCCGTACTCGACCGCGTTCTCCGCGCGGATCGCCGACGCCGGCGCGTTCGCGACGAGGTGGGGGAGCGCCGCGACGTCGCCGCGCCCCGCGATGACGTCGTCGAGGGTGAGCGGCGGCTGCGCGACGCCGAGCGCGTGCGCGGCGCGCGAGACGTCGATGATCCCGCGCGCGGTACGGACGCCGACGTGGTCGACGCCGCCGTCGCGGATCGTCGTGAAGGTCATGCCGCGCGTCGCCGAGGCGACGTCGGCCGGACTCGCCGCGGCAACGAGCGTCGGCGCCGCGACGGCCGCCGCGGTCCCCGCCGCACCCGCGAGAAAAGCACCACGAGTAGGTCTCATGAGCCGAAACTCTCCTTCTCCAGAGGGAGCGAGGAGCTTCTGCGCGCCGCGCGCGGTCCCTCGGGTCCGCTCAGGCGGTGCGGAGCTCGCTGAACGCGAGCAGCGTGCGGTGCCCGGGGCAGGCCTCCCAGCGCCGCTCGAGGAGATCGCTGTCGACGACGACGCGGCAGCCGCAGCTCCACTCGTAGCGCAGCTCCGGCATCGACGCGCGGACGCGACCCGGTGCGCCGAGCGCCCGGAACACGGTCCGAACGTCGTCGATGTCGACCTCGACGCGATCGTGCACACCCGCATTGTCGGCCGGAACGCTCGCCTCGCCTCCCGCCCGAGCGTAAGGAATTGGTTCGCCATGCGAAACCGGCGGGCTGCTGCCGATAAAAGTAGCATGGGCGCCAACGGCAAGCTGCCGGCCGAAGTGGGCAATGCCCTCGGCGCGGCGGACGGACACGAACGGCAAGCGATCTGGGATCGCTGGGAGCTGCAGCAGTGGGTCGAGGCGACGCGCTCGCGCGGCCTCGCCTTCTTCGCGCTGGATCCCGACGTCCAGCGCCGCCTCATCGACGCGATCGACGACCGGCACGCGCTCGCGCGCTGATCGCATCGCCCGCCACCTCATGGCGCAGGCGGTGCCCGTGACGCCGCCCGCCTAGCCGCGAGCCGGCCGCCCGGCGTTGAGCGGGCGTGGTACGATGGAGCGCGCCGGGATGTAGCTCAGCTTGGTAGAGCGCTGCGTTTGGGACGCAGAAGTCGCAGGTTCGAATCCTGTCATCCCGACCAGCAGGTCGCGTCGTGCACGACGGCGCGCGCTCCCGAGCGCCCGTGGTCTAACGGATAAGGCATCCGCCTTCTAAGCGGAACGATGGGGGTTCGACTCCCTCCGGGCGCGCGAATCGCCGTGCCGTCGTCGCGAAAAGCGAACGACGGAAGCGCACGGATCCGCGCGGGCGCGGGGCAGGTTTTCGGGCCGCTCGCGTCTCACTAGTGCGGCCGGAGCGTGGTGATTGTAGCTCAGCTGGTTAGAGCGCTCGACTGTGACTCGAGAGGTCGCCGGTTCGATCCCGGTCAGTCACCCCAGCATCTCGAACGGCCTCGCGGCAGCGGGGCCGTTCCCGTTCGCGCAGAACGCTTGCGCGGCGCGTGCGCCTGTAACTCAGTTGGTAGAGTACCGGACTTTTAATCCGAGAGTCGTGGGTTCGAGTCCCACCGGGCGCACCAACACCTCCGCGTCTTCGGCTTGACGAACCGACGCCGAGCGGGTACCCTCTCCATCGTCGCACCGCTAGCTCAATGGTAGAGCAGTTGACTCTTAATCAATTGGTTGAAGGTTCGAGTCCTTCGCGGTGCACCACGTGCAAGGCGGCCCGGTCGAAATACGACCGGGCCGCTTCGTTTTCCGTGCGGTGCAGGATGTTCGGACCGACCAGCAGGTAGCTTCGAGCGCCTCCCCAATCTGTTGGGATGATCAAGCCGCCGATCGCAATGGCCGCGGCCGCCCTTCTCGTTGCGTCGAGCGCGGGCGTGCGGCAAGCGACCGGATCGGCGGCCGCCGCGCCGTCCGTCTGCGGCCCCGCCACGCTCGCCGGACCGTTCGCCGATCCGCCGGACGTCGCGATGGACGAGCAGCCGGCGAACTCGGAGGGCGAACACGAGCTGATCCTCGCCGCGCACCGCGACAAAGACCGCTTCTGCTTTCACTATCATGCCGGCGGTGCGGAACGCGTGGGCGCGCCGACGATCCGCGTCCACGCCGGCGAGCGGTTCGCGCTGCGTGTCGTGAACGACATCTCCGGGCCGGCGAAGGGCGAGAGCGTCGCGTCCAGCGCGCTGCCCGCATGCGCTCCGGCGATGGCGAAACCGGGCTCGGGCGCCGCGGCATACGTCGGCTATCTGAACCATCCGGTCGAGGACCGCTGGATGCCGAAGCTCGCGCTCGATACGAACATCCACCTCCACGGCTTCGAAGGCCCGGCCGCGCAAGAGAACGTCTTTCTCTCCACGCTGAGCACCCCGATGCACGCGTGCGAGTACCACATCACGATCCCGGCCACCCAGCCGCCCGGGACGTACATCTACCATCCGCACGTGCACGGCGGATCGTCGGCACAGCTCGCCGGCGGGCTCGGCGGCGTGTGGATCGTCGAGCCGCCGGCCCGCGAGATCGCGCGCTCCGCGGAGCACGTCGTCGTGCTTCGCTACCGCTTGCCCTTCAAGGACGACAACGCGTTCGCGCCCGCGAACGCGGCGATCTACGTCGCGGCGATGACGCACGCCGCCGCGCGCCCGCCGGCGCGCCCGGTCAAGTACGATCCGTTCGCGCCGCCGCCGTGGCCGCTGCCGTTTCCGATCCGCGCCGGCGGGATCGAGCTCGATCGCTCCGGCTGCGACGGCTTCATGCCGGACGCCGTGCTGACCGTGAACGGCCTCGACGTGCCGGCTGCGCTCGACGTCCCCGGCGGCGAAGAGCAGCTGTTCCGGCTCGTGAACGCGACGTCGGACTCGGCGAAGCTGCTGCGGCTCACGGATGCGAACGGCGCCGAGCTCCCGTTCCGCGTCGTCGAGCTGGACGGCGTCCCGGTCGGCCGCGACGCGGCGCGCCCGCTCGCGCGGTACATGACGACGAAGCAGCTGATGCTGCTCCCGGCCGCGCGGGCGAGCATTCTGCTCAGCGTCCCGGCCGGAGAGACGGTCACGCTGGGGACCGCCCACTTCTGCGAAGGTTCGCTCGCGGCGTTCCAACTTCCACAGCAGCTGCTCCGCATCGCGGGCTCGGCGTCACGATCGACCGGCGGCGCGCCGGCGATCGCCGCACTTCCGGTGCGGCACGACCACACCGAAGCGGCGCAGCTCGTGGCGTACGCCCGCGCGCACCCGGCAGCGGTCCGGCGTCGCGCGATCACCTTCAGCCAATATGTCTTTCCGAAACGCGGCAAGATCCCGCCGCACGCGAGCTACTTCATCACCGACACGACGCGCGCCGATTTTCGGGAGCACGCGTACGCTCCCGCGTACCGCGCGGGGGAGACCGTGCCGGCACGCGCCGACATCGTCGTGAAGGCCGGCAGCCTCGAAGAGTGGTCGCTCTTCAACACGACGATGGAGTCGCACACGTTCCACATCCACCAGATGCGGTTCGTCGCGCTGAAGGGGCCGGACGGCTCGCCCGCGACCGTCGATTCGACCTTCGTTCCGGTCGGAACGCTCCTTCCGAACGCGCGCGAGCCGGACTACCCGTTGGTCAAGCCGAGCGTGACGACGGTGCTGCTCGACTTCCGCCACGTCCCGCGCGGAACATTCGTGTTCCATTGCCACATGCTGTTCCACGAGGATCGCGGCATGATGGGGATTCTGCGCGTCGAGTGATGCGGCCGCGGCGAAGCCGCGCTCAGAGGACCGCCGCGCGCCGCGCCGCGGCGACGAGCCCGGCGGCGGCGACGGCGCGGTGGCTCACCGCGTTCTTCTCCTCGGCGCTCATCTCGGCGAACGTCCGGCCGGCCGGACCGTACGCGAAGATCGGATCGAACGAAAAGCCGAGATCGCCCCGCTCTTCCCGCGCGACGGCGCCGTCGACGCTCGCCATGACGGCGATCTCGCGTCCCTCGGGCGCGATGAAGTGGAGCGCGCAGACGAACCGCGCCCGCCGGTCCGGGGCATCGGCGGCGTCCAGCTCGGCGATGAGCTTTCGGCGACGCTCGCTCCACGAAAGGCCGGCGCCGCCGTAGTAGGCGGTGAGCACGCCGGGGCGGCCGCCGAGCGCGGCGACTTCGAGCCCCGAGTCGTCGCTCAGCACCGCGGCGTGCACGCCGGCCCGCGCCAGCTGCGCGCGCAGCGTGCGCGCCTTCAGTGCGGCGTTGTCGGCGTAGGAGACGTCGCCTTCGAGCGGCGCCCGATAGCCCTCGAACGTCGCGAGCTCGAACGCGCCCGCGAAGAGGCGCTCCATCTCCGCGAGCTTCCCCCCGTTCGTCGTGGCGACGTACACCCGCATGCGCGGCTGCGCTACGACTCGCCGAGCCGCAGCACCGCCATGAACGCCTCCTGCGGGAGATCGACGCGGCCGACGCGCTTCATGCGCTCCTTGCCCGCCTTCTGCTTCTCCAGCAGCTTGCGCTTGCGGGTGATGTCGCCGCCGTAGCACTTCGCGAGCACGTTTTTGCGCATCGCGCTGACCGTCTCGCGCGCGACGATCTTGCCGCCGATCGCCGCCTGGATGGGGACGTCGAACATCTGGCGCGGGATCAGCTCTTTGAGCTTCTCGGTGAGCGCGCGCCCGCGTGACTGCGCCTTCTCGCGCGCGACGATGAACGAGAGCGCGTCGACCGGCTCGCCGTTGAGCATGATCTCGAGCTTGACGAGGTCGCCTTCCTTGTAGCCGGTGACCTCGTAGTCGAGCGAGGCGTAGCCCTTCGTGCGCGACTTGAGCTGGTCGAAGTAGTCGACGATGACCTCGGCCAGCGGCAGCTCGTAGGTGAGGATCACGCGGCCGTCGTGCAGGTATTCCATGTTGCCGAGGCTGCCGCGCCGCGACTGCGTGAGATCCATGATCGTGCCGACGTAGTCGGGCGGCGTGATCACCGTCGCCTTCACGTACGGTTCTTCGATCGTCGCGATCTTGTCGCGCGGCGGGAGCTTCGCCGGGTTGTCGATCGTCTCGACGCTGCCGTCGGTGAGCGTGACGCGGAAGACGACCGACGGCGACGTCGCGATGAGGTCGAGGTTGAAGTTGCGCTCGAGCCGCTCTTGCACGATCTCCATGTGCAAGAGCCCGAGGAACCCGCAGCGGAATCCGAAGCCGAGCGCGATCGAGGACTCCGGCTCGAAGTGCAGCGCCGAGTCGTTGAGCGAGAGCTTCTCGAGCGCGTCGCGCAGGTCGCTGACCTCGACGCCCTCGTTGGGATACAGCCCGCAGTAGACCATCGGGACGATCGGCTTGTAGCCGGGGAGCGGATCGGCCGCGGGATCGTCGGCCAGCGTGATCGTGTCGCCGACGTCCATGTCGCCGAGCGACTTGATGTTGGCGATGACGTAGCCGACGTTCCCGATCCCGAGCACGCCCGTCTTGCGCATCTCCGGCTTGAAGACGCCGACCTCGGTCGCCTCGTAGACGCGGCGATGCGCCATCGACATGAAGCGGGAGCCCACGCGCAGCTCGCCGTCGACGACGCGCACGTAGGCGACCACGCCGCGGTACGGGTCGAACTGCGCGTCGAACACCAGCCCGCGCAGCTTCTCGCCGCTGCCCTTCGGCGGCGGGATCCGCGTCACGATCGCTTCGAGGATCTCTTCGATCCCGATCCCCTCCTTCGCCGAGGCCGGGATCGCGTCGGACCCCTCGATCACCAGCATCTCCTCGATCTCGCCCTTGACCCGCTCGACGTCGGCGGCGGGGAGATCGATCTTGTTGATGACCGGGATGATCGTGAGATCGTGCTCGAGCGCCAGGTGGTAGTTCGCGAGCGTCTGCGCCTCGATGCCCTGCGCGGCGTCGATCACCAGCAGCGCGCCCTCGCACGCGGCGAGCGAGCGCGAGACCTCGCTGGAGAAGTCGACGTGTCCCGGCGTGTCGATGAAGTTCAGCTCGTACGTCTGTCCGTCGCGCGCGGTGTAGGTCAGCGTGACGGGATGCATCTTGATCGTGATCCCGCGCTCGCGCTCGAGGTCCATCGCGTCGAGCATCTGCTCTTCCATCTCGCGATGGCCGCCGATCGCCTTGGTGACCTCCATCAGCCGGTCGCTGAGGGTGGTCTTCCCGTGGTCGATGTGCGCGATGATACAGAAATTGCGGACGAGCGCCGGGCCGCGCGCGGCGTTCGCGGGATCGAGCTGGATCACGGCCTCAGTACGAAAGGAGACACGACGCCGTGATCTGCGGGATGACGATCGCGCTCACGACGATCTGCAGCACGATCAGCACGACGATGAACGAGAGGTCGAGCCCGCCGAGCGGCGGGATGACGCGGCGGACCGGGACGAGCACCGGCTCGACGAGCGCGGCGATGTAATACGTCCACCGCCCGCGCAGGCTCGGAATCCAGGACAGCACGGCGTAGACCAGCATCACCAGCATGTACAGCCGGAAGAGCCAGTAGACGAGCTCCCAGATCTGACACATCAGACGTGCTCCGGATCCGGCAGCGTCGCCAGCACTTTGGGGGGAACGCCGTCGAGGAACGGCGACGGGTCGATCGGCTGTCCGTCGTACATCACCTGATAGTGGAGATGCGGGCCGGTCGACTCGCCGGTCGAGCCCACGTACGCGATCGGCTCGCCCTTGACGACGTGCTCGCCGGCGTGGACCGCGACGCGCGAGAGGTGCGCATACCAGGTGTGGTACCCGTTGCCGTGGTCGATGTCGACCTTGATCCCGAAGCCGCCGGGATCCCAGCCGGCGCTCACGATCGTGCCCGCCGCCGCGGCGCGCACCGTGTCGCCGTAGTCCGCGGCGAGGTCGACACCCTTGTGGAACTCCGGCCACGGATTGGTCCGCCAGCCGAAGCCGGCATCGATGGTCCCGTTGACCGGGTTCAGCGAGGGGATCGACGCGATCATCCGCTGGCGCGCGATCGACGCCATGTGCCGCAGGTTCAGCACGCGGAAGGCGAGGCGCTGCAGGCGCTGCGTGTCCTGCTCGGTCTGGACGGATTGCCGCGCGAGCGCGCGCAGGCGCGCCTGCACGCCGGCGAAGCCGGGACGCGCGCCGGCCGGCGGCGCGACGTAGGCGTGCTGATGTCCCTTCGATCCGCTGCCGACTCCGATGAGCCGCTTGATCTCGGCGTTCTCTTTCTCCACGGCGCGAAGCTGGGTCGAGAGCTTGTCGGCCTGCTGATCGATCGCGCGCAGCCGGGAGTCTTGCTCGGTCGTGAGCGTCTGGAGCGCGCGGACGTCGGCCTCGGCGCGGTGCAGCTGGTAGGTGTGGAAGCCGACCGCGCCGAGCAGCGCGACCACGACGCCGGCGAGCGCCGCCGCGATGTGCTTGCGCGTGAAGGCGAACCGGTAGACGGAATAGCCGCTGGGCGGGATGATCTTGATCAGAAAGGTCTTGGTGTTCACGTGGTGGCGGCCCGCGCTTTGGCGATCGCGGCGAGCTCCTCTTCCGAGGGATCCTGCGCGGGTTTGAAGGCTTGCACGGCTTTGCCGTACGTGCGAGTTTCCTCGCGCGACCAGATGCTGCTGATCACGACGCCGTCGCCGTCGGCGTTCAGGAGCGCGAGTGCATACGACAGGTCCGAGCCGACGTCGCTGAACGCGTTGTAGCGAACGAACCCGACGCGGGGGATCTGCGTGCGGGCAATCGATTCGAGGGCATCGACCCGGCGGGCCTGCCCGGCCCGCTCGTCGGCGGCGCGGGCGTAGTCGCGCTCGAGCGCGGCGAGGCGGTCGGTGGCGCGCGTCGCACCCCCGCCCAGCAGCCCGTCGTGAGTCTCGAGGATGGCCCGCAGCCGGCGCAGGCGCGGCGCCGCGACGAGCGCGTGGTAACCGCTCGTCACGACGAGCGCGCACACCAGTCCGGCGAGCACGGCCGTGATCAAATTCTGCATGCAAGAAAAAGCCCAACGAGGGCCAGGTGGCTCGCGGCACACGAAAGGGTCCGCTTACCGTTGCTCCCTTCCGGGCCTGGCGGGGTTCACGGATTGTCGTTGCGCGAGGCCCAACCCTCGTCGAGGCCAGCCCATGATACGGGTTCCGATGCGTTTCGGGAAGCCCTGCGCCGGCGGGGGTCCCCTCTCCGGACGAGCAGACGTTCGAGCGGATACCAGGCGAAAGTCCCCGCGACGCCCAATCCTCGCGCGGGGGCGGACTCTTCCTCTGGGTTTGGGATGCAGCACACGGAGCGAGCACCGCACGGCGGCGGCGATCGCGAATCGCCCCGGCGCCGGCTTCGGCTGCCGGTCGACGACGCGGTCGCGATGGGCGTGATCTTCTATTTGCTGATCGTCGCGACGATCGTGCTGTGTTCGGTCGACCAGTACCGCTTCTTCTATGGGACGTTCTGACGGGCGGCCGGCGCGTGCCGACGTGCGCGTCACGCTGCTCGTCACTCTGCTGCTCCTCGTGCTCACCGATCTCGGGCTGGCTGCGTGGCAGCCGCGCCCCGAGCGACTCCCCACGCACTTCTCGAGCCGCTATCTCGAGCGATACGCGGTCGGGCAAACCGCCGGCGCGGGCCTCCTCATCCTCGGCGACTCGGAGCTGTGGGGGTACGGGCTCACCCCTGCGCAGTCGCCGGCCGGCCAGCTCTCGCGCGCGCTGAACGGGGCCCGCGTCGCGAACCTCGCCTACGAAGCGCAGACGCCGATCAACGCGGACTTCGTCGTCCGTTTTCTGCTCTCGAGGGGCGTCCGGCCGCGCGCCGTCCTCGTGGAGCTCAACGCCGCGTCGTTCAACCAAACCGCCGCCGCGTACGACCGCCTCAATCCGGCGCTGGCCGACCTGGCGATTCCCTCGCTGCTCGAGCCCTTCGATGCGGGGCGGCTCGACGACGCGCAGCGCCGCCGCACGGAGACCGTCGGCGACCGCCTCAACCGTTTCGTCGCGGCGCACTGGCTGCTCTACGGCTCGCGGCTCGATCTTCACCAGGCGCTGTTCGGCGACGCCGACTTGGTGAGCGCGATCTACGCTCGCGTGCGGCCGCTGCTGCAGCCGCCGGCGCGCGGCGGCGCTCCGTACGCGGCGATGTACGACCTCACGCCGCTCGACGACGCCAACGTTTCGTTCGCGTACGCCGAGCATCTGCTCGAGACCCTGCGGCGGGCCGCGATCCCGGCGGTCGTCGTGCTGCCGCCGATCAACCACGCGCTGCTCCATCCCTACGTCGACAACGCCGCCTACCGCGCGAACCTCGGACGGCTGGCCGCGCTCGCGCGCGCGCACGGCGCCGGCGTGGTCGACCTGGACGGCCTGCTCTCCGGACGCGACTTCATCGACAACACGCACGTCACGCCGCGGGGCGCGGCGCGCTTCGCGCACGCGCTCCTGTCGAGCGTGGGCCGTGTTCTTTAACAGCTGGACGTTCGCCGCGTTCGCGCTGGTCGCGACGGCGGCGTTCGCGATCGCGCCCGCGCGCTGGCGCGCGTACGTGCTGATCCTCGCGGGGCTGGCGTTCTACGCCGAGGCCGGACCGGCGAACCTCGCCGTGATCGTGGCGGCCGCCTTGACGACGTACGGCGTGGCGCGGCTGCTGCGCGCGACGGGCGAGCGTTCGCGGCGCTACGTCCTGGCCGGCGGCGGGATCGCGGCGCTCGCGCTGCTGCTGGCGTATTGCAAGTACGCGCGCTGGGTCAGCGAGACGGCGGCGGGCGCGTTGCCGGGGTGGCACGTTCCGACGGTCGGCCCGCTGGTGGCGCCGCTGGCGATCTCGTTCTTCACCTTCGAGTTCATCCACTTCGTACTCGAGGTGCACGCGGGGCGCATCAAAGAGTTCACGTTCAAGCAGTTCCTGCTGTTCGCGCTGTTCTTTCCGACGATGCTCGCCGGTCCGATCAAGCGCTACGGCAGCTTCGTGCCGCAGGCCGGCGCGCTGCGGCTCGCGACGGGTGCCGAGCTGCACGCCGCGCTGTACCGCATCTTCGTCGGACTCTTCAAGAAGGTCGCGATCGCCGACCCGGCCTCGCTGTTCGCGGTGCCCATCTTTCATCCGGATCCGTCGTTCACCGCGCGCACGTACGCCGTCGCGCTCGTCGCCGGCAGCATCAAAGTGTATTACGACCTGGGCGGGTACTCCGACATCGCGATCGGCTTCGGGCTGCTCTTCGGCGTGCGCGTCCCGGAGAATTTCGCGAAGCCGTACCTCTCGACGAACCTGGTCGCGTTCTGGAGCCGCTGGCACATGTCGCTCACGTCCTGGGTGCGCGACTACGTCTACGTCCCGCTCGCCCGGCGCGTCCGCCCGCCGCGGGCGCCGGGCGCCGCGCGCGCCCAGCGCGAAAGCGCGATCCGTCCTTCGGTGCTGTTCTGCATGTCGGCGGTGATGGTGGTCGTCGGCATCTGGCACGGCGCGGGGTGGCACTTCTTCATCTGGGGGCTCTGGAACGCAGCGTGCTTGGCGATCTTTCACCTGTGGCGCGGCGGGGTGGTGCGGCACGTCGCGTGGCTGCGGCGTCCCTCGCCGGCGCTCACCGTCGCGTCGATCCTGCTCACCTACGGCAGCTTCACGTTCGGTCTGGGCTGGATCGCCGCGCCGACGACCGCCGACGCGCTCGTCATCTACCGGTCCTTCTTGTGAGCGTGCGGCGCGCCGCCGCCGTCCCGCTGCTCGTCCTCGCGCTCGCGACGGGCGGGCCGCCGGCCCGCGCGGCCGCGCTCCCCGACGTGTCGGCCTATCCCGCGCCGCGCGTGGTGCTCGCGCAGGACGCGAACGGTCCGGTGTTGTGGTGGGACGCGACCGTGTGGGTGGAGCGGCTGCTCGGCGAGGGCGTCGCCCGCGAGCCGGCGCTGCGCGCGCTCGAGCTCGAGGCGGTGAAGCTGTTCGTCACGCGGACCCCCGCGCTGCCGCCGGACTCGCGGCGATTCCGCGTCGTCGCCGTCTTCACGAAGTCGGGGCTCGTCTCGGGACCGTACCGCACCAACGCGTACGAAGGCGTGCGCACGCTGCTGACCGTCGAGGGTGCGGTCCGCCCGCCGGCGACCGTCGCACCCGGCTGGGAAGCGGCGGCGGCGCACGGCGTCTATCCGCCGGGGGTCAGCGTGAAGCCGTCCGCCGATCTGCCGCGCGA
>Ga0209810_1001588_pt1 | contig 33124 bp, 17 predicted proteins | sample Coa_R1_7_FD_187159 | JGI IMG/M metagenome (GOLD analysis project Ga0209810, IMG submission 187159) | Surface soil microbial communities from Centralia Pennsylvania, which are recovering from an underground coalmine fire - Coalmine... | ecosystem: Environmental > Terrestrial > Soil > Unclassified... | reverse complement strand
TGACGGTGATCTACCTCGGTGTGCTGTTCGTGACCGACTGGCACCTCACTCTGGCGGTGCTGGCCGTCTCTCCGCTGTATATGGGCGTCAATCTCTACTTCAACCGCAAGACGCGGCAACTGAGCCGCCAGGTACTGGAAAGCTACGCAGTGATGAATGGGGCGATGTATGAAGGACTGACCGGCCTGAAAACGGTGAAGGCGCTGGCGGCAGAGCATCGTTTTGGCCGCCAGGTCAAGAAACTGATTATGATGACCAACCAGATGTCCTTTCGGCGCACCATCTTCCAGTCCGAGGCCAACCTGGTGGTCGGTGTTGTGCAGGCGATCTGCGTCATCGCCGTGCTGGGTTTCGGCGGCTACCTGGTATTCAATAAGACCATGTCAACCGGTCAGTTAGCGGCCTATATCTTGATCTTGCGCGAGCTGGCTACGCCGGTCTCCACGCTCAACGGCATCAACCAGCAGATACAGGCGGCAGCAGTTGCCATTGATCGCCTGTTTGAAATCTTGAATTCGCCAGAAGAGGCCAACGCGGAGAAAGGTATCGAGCTTGAGCAGGTGATGGGCCATATCAGGCTGGAACACGTGCATTTCTCCTACACGCCGGGCATTGAGGTGCTGCACGATATCAACCTGGACATTCAGCCCGGAACCACCGTCGCCTTTGTCGGGCGCAGCGGTGCGGGCAAGACGACCATCTCCAACCTGCTTATGCGCTTCTACGCTCCCGACAGCGGGCGCATCACCATTGACGGCTATGATTTAAAAGATCTGAAGATCGAGAGCCTGCGCAAGCAATTCGGCGTGATCTTACAGGATGAATCGCTCTTCAGCGGTACCATTGAAGAAAACCTGACCTTCGGTCTCCTGCGAAAAGTCTCCTATGAAGAACTGGTGGAAGCCGCCGCCAACGCCAACATCCTTGATTTTATCCAGTCGCAGCCGCTTGGTTTCAAAACGGTGCTGCACGAGCGCGGGCAGAGCCTGTCCGGCGGGCAGCGGCAGCGGCTCGCCATCGCGCGTATGTTCCTGCGCCAGCCCCGCATTCTGCTCATGGACGAGCCATCCTCCGCGCTCGACAACGAGTCCGAGGCGCTGATCCAGCAGGCCCTGAAACGTCTGACAAAGGGCCGCACCACCTTCATTATCGCCCACCGCATGAGTACCATCCGCGACGCCGACCGCATCGTCATTGTCGATAAAGGCCGCCTGGTAGAGCAGGGAACCCACGACGAACTGCTGGCCTTGAGAGGCGTCTACTGGCATCTATACAATAGCTACGGACGGGTATAAACGAAGGAAAGTGGCGAACAGAAGACATTGCACAGACCAGCGTGCCAGTGAGAGCGAGTCGGGCTGCTCTTGCGGGTGATCTGGGGCGGGCCACCTGCGGCTATCCGACATCTGGTTGCACGTCGCCGCTTTCCTGCACCTGCACCTGCCCTCTGGCGATTGCTCGTGCGCGGATGGGGTTCCAGAGGCCGGAGGTGGCGAAGATGGTGGGCAGGAAGATGACCTGACCGGCGATACAGACCCACCACCAGGTTTCCCAGCCGGAGCCGTTGCCAACGACGATGGGCAGCGCCAGGGTGGAGATGACGACGACCCAGCGCAGGATGAAGCCCCACACAGCCAGTCCGGTGGCCACCAGTGCGGGGTTGATGTCCTCAACCGTTTCCGTGTAGGCTGCCATCCAGGGGACGTAGGCTACGGAGAGGCAGATGCCGATGAGGACGAGCAGAATGGTCATGATCGTCGCATCGGGTGGCTGACCGATACGCCTGATGAAGAGCAGCGTCACGACGATCAGGGCGACGCTACCAGGCACCATAAAGGGTTTGCGTACCATTGCCGCATCGGAGACGAAGCCGATCAGAATGGCGGAAAGGACATTGACCATCCAGAAGATGCTGACCATGCCGTTGGCCTGAGCGACGGAGAAATGGAAGATGGTGGAGAGGTAGATGACGAAAAAACCGACGGCAGCGTAGTAGATGAGCAGAAAGAGGCTGATGCCGAGCGAACTGACGATAATGGACAGACGCAGCATCTGTCGCCAGGGATGCCTGACCGCCGCCTCGACATCAATGCCGCTGGCGCGCGCTTCGACCAGTGCCTTTTCTTGTAGCGAGTGCATAATCTGGTCACGCAGGCCGGGGGAAAGCTCACGCAGGCCAAAAAGACAGATGAGGAAGACCACCAGCCCCACAATGCCGGCGATCACATACTGCGATTGCCAGGTGTGGTAGACCGGCAGCGTCTGGTTGGCCACAAAGGTTGCCAGCACGCTGCCGCCGACCGGGCCAACTGTCCAGAAACCCATTGCGGCTGCGCGGCCCAGGCGCGGAGAGAAATCGCGCACCAGCGCGGGCGTTACTGTAAGGATGATACCTTCAATGAAGCCGAGAACCCAGTAGAGAATCAGGAATGCCGGTAAGACGCCTGCCAGCGAGAGGGCCAGCGTGCAGATAGCGGTGACCAGCAGCCCATAGACAATGAGGTTGCCACGCCCGACCCGATCGGAGAAACTGCCGATGATGGCGGAAACAGCGCCGAGGATGTTGCCCAGCACCAGGGCATACACGTAATTGGCAAGCGACAGTTTGAATTGTGCCTGCACTAATGGCGCGACCGAGGCCAGCGTGTAGGACTCATAATACAGGGTGATGGTGGCGATAACTGCGAGGGCCAGGTACAAAATACGACGCACGTTACCAGGGTAGTGTTCGAGGGTACGATAGCGCAGTCCTTCCAGAAGCGTACTCAATGCAATCCTCCTTGCTCGTTTCACTGTACTTCACTGTACTGCTGTACCAGTTGCCGCTTTCCAGAGCTACCTGTTACACCAATGAACGACGCCGGGGTTCGTGAGGCTAAGAAAAGCATACCATTTCTCCAATGAATAAGCAAGGAAAGAGCTATGAGAGCAACCAGGACGCATTTTTTAGAGAGAGGATGGCTGCTCAGGTATCTTGCCCGAGCAGGTTTTACTTCCTCCGTAGTTTCATGCTGATGCGTTTGAGGTGGCGCTTCATGGCTTCGGGGTCATCGAGGTCGGAGGCGGCGATCTCGATGACATCGATGCCCTCTTCTTCGAGGCTTTCGCGCAGGACGCGGTCAAGTTGCTGGCGGGCTTTGCTACCGTGAATATCTTTGGAAAGACCATCGAGGTAGATGGCGAGTTGCCTGCCGCTGACGGGATCATCGTAGTAGAGGTCAGGGGTGGTTGTGCCGAGCGGCTTGCCCAGGTCGATACTGTGCTGGTGTTCAAAACGGGGCAGGCCCGCCTGCTCGATGAGTGTTGCCAGGGCCTCTTCGCCTCGATTCGTTGGTTGGTTCTTGCTTTCGACAGCTTCTTGCACTGGCGGAAACTCGCGCTCGTGGCGCGGCTGACTTTGATAATCGTCCAGTAACTGGATCGCGACGTGCCGGTCGAGCAAGTCGTGGTAGAAGATATTGCGATAGGTACGCATACAGCTATAGCAACTGCGCTTGCAATTCGACTCACACGTACTCAGACTGGAAACGGCGGTTGCCAGGATCGTTTCCCATTGTTCAAGGATCTGCTGCAACAGGCCCGAACCGCCGGGCATGGGGTCGTAGAGAAAGAGGTGGTAGGAACCGTCACCTTGCGGCAGAGGGAGCAACTGTAGATCCTGACTCTCCATCTCCAGCACCTGCGTCGCGCCAATGCGCAGCGCCTCGCCAAGGTTTACGGCGGCTTCGCGATTTTCCAGGCCCTGGAACAGGATGCCATCGACGCGCCCATCGGTCGTGATGGCGATGAATTCCGGCGTTTTGCCGCACCGCTCGTTGTGAATTTGCACGAAATGCTCAAGCTCGCGTTCGGAGGCATAGGGGGAGCGCACTGCGCCGCAAACAGTGCAGATAGGATAGCCCAGGTCGCCGTGCCTGACCCGGTCGGCTGGCCCCACGTTCACCAACCGCACGTGCTGACCAAAGCGATGCTGCACCTCTTTGTTCTGGATGGTGTAAGCATTGCCTCCCCGGTGTGTCTGCTTGAGGTAACCCAGTACCGCAACGGGCAGTTGGAAGCGGTTGGACTCCTCATCGCTGATGCGCGAGATATAGGCGAGGTCTACATCACAGATAGCCATACCCCTCAGCAACGCGCCTGATTGCCCGCCGCTGTACTGCATCGCCCCGGCAGCCTGCGTCACCTCGGTGATGCGCTCGCGCTCGGTATCGACCTGGTAGCGTTCAATCTCTTCCTGTCGCTCACCGATGGGGAAATGATAGAGAACGGCCCTGAAACGCCCACTGTTGGCGTAGATCAGGTTGCCGGGGATATATTCGCGCAGCGCCATCGAAGGGATGCGCGTCAGTTCAAAATCGCGCCTCTTTTCTCCTGCGACCGGCGTGCGGCTGGCGAACGCCTTGATGCCGCTCTCGTATGTGCCGTAACCAGGCAGGAATCCTTCCATTGCCAGGATCGTGAGCGTGTAAGTACTCATGTCTTTGTGGGCAAGCTGCTGCAAATAGCGTTTGCAGCGTGCCAGCATGCGCTCCTCTTCTGGGTCAAGCAGGCCACGCAACTGGGTTGCCAGCAACTTTTCCTGCACGCGCACCGCCCACAGCAGCCGTCCGTGCAACCGATCAATTACTTCTTGTAGCCGCGCAGGGAACTCATCGATGTAGCGCGCCAGTGCCGCCTCGCTCACCACATGGCGGTCGCGCTCGGGCCAGTAATGCGCGAAGATATTCTGGACGATCCTTAAAAAGTGCTGCCTGTGCTTGCTGATCACGGTGTGTAAGCGATCGACCTGATAGGGGTGCTGGCGATACAGGTTCCCCTCGTCGAAAAGGTAGGTGACCAGATAGTCTGGGAATGCCTGTTCGCGTGCAGCCTGCAATTCGCGCAGGTCGGATAGTGAGAGGCCGCTTTCGTCTTCCGGTTGGCGTGAGAGGCGCAACATTTCCGAGAGGATGGCGGCGTGGACATGTTTGCGCAGCATCACCTCGTTGTGCAGGTTAAAGCGCGGCGTTTCAATGCGCCCGCCGAGCATGCGCGTTGGGTCTTCAAAAAAGTACATATCGTGGTTGCTGCGGCGACAGTAGGTGTAGATGACCGCCATACGGTAGCGGCGACCGGCGCGACCAGCACGCTGCCAGTAGTTCGAGGGCTTGGGTGGAGCATTGCGCATCAAAACCATGTCGAGCGCGCCGATATCTACACCCATTTCTAGAGTGGGCGTGGCGACAAGACAGTTATACCTGCCTTCAGGTTTTTTGAACTCTTCCTCAATGGGTTCGCGCTCCTGAGGTGGCACCTGCGCGGAGTGTTCGTGCGCGGTGAGCATGGAGAAGGGCAGGTCGAGCATGGCAACGTTGTAGTCGTCGACGGGCGGCTCCTCGCGTTGCAGCGTCCCTTTGCAGTGCATGGCGGTACACGCTGCATGTGGCCCCATACGTGTATGCACGCGCTGGCAAACATTACAGCGATAGCGTTCGTGCTGAGTCTGCATCCCACACTTCGCGGCTGCGACCTGGTAGACGCCGGTAGCACCCGGCAGCGCCTTTTGCTTTGCTCCAACTAATGTGACCGGCTCCAGCACCTTGAGGACATCGGTCAGGAACGGCCAGAGCGCGTCGATGAAGTCACCAAACTGGTCGGCGGGCAGGTGCCATTTCGCGAGGTAGTTCTGCGTCAGGGTCTGCCCCCTTTTTGAGCGGAACTGCACCACGTAGATATCACGATCGTTGCTCTCACGCTGCTCTTTGAGGCCCTTTGGAGGAAAGTCGAAGAAGGGCAGGAAACCGCGCTGCACCTCGTCGTCGCCCTCGCGCCAGTAGCGGGCGAAGATCGGTGCGGTGCTATCATAGAAGAGGCGGTTGCGCCGGTAGGCGTCGAGGAGAGAGGCAATTCCTTCTGCCAACTCTTCCGGCGCGAGTTTGAGGCGCTCCGCCCAGTGGAGAATCCATGAATGGTCCGGCGTCACGCCGGCGTAGATGACGCGGGCTTTCCCCCAGGTTTCCAGGCTGTCGCGCTGCTTGAAACTGGTACTCCACTCACGCACGAGCAAGATATGCAGGTAGTAGCTCAACTGGCGGTCAAGTTCGTGTCCAAAGGCTTCGTCGGCGCGACCGGTAAAGACTTCGGGGGCCAGCGTGCGTGCCAGAGAGCGATCCTGGCGGAAGCGCGTCATCAGGTGTTCGCGAATATCGGTAATGGAGCAGGGATAGCCGCGATCTTGCAGGAAGTCATAGATCAGGTGGCGCAGGCGATAGCGTCGAGCGTGATCTTGCATCCATCCGGCCTGGAAGGCAGCATCCTGTCGGTTATCGGCGAAGACGATCAGCTTTTGCTGCGGGCCGTGCAGGGCGTTGATCATGTTCTGTGCCAGGATATGCACGTCGGCAACGGTGACGGCGCGCAGGGGCTTGATAGGCTCGGTCACGCGCTCTCCCAGCACGTTGCTGCGCTGGCCGCAACTGGGACAGAGCATGAGCCGCCCGCGCTCGTTGAGCTGGACGACCCAGACGGGAACGAGCGGCCCCTGTCGCTTGCAGGCTCCATATTCGCAGTTCCCCTGATGAAGGTGCAGCGTGCCACAATAGTGACAGAAATACAACTGGCGGCGTTTCTTATCGAGACGCTGCGCGGCCAGATCGTCTCCTGCGTCGATCTCCGAGATGAAGCGATTTGTAAAGAGGACGCGGTTGCCGCTGGTCTCGTCGGAGACCTCCCAGAGTACATTGTCGCCTTCAAGGTCGCCGCCGGAAAGCTTTTTCTCCTCGAACAGGAAGTTGTGGTAGTAGCCTTCCAGGTAGTGCTGGCCGCAGTTCTTGCAAACGAGTAGCGGAGGGCAGGCCGACGCCTCAACGCCCTCACGCTGCATGGCGCTGGCAAGCGAGAGATGGAGTTCGGCGCGAAATTCCTCCTGTCGCGCCTGTGGCACAAAGGTGAGAACCGCGCCCTCCAGTCCTTTGATGAAATAATGCACTTTGGGGCGCAGCAGCGGGTTGCCCTCAAACTCGGCTGCCGCGCCCAGCACGAGATAGCAGAGCAACTCGCCCTTGCTGCGATCATCGACCACTTCGGCATGGGGCCGTCCCAGGAACGCCTGAATGCGCTGCACGGCCTCCGGCAGGTAGAGCGGCTGATCGAGGTGATGAAAGAGCGCGTAGACATACTCGTTGCCCCGCAGGTGGTCATAGAGCGCCCGCGACCAGTCTTCGCTTTCGGGCAGTGGCTCGCCGGTTAAATCGGTCACGACCTCGTGTAGCGCGGCCTCGTTGTTCGTTTCCAGCGCCTCCAGCGCCAGCTCAAGCAGCATCACGCTGTTCTCTGGCGCGGCTGGCATGTGCCGCTCGCGTGGAAACGTGGTGGTTTCGTACTGCTCACGCACCAGGGCGACGCGGCGGGGATCAACGCCGAAAAAGCGATGCGCGAACTGGAATGCCTCCTGCGCTCCGTCGCCGCTATTCAGGTCGGTCACAGTTGCCGAGGTGCCGATGCAGATCACGTCGTCGGCGCTCTTGCCACAGAAGGAGCGCAGGCGGCGAATGAGGCAGGAGACTTCGGCACCGACCGCGCCGGTGTAGGTGTGCGCCTCGTCGAAGACGAGATATTTGAGCGGAGCGTCGATGAACATGCCCAGGTCTTTACCGCGTGTGAGCAGCAGTTCAAGCTGGTTGACGTTGGTGAGCAGCAGGCGCGGCGGCCTGGCCGCCATCTCCTTTTCCGTCAGGCGCTCTTCGGCAGGTGAGATAATGACCCGCTCATGCTCTCTGTACTTACTGGCATAACGCTCGAAGGCTGCACGTCCCTCGCCCTCCTGCAAGCGCACTATCTGATTCAGGTCGCCCTCGTCGGCGGGCGTCGTGCCGATATACATACCGAAGGAGATGCCGGAGCCGACCAGCATCTGGCGCAGGCGGCTCAGCTGATCGATGGCCAGGGCGTTCATGGGATAGACCAGTACAGCCACCACGCCATCGGGCGCACCTTCATCGCGCAGGCGCAGACAGTGATCAAGAATGGGGTAGAGAAACGCCTCGGTCTTGCCAGAGCCGGTGCCAGTGGCGATCAGGCAGTGTCTGCCCTCCTGCACCTGGAGCAGTGCTTCGTCCTGGTGCGCGAAGAGGACGGGATAGGGAGCCAGCGCGGGCAGCGCCGGGTGAACGATGCCTTCACGGGCCAGTTCGCGCAAATCGCGGCCCTGCCGGAACGACTTGCTGAGCGAGACATATGGCCCCTGAATCAACGGAGAATGTCCCAACCCCTTTTGTAGGCTGGAGCGTGCCTGCGCCGCCAGGTCGGGGTCTGTCAGCGGAAAGGCGGTAAGCTGGTAATCCAGGAATTGTTCATTGACCTGGCTGGCAAACTGAATTGGATTGATTGTTGTTGTTGTCATAACAAAGGCTTCCTATCCTACAAATCCCACAGGGTTAAAGGCGCTTCCTGAACTGTCCTCTTCCCCCTGTTGCCATTTCTTTTTTCCTCGGCAGTTTCCGGCAATGAAGGGAGCGGCACCGGAACTTCCTGCATGCGCCGGGCGTGTTGCTCACACTCAACCCAGCTATCGGCGACGGTTCCCTGCTCCTGCCAGGAGGTGTAGCGCGGCCCCAGTTGCGCGGCAATCTCCGGCGGGAACTGCCAGTCCTGTGTGCAGAATGCCGCCAACCCGACCTCTTTTAGCCGTTTGAAAGCGGCCAGCGCCAGCGTGGTGTGCCGCAGTTCCCGCGGCTCCCTGTCATCGACGCGCCAGAAGCCCTTCGGGTTCTCATTGTTGCGCTCGCCCTCGTCCCGCAGTATCCAGGCGAAGTCATCATACTCCAGCCCGTAGAGTTCGGCAATGATCGCATCGAGCATACAGCGCAACCGCAGCCGCTCGTGTCGGGTAATCGCCCACAATTGCCGCCAGTGCTGCCCTCCCAGTTCAGGATATGCCGCCCGTAGTTCCAGCCATTGCGGCGCGAAACACGGCATGATCAGGTTGAGCCGCCCCGCAAGTTGCGCTGCTGGTGTTGGGAGCAGGCGCGAGGGAGAGATGAGCGGGGTTTCGGCAAGAACAAACCAGCTCAAGTTTAAGCCGCCCAGTCGACTACGTAATGCATAGTCGTAAGCAAAAGAGTTGAGTACGGCGCCTAATATGAGGGTATCGGTTAAGCGGCCCGAATCAACCTTTAACGTTGCTAGAGAGTGGCCGCAAGGTAAATTATCAATGACGCAGGCATACATGGAGCGGGTATTGGTGGCCGAACCGATGCTCATAAAGCTGATTTTGCTCGTACCTGGCCTACCTATTCTCTCTTGAGAATCTTGAAAAGCAAGGAGGTACTGCGGCTCAATGACCTTATGTTCAAACGGAATTTCTCGCCAGACAGCGCCGCGACCTTTGCCGCTGACCCAGCCTTTTTCGCTGGGATCGAATGCGCCGATCATGCGGCCCTCGTAGAGCGGGAGAGCGACGTTGCCTTCGGGGTTTACCCAGCGCCCGTACTCGTCGGGACGGTAGCCTTGCTCTTCCCAGATGCGCAGCGGCGGGAAGAGCTTCGAGTCGTTCGTCATGTGAAATTCGGTGGCATACTCGATCTGCCAGCCTGCGCTGCTCTGGTCGCCGAGCAGGACGGTATTGCTGTAGAGCTTGTTCAGGATGGCGAGGTCGCGCCGGGTCTGGGCCTCGACGATGGCGAGCGAGTGCGGGCTGAAATGCTCGACCTGCTGGCGTGGGTAGTCGAGCATGAGCGGTTCGGGCTGCTCCAGGTCTTCGAGTTGCTCGCGGTTGAAGGCCACGCGCAGAGTACTCGTCTGCTCGCCCTTTTCGAGCAGCACCACATTGAACTTGAACGCGCTGTGAATATCGAAGATGCGTTTGTGGTTGATGAAGCCGAAGAGCCATTCCCAGCGACAGTGATCGAGGAAGAGCTGGCGCAGTGGAGCCGAACCCTGGTCGGTGTAGATGCCAGAGGGGACGAGCATGCCCAGGCGACCGCCCGGCCTGAGCAGGTGGTGCGCCACTTCCAGGAACATCTTGTAGGTGTTGAGGTCGGCTGAACCCTGGTAGCGGAATGGGAAGGCGTCATCGACATAGCTGTGGTAGGCGGCGCGGCGCTGTCGCCAGAGGGCGTGCAACTGCATCCCTGCCTTGCCATTTTTGAGTGTGAAGCGATCCATGCCCTCGACTGCCGGGTCGCCGAAGGGCGAGGCAGCGTGCTTCGCCCAGTTGCTCATGCCCTTGAAGTAGGCCTGGTAGAGCAGCCAGTCGCGCTCGATGGCGTTGTCGGCGGCGAAGAGGCGGCGCTGCTCGCTAAGTGCCTCCTGCTTGCCATAGGTGCGGTAGAGCGGGTCGTAGTTGCTGAAGAACTCTTTCGAATAGGGTTTGGCGATTTCCCAGGGCGGGTTGGCGATGATAGCGTCGAAGCCGTGCTGGGGCCGGTGAAAGACGTCCGGGAATTCGATTTCCCAGTGGAAGAAGCGCAGTTCCGCCGCCAGTTCGTCGATCAGGTCACGTGTGGCGGGAGATGGTTGGTAGAAGGTGGCAGGGGTCGGCACGGTGTCGAGCTGGTCAGCGGGCCAGAACCAGGACGCGCACCAGCTATCCAGCGCCCGTTTCATCTCCTGATAGTCGGTGCGCTGCAACAACTCGCGGTAGCGTTCCTCGCGCTCCTGCGTCAACTCGACGGGCATGGCATGAAGCTGCTCCATCTCGGTGCTGATCTGCTCGTGCAGCCCCTCCGGTGTCTGCTGTCTGTCCTCACTGAAGAGGAACATCTGCGGGCTGCTCGACTCGATCTGCCGGATCAGTTCGGGCTTGATGATCTCGTTGCGCTCCTCTTTGATAGCTTTGCTCCACTCGCCCGCATGGTAATGGATGCCGTTGCTGTGAGTCGCATCGCCACCTTCGCGCATCCACGCCATGATGGGATACTCGCGGAAGGTGTCCCACCAGCCGCCGATCAGCGCGTTGCCCACTTTGATTTTGTGGTCGAGGAAGGTGAAGGGCATATCGCGGTCCATCGTCTCGATCCACAGGCTCATGCGCGCCAGTTCAACAGCCAGGGGCGAGAGATCGACGCCGTAGAGGCACCGTTCCACGACGTAACGGCGCAGACGCGCTTTTGTCATAGCCTCAAGCCGCTCGTCGGTCACTGGCACGGGCAGGAGTTCTTCACCTTCACGCGCTCTGGAGGGAGTGCCATAGGGCAGCGTCGGGCGCGGCAGCACGGTGACGACCGTCTGGTCTTCGCCGGGAACCTGCCGGATGCGCCCGTGATAGAGCAGCGACTGGTACTGAACATCGGTGATGTAGTGCAGGGCCGCGACCAGGAAAGAGGCCGAGCCGCAGGCCGGATCGCAGACTTTGATCGAGAGAATTTCTTCCGGTGTCTTCGGGATACGCGTGCCATCGGGCAGCGTGGTGTGCAGCAATGGTTCGAGCGTGTGGCGGGCGATGGGGACGGCAAGCTGCGGCCTCGTGTAGAAGGTGCCGGAGCCTTTGCGCGTGCCGCCGCGCTGCACCAGGTAGAACTCACCCGGCTCGATGACGCGCCCGCCTTTGATCAGTCGCCGGGCCAGACTGCGCCGCTCTTTCTCGTAGCGATAAAGGACATCCTGCCCTTTCCCCTTCGGCCTTTTCAGCAGGCCGCCAACCACAACAGCATGCTCAGCCCATGCCTGCGCACGCTGGCGATAGATATCACTCTCAGTCTGCGTCGTGGCTTCCTCTTGCGTCTCAACCTCGGCTACTTCCTCGTCAACCGGCCCCTCCTCGACTTCTGTCCCATCCGCTACCGGCTCCTCCTCGACGGCATCTTCCTGTTCACTGCTCTCGCCGTTCTCATCAGTGTCTGCCTCGTCCTCGGAACTGACTGGCCCGCGCCCTTTCTCGCTGCTCAGCTTCTTGAGCAGGTCTTTGAGGTGCCGGTCGTCCATCTTTTCCAGCAGTTCGAGCGGCAGCACCGGCTCCTGACCCAGGTTAAGAAAGATCATAGGCGCGGCAGCGCGGTAGAGGTTGTAGTCGAGCAAGCCCTGGTACATGAGGCCGATATATTCGGTGCGCAGTTCGGAGAAATCGACCGGGCCGCTGACCCAGCTATTGTGGTTGCCCCGGCGAATCTTGACTTTACCGTTCTTGAGTAGCGCAAGCAGGCGCAGCACCGCCGCATCGGAGATGGCGATATCCGCAGACTCGAAGAGGGCGCTGGCGCGCTGGATCGGGTCGGGGTCGTCGTGGCGGCCGGGGCGAAAGAGCAGGCCACCGTACTCGCGCACCGGCAGGCTGGGCAGCGTCGAACCCTCATAGATCAGTGAGAAGAGGCTGAGCAGTCGCGCCCACGCGCTCTCACGCTCCTCCAGCACCGCGCGCCCTTCGTACTGTTCGGCTTCGCGCAACTGCTCGTAAAGACCTTCCAGCCCGTAGCTCTCGTCGTACTGTGCCATCGAACGGGGCAGCATGTCGCGCGCCTCGGCAAAGAGGATGATGACGAGCCGCATGATGAGGCGCACAGACGCCTGGTAGAGGGCATCCAGCAGACGGCGCTCCGATAGCACCTCACCGGAGGGCATGCGCCGCACCATCTCCAGCAGCGCAGGTCTGGCATGGACAGTCTGGTTCATGGCGTTGAGCAGCAATTCGACCGCCTCGCGCACCTGCTCGCCCAGGACGCTTGACAGGTCCCCCTGGCGCGTGCGCGAAGCCTCGGCAGCCAGCAACAACGGAAATTCGGTGGATGAGGCATCCGCTGGATTCATACCCGTTGGGCCGAGCAGCGTGTAGAAGCCGTACAACCGGCGGCGCAACTCCTCTCCGGCGAACCACTCCTCGCTGTCCCATTCCACCCAGGAGTCGTAGTCGAGACCGGCATAACACAGGCGGAACTGGCGACCGTTGGTCAGAAGGCCAAACCTGACATTTTTCGCTCGCAGCAGTTCGAGCAGCTTGCCATAGGCGGCTCTGCCCTGCCCCTGCCCCAGCTGCCGCGCCTGCTCCACCCAGACAAAGAGGGCAGGCACGCGCTGATCGCTGGCGCAGAAGAGGACGCGCTGCGGAGCCAGCCGCTCGCGCAGAAGCGTTTCGTGTTTCCATTCCGGGGCGACGCGATTCCCTTTCTGCCAGCGAGTGGCCTCATAGCCCAGGAAGGTATCAAGCACGCTGTCCAGCCAGACATACAAAGGCGTGGAGTCGGCTCCCTGCCGGTAGGCTTTGTCACTCTGGTACCACGTCTCAAAGGCGGTGTACTGCTCGCGCAGGCGCTGGTAGCTGGCCCACGAGGGCAGCGTCGGCCCGCCGGGAAAATATTCTTCCAACATGGCCGGAGCAACCACCAGCCCACTATGACGGAGTTCCAACCACCACGCATGCAAGTTTGAACGGTTCATGACTGGCATACTAGCACGGCTCCCTTCTAGCAACGACATACTCAACGGCCAGGGGCTGCACGTCGACCGTCGCCAGGGCATAGCGGCGCGGCAGCACCTTTTGCAGCACGCGCTCCTGCTCTCTGATCACCAGTTGCTTCATCCGCTCGATGTAGGTATGCTCAAGCTCCCATTCCATCTCTTCCAGGTGTCTCTGCGCCAGCAGTTGCTCCTGCCGTTCCTCCTCAAAGAGAGCGGGCTGGAGCAGCTTCTGGCGCTGCCGCTCGATCTCGCGTTGCATGCGCTGAAGATATGCTGGCTGCTTCTGCCGTTCCAGTTCCGCCAGCCGCTCCTTAAATGCCTCTCGCTCACGCCGCGTCTCGTCCTGCAATCGCTCACGCATGCGTCGTGCGAACTCCACCCGGTAGTCGTCGCGCTTCTGCTTCACAAGCTCGCGTATGAAATGCTCGTGTGCTGTCCACAGGTCACGCAGGCGAGGAATGTGGGATTTCAGTTCCTGCGCTGAAAGATCGAATCTCTTTTTGTGCTTGAGTTCTCGCCAGAGGTCGGTATTTACCGGGATGAGTATATAGCCATATATTTCAAAAGGTAGCAGGACGACTTCCTGATGAGCTACCTCACGAAACTGGTTGGTGACCTCTACAAAGAGGGAGAGCAGCAGCAGGTCAGGCGTGCGAGGGGGAAGATAGCAGCTCTGGATCGTCCAGCGCGTCATGCCTTCGCCATCCCACAACCGGCGGCGTAGCGAGCCTAGCGCACGCTGCATGAGCGGGTGACCGAGACGAATCAGTTCCGCATCGGTGCGCGGCTTGAAAATGCGCCGCCCCTGATGAACCTCCTCGAAATAGCCCGGATCGAAGACCAGCTTGGGCAACGCGCCATCCGGGCGCTCAATCGTCTCCTTCACCAGCTTCTTCCAGGTCGGTGGTATTTTTCTAAAGCGATAGATAGCGTCCGCTTCCCTGCGCAGTTCGCCCTGCTCATGAATCACCGCCTGCTGCAAGACGAAGGCCACGTGTTCGGGCGAGAGCTCTAATTCCTGCTCGGTGGCGGACAAACGCTGCATGGCGTCCCAGCTTTGCCGACGGTCGCCACGGTCGCTCGCGCGCAGGTCTTGCGCTTCCTGCGGATCACGGCGTGCAATGTCCACGCGCTGCTCCAACTCCTCCTGTGAGACACCGCCCCTGGTGAAGTGTTCTTCGATGGCGGCATCGATCACCTGTCCCACGCTACCCAGGTCATGCCGGGCCTGCCGCACCTTATCCACGACCTTCGCCATAAATTGCAGGTCGGCTTCGTCGTCGCTGCTGAAGTGATAGACAAACACATCGCGTTCCTGCCCGTGGCGGTCCACGCGCCCATTGCGCTGTTCCAGGCGCATCGGGTTCCAGGGAATTTCCTGGTGGATCACGTAGCGACAGGTGTTTTGCAGGCTGATGCCCTCAGAAACCGTGTCGGTTCCCACAAGGATACGCAACGGGTCGCGCGGGTCGTTGAATGCCTCTTTGACACGTTCCCGTACCTGGCTCGACACGCCACCATACAGGCTCTCAACCTGGGGTTGAGCCAGTCCCTCACGGCGCAAACGCTCCACCAGGTAGTCCAGCGTGTGCTTGTATTCGGTGAAAATGATCAGCCGCTCATCGTCACGCAGGGTGCGACCGAGCTTCAAGTGTGCTTCTATCCACTGCCACAGCCCCTCCCAGCGAGCGTCTGGTGGCAGGGTAATATTCTGTAACGGCTGCCGTAAGTTTTCCACGCTCCAGCCCAGTTGTGCCAGAATGGCATTGACCGCTTCACGATACGGGGCAAGCGGTCGGGCATAGCGTCGTAGCCATGCTCCCGCCTGCTTGATGGCATCTTCTTCACGCAGACTGCGCTCCTCGTCATCGTTGATGGCCGCCTCGGCACGGGCAATGGAATGCTCGGTGACTTCCACGCCGGGGTCGTCAATCTGCAAGCCCTCGACATGTTGCCACCAGGTGCGCGCAAAGGCATACGAACTTGACAGCAGGCGTTTGGTGAGCAGCTTGATGGCGAAATCACTCAAGTGACGCTCGCGCCTGTTCACGCCGTACAACTGATATTGGAGTACCTCGCGATACGCACGGAGCGCATCGAACAACTGCTTTTCAAGGCCCTGGATAGCGACAGGAATGGCATCGACGAGGCGCGGGGCAAAACGTTCCTGCTCTCCCTCCACCGATAAGTCCTGCTTCAGACGGCGCACCATCGCGACGCGAATTTGCGCCCGATCCTGCTCATCCAGGCTGGCTTTCTGCTGGAAACGCACGGGGTCGAGCAATTCCAGCAGGCCGGTGAACGAGACCGTTTGCCCGTTATGCGGCGTGGCCGAGAGAAAGAGGCGATGTTCAAACGAAGGCGCGATGCGGCGCAGCATCTCGCAGCGGTCACTGTCATCACCATAGGAAGAGGGGGCAAGATTATGCACTTCATCCACCACGAGCATCTGCCAGGGCAAGACAGCGTCGGCATTGCCGGAAAGGCGCGCCGTGGCGGCATTGAAGGAGGCCAGGATATCCTTCTGGCGCAGGTAGTCCATCGAGGTGATGATGCGCGGGTACGAGGCCCAGGGGTTGCTATCGACGCCGAGGTCGCGCTGCAAGCGAAAGGTGGCCTCGCGATCAACGATAGTGAAATCGAGGTGAAACTTCTCACGCATCTCGTCGCGCCACTGTAATTGCAGCGAGGCCGGGCAGATAATGAGGACGCGCCTGATGCGGCGGCGCACAAACAGTTCGGAGATGATCAGTCCGGCCTCAATAGTCTTCCCCAATCCAACGTCGTCGGCCAGCAGCAGCGAAATACGCGGCATCAGCATTGCCTTGAGGACGGGATAAAGTTGATAATCCTCTACCTGCACCGCGCTCTGCCAGGGCGAGATGAGGCGTAGGTCTTGCTCATCTTCGGCAGAGTGGGGGGCCAGACGGTTTACCGCGCTCCACTGATAGGCCCGGAGGAACGCCTGCAGCCGGTCAGGGAGATCGGGTGGCTGATCGGTCTGTTCAACACGAGGTATAGCGAGGCTGTGCAGCACCCTGGCTCCATGCTCTCGTTCCCAGATCAGGGTATCGCTATCGGGATGAGACCAGCCATCGATATATTCAACCTGAACTTCGTGCAGCGCCGGCAGATTTTGAGAGCGATGCTCCTCCACAGCTCGCACCCGAGCAGGCCGATTGCGAACATAGACAACCTGCCCCGTGTGAGGCAAAGTAGCACTGGTGGTAGCGATAACGCACCCCGCTTCCTAGCCGCGATGGAATAGATGAATTGCGAACATCCCAGATTACCGCTATCGGCTTGTGACAACAGTATAAGGTGATAGACTCTTCAATGCAAGAGGGAAAAACACCTGCACGAGAAAACCGAATAGCGCCAGTAAGAAAAATATCCCTTTTTACCTCATGAACCTTGCTAATTGCCATATGCATAGTGTATTTTTAAGGTGCAGTATACACCTGTGAAGTCGTCTTCGCAAGAAAATGGGAGAATTTTGTGAAGTCATTATTCGGGGAGTTCGATATGGAAGAAGCCCGTACTGCTCTTCTCTCTGGACAAGAGCAAGAGAGTATTCTCCGCATCTACACTATCTTACAACAAGAATTGCATGGAGACAAACTTGATACGGGTTTGTATCCTACCCCACTATCGCTGGCTCGTTTCATGGTCGCAATCGCTCAACCAGAGCGGGGCGAAACGATCTACGATCCCGCCTGCGGTATAGGCACCTTCTTCATAGAAGCGCGTCGCTATATAGTAGCCCATGATGGTACCATCAGCAACACGTTCCTGGGTTATGATATCAATCCTCGCCTGCTTGAGATTTGCAAGGACTGGATGGAAGCAAACGACATTGATATATCGCATATACGCGAACGAGACAAGCTCACGCCAGATTTACTTGATAGCGAGGAGGATGATAGCAATTTTTTCAAAGGCAAGTATCTCATTTTGACGCACCCTCCGTATGAACAGATTGCTTATCAATCAGGCAAGAAGGATCGGCAATCAAAAGGACCGATAAATTATTACGACATAGCATGTGTGCATCACTGTATGGAAATCTTGCGAAAATATCCTACCGGACGCTGTGGCATCATTGTCCCACGAGCTTTTTTCTCTAATCGAGCTAAGAACAGCAGAATGCTTAGATGCCAGCTTATAAACGAATTCAACCTCCGCCTTCTGGTCAGGCTGCCAGAGCAGTTATTCGCCACTGCCGAAAAGGATGTCAAGTATCACTCATACTTACTCTACTTTGATAAGCAGAGTACAACGAGCACGATACTACGTTGCAACATACGCGAAGATGAAGCTCTAGTTCCATCTCGCTCTCGTCAATCCTCGGACGGAGCCAGCTTCGATGAAGCTGAGAACATATGGAAACAATGGAAGGGACAGTCGTCTCTCCCGCTTGAAGGGCAGAAATATGCATGGATCCTCGATGCTAAAACTGAGGCCGAGCGGGATAAGGACTACAGACTCATAGACGCTATTCCTTCCAGTGAAGAGGAAGCCTCGATCCCTCTCAATGAGCTTATGCAACAACTCGTAGAGCAGACCGGAGAACTGTATAAGCTCGCTCAACAGTTACAAAAACGTATCAAGGAGGGAGTGTAGTGGCAACAGAGCAAGCAACAGAAAAGAAAGGCTACTGGGAAATTCCCTCTGGTTGGGATTGGCGACAAATTGGCGATATTGCGAGGATGGCTACTGATGATGATAATGTCACAAAAGAAAAACTCGTAAGGAATGAGGGGAAGATTCCTGTTATTTCCTCTGGGGACTTGAAGAATACGAAAGATATTCAAGTCAGCGGTCGAACGACTCCAGATCTGCTTCAGGATCTCAATATCAAGCTCTGGGAAGAACCAAGGCTATTGCTGGCCCGGGCGCGAGCGGAGACTGTTGGTAGAGTCGGGATATTCAGAGGAAAAGCTGTCCATAACAGGGGAGTCCATGCTATTATTCCTGACCCGAATCAGATTGATCTCGATTACCTGTTCTATTGCTTCCGTGAGAGGACGATTAACGCACGTATCGTGGAAGAAGTGATCGTCCAGGGCAAATCTGCTATTCGGAAGGACCATACCAGACAGGTGATGATTCCTGTTCCACCTTCAGCACAACAGCGACAGATTGTTGAACGCATCGAAACACTGCTCAAAGATGCAGAACGAATGCGCTTTTTACTGGAAAAAACGCAGCAGGATATAGAACTCGTGAGAAGCTTACTGGAGGAAGAGGTTATTACTGATATCGCAAAGCAGGATGCGCAGGAGCAGATCGAGCGAATGAGCCAGCAGGTAAGGCAGATCGAGCAATTACTGAATAATGTTGAACAAAGGATTTTGAGCGATGCGTTACGAGGCAATCTTCTCCGAGAAGGGAAATAGCGATGCCGGAGAATATACAGTCACTGCTGCAAGAAGTATGGGATATTTGCAAACGTGCGCGCGTGGTAGATGACCGCGAAATTATCGAGTACATCGCGGTACTCCTGCTGGAAATCAGGGGGATTGCGCCACTTATCCCCAGTTTACGCCCGCGCAGGCCATCTATTCGCTATGGTATTGACGAGGAAGAGCTAAAGTCTCTCTTGCGAAGAGCCGGGGCAGAGGTTGATAATGACTTTGGAAGGCTTTTCGATAGCTACGTCTTATTCCAATCTTCTAAAACCGCACAAAGGGGATCATATCCTATACCCCGGCATATTATCACCTTTATGTTAGAGATACTGGATATTCAGCCAGGGAAAAGCTTTGCAGATTTTGCCTGCGGCAGCGGGGGGTTTCTCGTCCACAGGTACCGACAGAAGCATAGCGATGTCCAGAAGGAGAAAACGGTTGGCGTTGACATCGCGCCAGCCTGGACGCGCATTGCAAACGCGAACGCGAGCCTGAATGGCTTACCGGCGCAACGTGTCGAGATTTATGATGACGATGCCTTTCATGCCTGCGGCCCGGAAGGAGTACTCAACAACCGATATTTTGATTGCATTGCGATGGCACCTTCTTTTGGTAAAGCCTCCAACGAAAAGACGGCAATGGAAGTTTCTGGCAGAGCTAGCAGTAGTTCCAATGAAACGCTCTTTACCCGGCTGATGGTCGAGAAACTCTCTCGCTCTGGTAAAGGAATTATCATGGTTCCCAATGGTTTGTTGTCTAGAACGGCAGACAGGACATTGCGAAGAACGCTGGTAGAAGACCATGCGCTCCGTGCAGTAATTTCCCTGCAATCCGGTATGCTCTATCCCTTCAATGATGAGCAGGTCGGATTGATCTTTGTACAGAAACAACCATTGTCTACTCCTCCCCAGCCATGGTTTTTCAGAGTCGAACAGGATGGCTACTCGCTAACACGCAGCCGCGACGTGACACAAGAACCCTCTCTGTCAAGCGATATGCCCCTAATCGTGGCAGCTATGAATCATAGCAATACTGATTATTATGATATTCCTGTGAAGCAAAATAGCATCGCAACCAACTTGCCGACAATTCGTATCAAGTGGCTCTCGCGTCCAAAAGGTCGAGACTTTCTGGGAATGCTGGTGCAGATAGCCGAGCAGACTGAGGTAATTTCTGTAAGATTAGTGAGCAAGCCGAAGGAAGGACAGAATTATCTGATTGCGGAGGTAAAAGTAGCAGATCAAAACCCGACCTTCATCATTCTGCTATTAGCTCAGAGAAGCGTTAGTAAACCGTGGACAGATAAACAATTTTCCAGCAGAGATGAATGTATTAAGAAGATTTATGCTCCCGAGACACCGGACCCTAGAGAGATTCCTGAAGTCTTTCTTTTCAGAAGCGGACAGGCCGGACAGACGCTTGTTTTTTCGTCTGAAGGCCGCCTTGTGGGAATATCAGAGCCGCGCAAAACAATTGTGGAAGCCGGATATAACCTGCATCCTGATCGCTACCTGCCGCAGGTTGAGGTAAGAGAGTTTGAATCGCGGGAACTTACTTCAGAGCAAACAGCCTTGAGAGAAATGTCAGCAGCTGTTGCACTGGATGAGATCAAGAGACGGCAGGCCATCATCAGAGACTATGCAGATAACCTGCTGGGAAGAGTGGAGATGAAGCCTCTGGTAAGGGAGCAACTCCCGCCACGTATCATTGCCACGAATACGAGCAGTTTTCCCTTACTTCCATATCTTGGCAAAAAACAGCGGGATATCTGGGAGCATCTTCTCTCTCACAAGCAGTACCAGAGTTATGCGCTCTATTTTAGAGATAAAGATTTGTATAACGAATTGTCAACAACGGGGATAGATTTCATAGCGATACAGCAGACGCTTGATCTTCTGATAAGGCTGGGGCTTGTCGTTCAGGTGATGGTTTGTGGTCCAGGAACAGAAACGGCGGGGCGCTATTACCGGCTGGTCACCGAACAAGATCAGCCTGTATCTGTGAAGGAGAGTGAATCACTATGAAACTCCTTTCGCTCAGGATCGCGGACTACCATGTCTTGCATAATTTCGAGCTCAGGTTTGAACATGCTGCTGAGGATCAAACATATACGCTTGATCTCATTGTTGGCATCAATGGGACAGGAAAATCCACGCTGCTGCGCGCTCTGGCAGCAATATTTCGCTATCTTAAGCGAGGGGAGATGCCGCCGTTCGATTTTGAAGTGACCTACCAGCTTGCAAACGGATCAGAGGTAACTACACTGAGCAACCTGAAGGAAAAATCCTCTGAGAAAGTAGAAGACGGCTTGCTACGGGTATCTTACGGCAAGTCACAAAATCAGCCCTCGCCGGATCAACCGATTGCCGTAGAAAGGCTTGAAAGCTCAGAACTGCCCCCCTTGATTGTAGCATTTACAACCGGCGGCGAACGAGAGTGGGAATTGGAGGAGGCGGCATTACCAATGCTCAATGGCGAGCAACAAAAACCACCCGATCCCGACGAGGCGCAATTTAAAGAGCAGTTAACAGAATGGTATCTGCGCGAATTACCGGGCGAGCCGGTGAATGAGACGCTGGAAGAAGGCGAAGTGCTGGCAACAGACGTATTCATGTTCATCACAGCCGATCAAATGCCTCTGGTCACTCTCTGTGGGATGCTGAACGATATGAAGAACGCTTTCTCAGACAGTAGAGAGGTTAAGACTTTTTCATGGGATCGACTACAAAAGGCAATGGAGGAAGCGCATATCAAATTGCTGCGCGGCTTCTCGTTGAGGTTGCGCATGAACCGGGATGTGCTGGCACCGGAAGACCGGCGTTTTACCGGTGAACTGCTACAACGTGCTGACCATATCGTCCAGACTGGCTCAGACTATCTACTGGTGTTTGATCTGTTCAAGGCACAATCAAAACAGGCTGGAGAAGAGGCAGGCACACAGGCAGAGCAGGCTGACGAGGAGGTCTTTGATGACAGGGTGATTCAACTGTTTGGAAGCATGGGAATTATCGAATTCTTTAAACGATTGGTGCGGCTGGCACAGCCTGGCGGGCGACAGGATCCGATACTGCGGGATGTTGACCTTTTCCTTGAAAAAGAGCAGCAAGAGGAAAACCATTCACAGGAGCAGGAAGATGGAAAGCCGCCTCTGCACCTGTTGCGCTGGCTGAGTGATGGTGAGCAAAGTTTTCTCGGTCGCCTGTGCCTCATCTCTTTGCTGGGCGAAAGCGAAGCTCTGATCCTGCTCGATGAGCCAGAAGTTCATTTCAACGATAAATGGAAACGCCAGCTTGTGTTCATGCTCGATCAGGCTTTGGACGGACAGCAGAGCCATGTTTTGATGACTACCCACTCCAGCATTACCTTGACAGACGTGCCAAGCACATCCATCAGGCTCTTACACCGCAACAACGGGTATACCAGTAACGCGATATCGCCTCCTCTGCGCACATTAGGCGCAGATCCAAGCGATATTATGGTTTCGGTTTTTGGTGCAGAGAACGCTACAGGAGAGCAGGGCGTCCAAATAATTACATCTAAAATCAAGGAATATTCGAAAGACAGGCAAGCGAAAGAAAAATTGGAAAACCTGCTCTCCGAGGTTGGCCCCGGCTACTGGCGCTTCCTGATTCGCCGAGAAATACATGCGCTGGAGGGTGAGGCGCGATGATCCACGGTCTGAAGCTACCGGCGCTTACACGGGAACGACTCAGGGATATTGTGCAGATGCAAATTGACCTGCTGTACTACGCAGCGTCTTGCGATGATGTGCAGTTTTCAACCTGCATAACTTACTTCAATGAAAATCCCCTGGAAGAACGTTTCAAGGGACGTGGAGAAGCTATTGCGGGTTGGCTCTGGGAAAGAAATACGACGAAACGTCATGTATTTCTTGAACAATTTGCTACATCAGAGCGGCAAGAGCGTCAAGATAAACAGGCGTGGTGCTTGCGGTTGCGAAAGGAAGTTTGCGATTTTGTCCGCATCCATACAGATACGACGAGAACCTCCATAGTGATCGGCGATTTCTTTGATGGTGAGCGTGCGCCAAATTGTAGGAAAAGCACATCTATCTCCACATGGAGAGGTGCCGCTTCTTGCTTTTTTCTGTATTTCTATGAGGAATTCCTCGGTTCAAATACTCCATTCCCAGCCACGCTTTTCACTGGAGAAGATAGAAAGCCCTTTGCACGCAAAGAGCTTCTCGAGGCTTTCTTTGCCGAAGAAGAAAACCAGGGATTAGAAATATGTCCCGCCTGCGATGGCTCGTATTACTTTATGCGGGGGCAAAAGAAAGACGGGCAAGAGATAATCCATGCTTTCCTCGATCACTATCTGCCTAAATCACGCTACCCCCATTTTGCTTGCCATCCCTATAATCTGGTTCCTGTTTGCCACTTCTGCAATTCCTCGGTCAAAGGTGAGAAAGACCCTTTGCTCAAAGATGGTGTCCGCCAGCCACTGTATCGATCGGCGCTTCCTTACGGAGCTATCGATCTGGGTTCGTATACCTATCTGGACGTTCAGGTCAAAGAGCTGGGAAAACCTGTGACTATCGAGGCATTACGTCCCCGCCCTGATAAAGCTGACCTGGCTGATGATGAGTTGCTGAAAGCCATAGAGGTCATTGGCAGAGTTTATGGCATCCCTGAACGTTGGGCAGGAGCATCAAAAACGATTAGTGAGGCCCTTTTCCGGCGCATCCGGCAGTTTCTGGGTAACAGCAGCACTATGGCAACGGCTCTGCCTACCGGTTTCGATGTACCGAATGAGGTCAATAACCTGCTTGAGCAGTTGCTCTTCTATTTGAGCGAGAAAGATCAGGACTTACGTAAAGCCCCCTTTGCCTTCGCTATGACATGGGTACTTGTTGCGCTCATCAACGAATATGTGCAGCCAGCGATAGAAGCGCAAAGAGATAGCGAAAGCCCGGGCAATTGCAATACGCCCGGCTATGATCCCTCCCTTCTCCAAGAGTTTGTCTCCTGGTTTGGGCAGGACCTGGGAAAAAATGATAGCAGGATGAGCGAGGTCAGGAAACTGCTAAAGGTGCCGGGCCATAGAAGTTCTGGCTTCTGATGGGGATTTACACGTTCACCTCTTAGCTGCCTCTCGCTTATCATCTCCAGCAGGCGAAGCCCAGGCCGCAGCCGGTTCCTGCGCGTGTGCGGTAGACGGGGATGTACTCGTCCCAGGCGAGGGTGAGGTGCCTGCTGGCGGCGGCGACGGCGATCCAGTTGCGGATCTCGGAACTGCCGGCGTTGAGTAGCTTCGGCGGGATGGCGCGCAGTTGCTCTTCGGAACCGGCGCGCAGGGCGGCGAAGACCTGGCGATCGAGCCGCTCGTCGGTGACAAAGTGGCTCAGCCCGCCGGAAGCGACGATGCCCACGCGCAGGTCTGCCGGGTAGCTTTCGATAGCTCGATGCAGCGCGAGTCCCAGATCGTAGCAACGAGAGGGCGTTGGCTGGTTCGGCGGGAAATAGGTGTTGATGAAGAGGGGAACGATGGGTATGCGCTGCTCTCTCATGATCTGCGTCATGATGGCTCCGAAGGCGTGTCCGAGGCCGACCGTTTCATCGATTGAAGGAACCTCTCCGATTCCGGCCACATCGAAGCCCTGCTCAATGAGGGAGGCGAGCAAGGCGCGGGCGAAGGTCGGCGCGGTGGCAAATTCGTGGTGGGTGTCCATCGCGTAGCCTTCCGCGACAGCGCGCATCAACCGCTGACCGGGTTGTGTGGTGGATGGGCGCCCCTGCCGCTGGTAGGCGGCGAAGCGCGAAGTCCACAGGCCGCTGATGAGCCTGTCGCCGTAGAAGATGGCGAGCGCGGGCATACTGGCAAAGGAAAACAGTTCGAGCTGATCGTCGCCGACGATGATGAGGACATCCAGCCTGGCGGAGGCAAGGTCAGAAGCGAGGCGAGCAAGCGCCCGCTTCACTGCTGCATACTGTCCCTGCCAGTGCTGCGGCGTCACCTGTTGAGCGTAGCGATCCCCCGCCCGTTCAAGAAGCTGCGCGTAGGTTACCGGCTCCCCTTCTTCGTCATACAGAATAGCGATGGCCGCGTCTCCGGCGGCCCACTCTTCCCATAGCGAATCGTCCAGCGTGACCATTGTACTATGCGACATTCCTATACTGAGAACATGCTGTGCCATCTCTTTCTCCTTTGCCTGGTTGTGTCATGTTATGAGAATGGTCTCCTCACGTGTCATGCGGAGCGGCAGCGAAGCATCCACGTGGGCCATGCCGCCCGCCTGGTCACCCCGGATGCTTCGCTCGCGCTCAGAATGACATGTCCGGGGGTCTTTTTTACGGCATGCTATGAATTCTGTATGTTGCCCTCAACGATTGCGCGTAGCCCGGAGAGGTCATACGAAAGCGCGCCTGCCCGCAGTTGCGCTCTCAGGATAGTTTCGTGATGGGCGCGGGCGCGGGCAGCTTCAAGGACGGCAGGAACCCGCGCTGCGGCTATCGCTACGGCCCCATCGGCATCCAGCAGCACGAGGTCTCCTGCGGCAATGCTGGTGCCGCCGACGGTGACGGGTTCATTGATAGTTCCCACGTGCGTCTTGGTCGCGCCGCGCACCCGGATCCAGCGCGTCCAGATAGGCAGGCCAGGCAATTGCAGTTCCTCTACGTCGCGCACGGCGGCATCAACCAGAATGCCAGCTACCCCGCGAACCTGCGCCTGCGTGGCCAGCAGTTCGCCGATTAAGGCGACGGGTTCAGGTTCGGGCATGGTCAAAACGAGGATTTCGCCCGGCTGCACCTGATCCATTACCGCGTGTACCATTAAATTGTCTCCCTGCCCGCAGCGAACCGTGCGTGCTGGCCCTGCCGCTCTGCTGCCCGCAATGAGTTGCAGCAGGGGAATATCGATCAGCCCGCTGCGCCCGGCGGCTTCGTAGACTGTCGCGACTCCGTAGCGAGCCAGTTCCTGTATGTCGCTCTCATTCATCTCCATTGTCCTTATGAAAATATTATCTGTCTCAAGCTATTGAAAACACCGTCTCTCATGTCATCCTGAGCGCAATAAGCCTTTAGCCCTTCAGCATGACACGTCGCGGCCACTTTCTCATAGCATGCCATGGGAGAGCCACTCAAATATCGCTTAGAGCGTGTCTACCACCTGGGGGGTGATACGCTGGAAGGCTTCGGCATACTGAATATCCTTTCGCCCGGAAATGCGGCGCGCATGGTTGGCGCGGTACTTTGCGATGTCTGTCTGGTACTGGTGCAGGTAGCTCTGCGACCCCATCGCCTGCATGGCCTGCAGTTTGAGCGGGAAAACCGCGCTGATATCGACAAAGATGTTGGGAATGAAGCCGCAGTGTTCCGGCTGGTGAGGCTCGAAGAGAAAGAGTTCTGGCGGCTTGATGGTAGGAAAACCGCTGGCGACGCCTGAGCCGCTGGCCAGAATGATGGCGCGCTGCACAACAGCATACGCCAGCGGGTGATCGGGATTGAAGGGGTCGCGTTCGGTATGCGTGATAACCACGTCTGGCGCCAGTTCGCGCATCAGCATCGTGAGGCGTTCCAGAACTCCAGCGTCAATCTGGAGGGGATAGTCGCCCAGATCAAAGCATTGAAAGGTTGCGCCCAGAATCTCGGCTGCTCGCGTGGCCTCCCGGTGGCGAATGCGTTTGACATTCTCAATCGTCTGGTTCGGCTCTTTCCACAATTCGCCGGATTCGCCCCGTTCTCCATAGGTGAGCGCAACGACGCTGGCTTTGCCGCCGTTTGCCGTGACGACGGCAATGACCCCGGCGGCGCGCCAGACGAAGTCGGCCGCGTGCGCGCCCACCACCAGCAGGGAGCGGCTCTGCTTCATATTCTCACTCCTATCGGTCTCACTCAGGCCGCGAAGTGTCATGCTGCGTGCAGCGAAGCATTCGTGTGAGCATCCTGAGCCAGCGGTCGCCTCGGATGCTTCGCTGCATGCAGCATAACACTTCGCGACCGGCTTTGTTCGCCGTTCTTCTCGTATTCTATCACAGCCACGACTTGCTTCTGGGGGAGAGAATGGCGTATTTTACGCAGGCGCAGGTTCTGCACTCCCTCGAATTGCTCGCCAGAGAGGTTCTGCCGCGCATCCACGCTTTTGATGCAACGCGACCTGTCTCACAATGAGCATATGTCCTGCTGAAGAGATGAAGCGGTAGGCTTATTTCAGCAGTTCGGCGCTCAGGCGCGTGCCGAAGATGGCCTGCTCGTAGTCTGAGAGGCCCAGGTGCGCGGCGGTGTGCAGGGCTGCGCAATAGCCAACGTCGTCGGTATCGGTCGTGGTGATGCCAAGCCAGGTTTCGGCGATGCCGCGCGCCGTTTTCGCCAGGGCGGCGTAACGATCCGCCTCCGTTTTATAGGATGTGTCGGAAAGGTCGCTTTTAATCCAGCCGACATCGGCGGGCAGGAGCGTCTCGCGCACATCGAGCCGGTAGCGACAGATGGCGCGACAGGCGGTGCAGCCAGCGAATGGCCCCTGTTCCCGATGCATGTATTGCTCATACTTGCGCGCGAAACGATCAAGGTCTGCGTTGCCATGCGCCAGATCGCCGGTCTGGAGCAGGATGATAAGGCCGCGTGTCAGGTGCAGACGCATTTCTTCAATCAGCGGATAATTCCAGCCGAAGGTGAGGCCGCGCCGGTAGAGTGTCTCGAAACTGCCGCGTACCAGGATCATCCGCAGCGCCATTTCTCGCTGATTCGCCAGTGACGGCAGCGTTCTCTCGATCAGGTGACGCATGGCTCCCAGTATCTGGGGTAACGCGGGGCGATTCAGGACGGTACAGAGCAGCAGCCTGGCCCATAATCTGTCGCTGGCCGCGCTATCCAGCACGCGCGCTGCTGCCTGGTAGAGCGCGGCGTCCGGGCCGCCGAAGTCGGAGAGTCGCAGGCCGTAATCCTTCAGGTTGCGGATGCCGAGAGACTCCCTGACGGAGATATACGTCGGGCTTTGCGTTTTGAGCAGATCGTCGGTGAGCGGGGAGAGGCGAGCTTTAGCATTGTGCATTTGCACGAGGTAGGCGTGATCGGCTCCTTCCGCGAAGACGCTTGCCTGGCCGGGCGTGAGAATGCCCAGATGGGCGATTTGCTCGTTGTTCAGATTCATAGTCGCGCCGACGCTCTCGCGATCATCGCGCGCAATCAGGCGGTGAACGATCTTGAGGTTGGTGTTTTTCAGCACATCGGATGCCAGTTTGGCGGGAATCTGCTCGGCAACGAGGACGCCCTGACCATAGGCGCGCACCTCTGAGAGCATGTTGGAGAACACTTCGACGGCCTGGGCGCGCATATTCGATGATTCTGTATCCACCTGCGTCTCCGTGTGTTTGAGCAGGCGGTGCGCCTCTTCAAAAACGAGAAGATGCTGTAAGCTGCCGTTGGGCGCGCTGGCGGGGGTCAGCGTCTGCATGCGGCGATACTCATAGAGCTTCGCCAGGATCATGCCCATGAGAAAGGTTTTTTCATCGTCGCCGCCGATATTTTCCATTTCCAGAATGGTAGGATGGGCGAGCAACTGGCTCATCGGGATACCGCGCGCGGTATCCAGCATCAGTCCTTTTGAACCGATGCGCATAGCGCCGATACGCGCCTTCAATCCGCCTTTGACGTTGCGCTCAACTTCCGTATCGTAGCCGAGGCGTTCGACGACCGCGTCGATTTTGTAGTAGAGGTCGGTCAGCGTGGGGAAAATCGGATACAGGTGGCGATCTTCCCATTTCGGCAGGCGGGGATTGAGTCCCGTTGCTAAATCCCAGCCTTTATCCTCGTAGATTTCGTGCAGGGCCGTTTCCAGCACGTATGGCATGGGGGCGTAGAGAATAAACGCGGCATTAAAAACGGCCTTCAGGAAGTCGATATGATTCACGACTGAGGCCCGACCGGGAACGTCGTCGGTCTCAAACTCGAAGGGGTTGAGGCGAAAAGGGGCGACCGTCTCGTTACCCAGGGTGTAGATGCGCACGTCCGTCTGACCGGCGAAGGCGCGGCGCAGAGCGCGATATTCGGTCTTGGCCGGCTCGATAATCAAAAACGGCGTGCTGGCATCGATCAGTTGCTCAAGGACGTTCATCACGGTGGTGGTTTTGCCGCTGCCCGTCACGCCGACGACGACTGCGTGTTTTGCCAGGTCGTTGAGAGGGATGGCATATGCCTCTCCGGTGTCGCGGCCATACTGCTGGATACGACCGAGTTGCAGGATGGGGTTGGAGGACGTTGAGCGCGGCTGGCGCATATCGACATCGAAGCGCACGAAGTCGCTGATCGCGTAGCCGGGAACCTCTTCGCGCGGCAACTGGATGAGCGACGCAACCTCTTCTGAAGAGAGAGGGGTAACGAAGTCATCGAGATTGGCCGCTCCATAGCCCTGGCAGAGGTGGGCACGCACTGGCTCCGGGCGCGAGTCTTTTCCGGCCAGCGTCCCTACCAGCAGCGAAGCCAGGCGCTGTAGCCCCGCCGGTTGTTCCGCGCCGAAGAAGACGCGCACCATCCACTGCCCGTGCGCCAGCGCCTCATCAAAGCGTTCAAGCTGTCTCTCCAGCAGACGCATGAGGTACTGCGCCCGGTAGTTCGTGACTTCCCCGCTTCTGGTGGTTGTTTCCAGCGGGTTGATCTGCTCGCTCGATTGACGCTGCTGGCGCAGAAGGGCGGTGACCTGGGTCAGTTTATCGATGAGGGTGAGGCGCTCGCGCAGGACTTCGTCGCGTTTGCGGGGATGCGCATGCACAACGTAGCACCAGTAGCTGCCGCTCATGCCGCGAATGACCCGTTCCAGTCGCGCCATGCCCTGCGCCTCCGCCGACATGCTCGCCGCTCCCTGACTGTCAGCAGACGAACGCTGCCCTGGCACGGATGCGTTTTCTCCATTGAAAGAGGCGCGGCCCGGAATGCCGGTGATAATCCCCTGCTCCTTAAACACCCGCCGCAGCGTTGTCGGCGCAATCTCCCTGACCGGGATAAGATCGATGTTGGGAAAAATCCCCTGCAGCAGCGAGCGCGTTCCCATCTGCTCTCCTAACGAGAGGTAGACGGAAAGTTCTGAGGGTGTGCCGACCAGTACGAAGACGAGCGGCTCATTGCGCTGGATGTGCGTTCCGGCCACCATATCGACGACTGCGCGGATAAACTCACCCTCCGCCTGTGCCTGCCAGAAATTCGCCAGCCCGCGCACGCGACAGAAGGCCTGCCCATCCAGTAGATCGGTAATGGTAAAGGAACCCGGTCGCGAATGCTCCAACTCACCGCGTTCCAGGCTGTCGATTTCGGCAGGCAGGTCGCGAATCCAGGGAACGGGATGCATGCTTTTTCCTTTAGCCGGAATACAGACTACGACCCATAGATGTCGGCGTTTTGCTCTTTGATGAAATCGGCGAATGCGTAGTAAATGGTGGAAAGCTCTTGCCAGGAAAGCTCGCGCTGTTTGTTCCCGGCGAAGAACGTAACCTGCCAGGCGCCATTGATATAGCGCACATCGGCCACTTCCTCTTCGCCTTTCCAGGCTTCCTTTATGAGCGTGTGTTCCAGGTCAAGGTCGCTTGCAACGGCAAAGCGTAATGGTTCCTGTGCCATTGATACCTCCGAAAAGATGGGCAAATCTTATCGATCTGTCTCCGGGTCGAGAAAACAATGAAAATGCTGGCCGTCAGAGGACCAGCGAGCGCCGCGTCCGTCCGGTGTGCGTGCTTCTACAATATCACCAAAACGCGCGTGATGTCTGGTTTGCCACTGCGCGTCAGGTGAATCGATGATGCCGTCGAGCGTGCGCTGGCCGTCGGCATTCAGATGCTCTGGATTGCCTCCGGGCGTTTCCCATACACCGCTGCTGCGGTTGCCATGCTTTTGAAATTCGTGTCCGGCGCGCGTCAGATTATTCTTATATGCATCCCCGCCGGCCTGCGATAATGTTTCCCTGTCAGGAATCGTCCCATCTCCTGGAAGAGGCCTGTCGCCGCTATCAGGCGGGTTATCACCGCCGTCAGCCGGGTTATCGCTGCCGCCAGCCGGGTTATCGCCGCTGTTGGCCGGATTCTCCCCTCTGCCAGCCGCGTTATTACTTCTGTCAGTCAGGTAATTACTTCTATCACCCGGCTTGAAGCTTCGATGCAGGTTATCAGAAGATCGATTATTTGATAGATCGTCCGTCTCTTTTATCTTCGGCCTATCGAAACCGTTCAAGTGATGTGTCCTTTCGTATTAGCCATGATAGTAGGTGCTGGTGTTGCAGAGGATGCAGGCCATGACGACGAGGGCGAGCAGGATCATGAGGACGATGATGCTCAACCAGGGCAACTGCGGCGGGCGTATCACGATTTCGCTGCCGGTCGTATGGTTATAGCCCCGTCTGACGATGAGGACGCCGTTACGCTCGCCGCCCCAGAGAGAAACCTGGTCACCCAGCGCCACTTTTGATCTGATGAGATCACCCTCAAAGCGGATGTCACGGATGGTGCCATCCGCTCTGCGCACGCGGGCGGTGGTGATACTGATGCGGCGATCCGGGCGGCTGTTCAGGCCGAGGACGCTGAAGATAAATAGAACCGGGCTGAAGATCAGCAGCAAGGGATAGAAGATGCAGCCAAGCGTGGTGTGCGACCAGTGCGTGCGTAAGACCTCTTCACGCGTGTCGGGATGGCTGGCGATGATGCCTTCGATATCGGCTGGACGGGAAGGCATACCCGGAATCCGGGCTATCGGTGGCGGCGCGGGCGCGGGTACCGGGGTCGGCGGACGTGGTGCAGGGACAGGCGCTGGCGGCACCGGCACGACGGGCGCTGGCGGCACAGGAACGGGGCGGGGATATCCCCCTCTCGGCGCTGGCAGCGGTGTCGGGGCCGATGCGGTTGGCGCGGTATGAGGCTTCCCGCAGTTCGGACACACAGGGTCTTTGTCAGGCTGTAAAATCCGGTAGTTGCAGTGAGGACATTTTTTTGCTGCCATAGCTCATACTCCTCATACAGGTGATTGAAAGGCGTTTATGGAGTGAGAAAGCCGTAGAGATGCTTGCCGTCGGCTGACCAGACCGCGCCCGTTCCGTCCGGTCGGCGCGCTTCGACATAGCTGCCCCAATGCTCGTTGTAGCCGGTCGTCCAGCGAGCATCAGGCGCGTTGATAATTGAGTCCAGTTCCATCTGTCCCCGGCGATTGAAATGTTCGGGCGCCAGCACCGAGTTCTGCCGGTCATACAGTTCCGCTCTGTAGAGCCGCCCGGCCTGGGTGTAGCCATCACGGTATGCATATGCCTCTTCTCCGGCGTTGGAGAGCGTCTGCTTATCTGGAATCACGCCGTCGCCAGGGTGCAGCTCATCTGGCCCCCTGGCAGGCTCGACCTGTTTCTCCGGGCTTGTATTGATTTCAACGTGTTCGATGCCGGGCCTGAAGGCGGGAAAGAGGGTATCCCTGCTTTTCCCGCCCGTTTCAGCCTCTGGCGTTCTCCGAAAAATCTCGCTCATGGCGCAGGTTCTTTCAACTACGGGTATTACAGGCGGCGCGTGGCCTTCGGCGGCGGCATCACCTGCGGCGCGGCGATAGTCGGCTGGGCTTTGGCTGGCGCGGTGATCGCTTTCGCGCTGGAGAGCAACCAGATCAGCGGGTCGACGACGCGCACAGGCGTAAAGGGCTGGCTATTCATCGGGTCTGGCATGCGGCCAAGCGCGGAGCAGGAGAAGTATTGCACGCGCGAAAACTGCATCTCGATGTCGCGCACGAAATTGTCAAGCCCGTAGCGGTTGAGAAATTCGCGCACCAGCTTATTGATGGCTTCCTCTTCTGAAAGCGAAGGGTCCTGCGTCATCAGGTTGCGCGCCGCGCTGCTGCCAATTTCGTAATCGAGGCCCAGGGCATCCACTTTGGTGATGACCACCGCGATAGGATGGGGGAAACGCCGTCCCCGTCGCAGGCCCATGGAGCCTTCAAACATCTGAAGCATGCGCTCATAGGCATCCATGATGTCAAGCGAACTGGGGCGAATGTATGACTGGTAGCGTTGCACATCCACCTGGTGGTAATGCGCGTAATCGGGGATGGCGAACGGGTCAATGACGAAAATGATGCCATTGATGAACTTGTAATATTCCTGAAGCTGCGTATTATCGCTGCTGATGTAGGCTTCACCCGCGACATCGTAGATATACGCGAGCCTGGGAACGAGGGAGCGAGGGGCCTGAATCTTCAGGTTGAAAGCGTGCGCGATCACGTCCGGTGTTGCTTGCAGAGGGCGACCGGTGGACAGGGTGGAGATGCTTGCCGCGTAGTCCTGTTCGTGTTTGGGGTCGGTAAAGGAAATGTGGTAGCCAAAGACCCGTTCGTAAAGTTCTTTGAATTCCTTTGTGGCCATGACGATGTAGTTGG